>JAEIGA010016024.1_pt1 | contig 11410 bp, 6 predicted proteins | sample 9270691 | NCBI WGS metagenome assembly JAEIGA01 (sample SAMN17057246, study PRJNA624740) | gut metagenome | biome: biome; isolation source: fecal sample | host: Bos grunniens | place: China: Xizang | collected 2019
GAACTCGCAGTTCTCGCAAACTGTAGTGCCATAAGGACGGAATGTGTTGTAAACACCACCCTTGAATGTTACACCTGTGAAAGAAGCTGTTGTAGAAGTACCGTAAGAAGTCCAACCCTCCAATGTAGAGTTTGTAACGTTCAACTTAACATCCTGAGTTGTGTTTACATTGATAGCGTAACCAGTACCGGTAGTAGTTACTTTATTGAGTGTATAAACACCACCTGCGTTGATGTAGAATGCACGAAGAGTCTTGCCATCTGCAGTTGTCTGACCCTCGGCTGCAACAGTTACATTGCTGATAGTTACTGTGCCGGCAGGACGGATAAGACCATTGTCAGCAGGTGTTGCCTCAGCGAAGAGAGTATTATCACCACCATCGAGGTTAGCGCCGTTAAGCTCAACTGAACCATTGATAGCGTAATCCTTCTCCAAAGTTACATCCTCGTTAGTGTTTACTGTAAGGGTAGGCAATACATTAACAACCTTATCACCAGCGTTAACCCAATCCTTAACCTCAACAACTGTGAACTTGATAGGAAGCAACTCGTTGCCCTCGGCAGTGATGTTCTTCTCATCCAAAGTTACAGTGAAGTTGTAAGCCTTGCCAATCTCAAGAGCAACACCCTCAATAGTAGCGTTCTTTGTGCCCTCGTAAGCAACTACGTCACCCTGGTAAAGAGCTACGTCGAATGCGATAGCATAAGTCTGAGTGTTGTCAGCTGGGAATACGATACGCTCCTCTGCAGACTCCTGCTTCACACCGATAGCAGTCTTAGCGCAAGCATCACCAAATGCAAGCTCAACAGTCTCAGTGCCAAGCTCCCACTCGTTTGTTGACCACCAGTCCTGCTGAGCTACGTTGATAGAACCCTTAGCAGGAACAACCATACGGATGTTCTTAACGTCGATAGTTGCGAGCTCGTTGGTGAAGCCGTTTGTGAATGAGAACTTAACCTTTGAAAGCATGTGGTTGAAAGTGAACTTAACAGGCTCAACCTCGGTTGCATCAGCAGCAGGAGCTGCGATAGGACCTACAGCTGAGTAGAGGAGGTCCTCACCACCTTCGTTCTTTGCCAAATCGTACTCGATAAGACCAAGGCCATACTCATTTACAGTCTCAGTCATTGTAGCTACATTGGTTACACCAGTGTAGTTAGACAAAGCTGCGAAGTAGTAGTTGTGACCTGGAGCCCAGTACTGAACGTTGGCATAACCCCATTCGCCATTACTCTTGGTTACATTCTCCTCAACGAATACCTTACCGGTAACGTTGTCCATGAAACCCCATACGCTGAAAGCCTCGATGTCAGCAGTTGTTGTGCTGGGATCTTCAGCCTTGTCGGCACGAGTTTCAACGAAAGAACCATCGAATGCAATCTGCGCAGGATCCTGTACGCGTACAGTTTCCTCATTGCTACATGCTACCACGCCTGCGATAGCAAGTACAGCTACGAAAAGTTTTTTCATAATTGATTGAAATTAATTAGTTAATAAAATGTGTTAATAAAACTTAAAAGTTTTCAATGTTGTTTGCTCGCAACCCCTGTTTGCACCCAGGGGCCGGAGCGGTGTTATAAATTACAGTTGGATATTAAGGATTTACACCCTCGCCATCGTTGTTGTAGTCAATCTTACCGGTGTTCTCGCCATTAACCCAATCCTCAACGGCTACAACCTCGAAGATGATAGGCTGAAGAGCCTCGTCTGCAATGTTCTCGGCAGAGATTGTTGCGTTGATGTTGTAGTTCTTACCCATCACGAAAGCCTGGTCCTCAAGGTAGATTGTCTTGTGGCTATTCAAAGCCTCGTTCTCGCCGTAGTAGAGGATAGCGTCGAACTCAATCTTGTAACGCACGTTAGCATCGGCAGGGATGGTCAAACGCTCGAAATCGCACTCGCCAGAGTCTGATGGCTTAAGAGCCTCGCCGCCGTTTACATCACCGAAAGCAAGAGTTGCCTTGCTGTCAGAAATCTTCCATGTGCGCTCAGCAGCATTGAGAGTAACAGTACCTACTGAAGGAGCCTCCGAGATTGTGATGTTCTGAATCTTCAAAGATGATGAACCCTCGGGGAAGCCGTTAGTGAAGGTGAACTTAATCTTTGACAACAAGTGTGCGAACTGCAACTTAACTGTTTCGTGTCCATTTGCAATCACATCCTCGTTGTAAGTTGATTCGCTCTTGCTGGCATAGAGAAGGTCAACCGTACCATCCTCGTTGGTGAAGTCAATAGTGCCCAAACCATTGATGTTCAAGTCTTTGTTGATGACAATATTCTCGTTGTCAACAGGAGCCACAGCAAAGAAGAAGTAGTTGTGGTCGGGAGTCCAATACTGTAAGTTCTCGTAAGTCCACGAGCCATCGCCACCCTTGGTTACACGAACACCGTCGAACATAAGGCCGTTAGGATCATCCATATAACCCCATACATCAAAGGCATCGATAGTCTCGGTGGTGATGCTTGGATCCTCCGCAGCACGTGTCTTAACCTCTACGAATGAATTCTCGAATGCAATTGGCGCAGGAGCAGGTGTGTTAACTGTAACGTCGCTACTGCAAGATGCCAAAGCTACAAGCGATAGAATTGCAACAATAGTCTTTTTCATAATTAATAATTAGGTTTAGTAGTTATTTATTTTGTTAGTTTGTGTTTTCACTTAATATATATAATATAAGGTATAGGTGAAGCCTACAAGATAATGTCAATATTCTCGTATGGACCCCAATCATCAACCTCAACATCGAAAGCTCCCGAGCCTTCCTTACCCTCATCGTCCGAGATAACAATGTCCTTAACGACAATAACACCTCCGTGAGGCTGTGCCTGCACCTGGTCGGTAACATCGAAGTCTATGGTCTTGTACTTACCATTACGCAGACGCAAGTTGAGCACCAGGGCGTGCTTGGCCTCGGCACGTGTAGGATAGTTAAGATTTGGGAAGCTTGGAACACCAAATGAAGTGATGCATGAGCGGATACCCCATTCTGTGACTTCACTATCCTCTGAAAGGATGGTCACAGCCTCCTGCGAGGTCTCACCGGTGTTCAGCAGTACCGACTCGGCCATACCCGAAAGGTCGGCACGTGCCAGAGCTACATACTTCAAACCTCCCTCTGGATTCTCCTCGGTACCGAACTCGAAGCGGCACTTGTAGGTGTAAACCAATGGCTGCAACTCAACCTCAAAGTCTTTTGGCTCAACAACCTTCTCGGGAACGTAGTCCTCAACGTAGTTGGCAAACAACATATCGGGAGGCGATACCGTATTCTCACCCTCATTAGCAAAACGGCTTGGCTCGTACGAGGCACGTGTGCGTGTACGGGTTGTTGCACGTGTAGATGCGCCATTGCTTGTATTTGAGAAGACGATATACTCGGTGTCGTTGTTGTAGAACAAGATATCATTCTCACCCTTGTAAAGTGTTACAACACCTCCATCAGCCGAGATATTGTGGCGGTTATAGTCACCCTTGCTATTGTAATTCACAACACGCAAACCTTTAGGTTTCTCGGGACGCAACTCGTCGTAAGGCATGTAACCCTCTGGCCAGTTGTTCTTCCAGTCGGGACCTGTGCCATAGAACTCCTCCCAATCATAGCGATAGTCTGCAATGATGTTGATATGATAGCGGTGGGCATGGTCGCGGTGGTCAAAACACAAATCCTTATGCTCGCAGGCAGAAAGGACGACCATGGCCAACAAAACAATTATATTCAAATATCTTTTCATCTCTTGCCTCCTTTATTTCGATTGTAGTTATCACAGCCAATTAACCATACAAGCGATACTTCAAGTTTGGTAGGGCCAAAATAGTTGTTACGCTTTGTAGCCTGCCATACATAGTGACCATCGATAGGGAGGTACTCATCAAACAAACCCCAGTGATATCCCGCACCGACAGCAAAGTCTATGTTGAGACGACGGGCGATAGGAAGCGAGTAACCATACTCAAGGCCTACTGTATAGCTCCACTTGTCAGCAAGAATACCACGATTACCGACCTCGAAGTCATAGGTAATCAACTGGCCATAAAGACCGAGGTGATGACCTGTCAGAGGCTTGGCTTTAGCCTGCTTTCCCAACCAGTAGCGTACGCTGAGGTCGCCGCCGTATGTGCGCCAGTACCATGACTTCTTGTCTGACTTCCACCATGAGTATTGCCAGTTACCTGCGATACTGAAATTCTTACCCAGGTAAAACTCAACACCGATGTTGGGCATTGCTGCAACGTCGTATAGCATATTGGTTTTAATTCCCATGTAGAAAGGTTTGCACTGAGGCTCCGCACCAAGCTGGTTTACTGTGATTTCGTGCTTTTGGCCGTAGCTCTCAACAACGATAGCCGCTTTACGCATCTCCTGAGTTGGGTTCTCCTTTACAACATATGTAATACCCTCAGATGTTGGAACGATTGACTCAATCCAATCTGCCGAGCTTGTAACTGCGGGCACTGTGTCATCAGCAAAGCGCTTCTCGAATGTAATCTTGTCAGATGCTCCCTGCGCAGGGTGTGTAACCTCGCTGGCAGAGGTGATGTGCAACTCAGGCTTGGCAGCCTCTTGCTCTATAGGTATGATATACTGCTTACCATAGCATGTCAATGTGATGCTTGTGGTACGGGGCTCTGCAGAAGGGTTTGGTGCCACGACGAATGTAACGTCCTTATCTGTTGGGATAAGTGAATCTGTCCAATCATCAGCCGACTTAACCTTGGGTACCACATTGTCGGCAACCGACTTGTCGAAGGTAATGATTCCATTAGCACCCTCGGCAGGGTAACGCAAAGGTGTTGAATGAGAGAAAAATAGCTCGGGCACAGTCTCCCACCAGAACTCGCAGCGCGCTGATGCATAGCGCAACTTTGGGAATATATTTTCATATATCCAGCGATAGGGCGCTCCGGCACGTAGAGCCTTAAGCTCGTTGTAACGCAGTTCTATCTCTTTGCCATTCTCAACCTTGGTTGCAGGAACCTTCTCCAGCAGCTCAAGTACTTCATTGCGGTAGGGGACATCCTTATCTTCCTCAATGAGCGATTTTAACAACTCCCAGTCGATACCTGTCGATTCTACTGCATATTCAAGATTTACAGCAATTTCACGACTAATCCAATCGGTAATAGCTTTAGCACGCATCTTAGCAATACGGTCGTTGAGTGTCTTTCCACCCTCGGGGGAAGCACTCGAAACAACACGAATCTGACGAAAACGTGCAGTGCTGTCCGAATAATAAGCCTTCACCTCTTTTGCAAATTCGCTCAAGGTGGCCTTATTATCCATGTAATTCTCGTCAAGGACAATGGCTCCCTGGCGGAAATGGACCTTTACAGACCTCATTACCTCACGGTCGATTTGGGCACTCGACACGATCGGAAACAAGATCGATAAAAGAAACACCAATAGTAATTTTTTCATCTTTTATTTTTAATTTTTCGTTATTCCAAGTTTGTGAGCAATCCTGTTTGCTTAAGTCTTACCTCTTATGCGCGCGACCTAAAAGGTCAATCGCTGCAATCGGTTTTTTACAGAACTATTGGGTAGGAAATCGGGTTTTGCGCGATTTACATAAAGTGGCGCAAAGCCTTAACCACCTAACAAGCTGATTATCAAAGCGTTATACCCGCAATGGGGGGGGGTAATTCACTTGATGATAATTAACATACAAAGTTACGAAAAAAAAATCGCAATTGACCAAGAAAAATTCACAAATGTTTATATCTTTCATAATAAAATGGTAATATTGTGAAGTTTCATGACTATTATACGAGAAGGATATATTTACGTTACTGTCTTTGGCGTTTTTTATTTATAAAGGCAAATAGTACATTATGGATTCGAGTGAAAAATATTGTTAAATAAATACTTTTTTGTATATTTGTTATGGTAATCGTATAATTCAAATATCCATATGGCAAACGCACCAGTTACAAAGTATCAGGTCATGGCAAAATGTATTCAAATCATGACCAAGCAGATGAAAGATAGTAAGCATCCTGAGATGAAACGTCGATTGCGAGAAAGAATCGATTATTTGACATCTTTTGGAGTGATAGACAACTATCGAATGATGGTATATAGCAACTGTGTAACGCTGATTCATAACGATTTTAAGAATAATATTAACTTGAGTCTTTATGATGATGGGAAGTTACGTATTGGCCGATTTGATGCCACGTTACAGATAAACGATCCGCAGTGTATTCGTATCCATGGCGATGGAACGGCCGATAGTGGGGCTTGTATTCATGGCTATGTCGAGGGAGAGTGTATTACCGAAAGCCTACTGCGTGAAAAGGGTAAGGAGGTGAGATATACCTATCAGAGTAGCGGAAATCCTTACAACTCTTTCATTAGCGATGCTAAACGTGTTAAAAACGATATGAGCCTGCCTCTGCTCAAGCGACTGTTTAAGAATGAAACCATCGGGCAGGGGGACTTTTGCAAGGCGCTTCTTCTTATGTTGGGTATTTTCATTATGTTGGCGGCCATAGGCTTGAAATTTCTGGTGATAATACCTGGAATATTATTGATGTATCTCGCCTACAAGCGTATTTTGGATTTGGGATATAGTGGCGGTGGAGCCATCTTGCTACTTATATTATGCTACATGTTTTCGTTCTTGGGCTTGTTGATTCTTGCGGTAATGCCATCCAAGGTGGTCTCGGAAAAAGAGTGTAATTTTGCCGAAAATATGTTGTCCAAGGACTTGGCTGTTGCCGAGAATGATCTTAAAGCACGTTGTGATACCTATCCCCGCTCTATTGATTGGTTGCTAATGAATGCCGAGACTGCCCGTATAGCAGCATCGCTGGCAGGAGATGGTGCAGTCACTCCTATTGAGGATGGTGATGATGCCCTTGGGGAGAATGAGGAGCCTTGTCAGGCAGAGGAGGAAGAGCCTCAGGGACAAGAGGATGACTCTTGTGATTCTGATGCCCGTAGTGAGCAAATTAGTAGTCTTGAGCAACGAATAAGAAGTCTTGCAAGTCAGATGGGTTCAGCAGAGTACGCAAAGTGTCAAGCCGAAAGCCAGGCGGCAAGCCAACGACAGCAGGGCGAGATATATCTTTCGTATGCGAACTCAACACAAGATGAAGCGCAACGAAATGATTACTTGCAAAGTGCTGATCGTTGCTTTAGTGAGGCTGCGAGATATGACGGTGAAGCTGCCTCTGCGGCATCGACAATCAGTAGCTTGCAGCAAGATATTGACAGTCTGCAAAATGAAATAGATCAGCTCTAAGAATAGAGGGTATTGCAAAACAAAAAAAGGGGGCGCAAAGGTCCCCTTTTTGTTTGTATGTGTTTGATTAAAACTCCGATGTGAAGTGGAAGCGTATATCCTTGAAATTCTCCTGCGCAAGAGCAAGCGCATAGCTTGTGTCGGCAAGGAATACATCTCTACCGTGCTTATCTACAGCCATGTTTGAATGCTTACGGCGTTTGAAGTCGGCAAGTTGCTCCTGGTTGTCGCTCTCAATCCAGCAGGCTTTGTGAATCGAAATAGGCTCCCAGCGGCACTTTGCTCCATATTCATGCTCCAGACGATACTGAATAACCTCAAACTGAAGCTGTCCCACTGTGCCGATAATCTTGCGACCGTTGAGCGATGAGGTGAAGAGCTGCGCCACACCCTCATCCATAAGCTGGTCGATACCCTTTGCCAACTGCTTGAACTTCATAGGGTCGGCATTCTCGATGTAGCGAAACAACTCTGGCGAGAATGAAGGGATACCCGTAAACTTGAGTTTCTCACCCTCGGTGAATGTGTCACCAATCTTGAACGTACCCGTGTCGTGCAGACCTACAATATCACCCGGGTAGGCAAAGTCGATTATTGACTTCTTCTCCGCCATAAAGGCTGTTGGAGATGAGAACTTCAGTTGCTTGCCGCTGCGTACGTGCAGGTAGTTTTTGTTACGCTCAAACGTTCCCGAACAAATCTTCATGAAGGCAATGCGGTCGCGGTGGTTGGGGTCCATGTTGGCGTGAATCTTGAAGATGAAGCCTGTCAGCTTGGCCTCTGAAGGCTCTACGTCTCGACTCTCGGTGGTTGATGGGCGAGGCGAGGGGGCTATGCGGATGAAACACTCCAGAAGCTCTCTTACACCAAAGTTATTCACAGCCGAGCCGAAGAATACGGGGGCGAGCTTACCGTTGAGGTATGCTTCACGGTCAAACTCGTCATAGACGGCCTCCACCAGGTCGAGATTTTCGCGCAGCTGGTCGGCATACTGCTTGCCGATATAACCATCAAGCTCGGGCGATGAGATGTCGTTGAAATCAACCGTAGCAGCATTCGCCGTCTGACGCTCGTCGCTGGTGAAGAGTGATAGGTTTTTCTCATATATGTTGTACACACCCTTGAATGTGTCGCCGCTTGAAATTGGGAATGCCAAAGGTCGCACACGAATCTGCAACTCGCGCTCCACCTCGTCAAGCAAATCGAATGGGTCCTTGCAGGGGCGGTCCAGCTTATTGATAAAGACCATCACGGGAGTGTTGCGCATGCGGCACACGTTCATCAGTTTGCGAGTCTGTGCCTCAACACCCTTTGCGCCATCAATTACGATGATTACCGAATCAACAGCTGTGAGTGTGCGGTAGGTATCCTCGGCAAAGTCCTCGTGACCTGGGGTATCGAGGATGTTAATCTTCACTCCCTTATAGTCGAAACCCATCACCGAGGTAGCAACCGAGATACCACGCTGGCGCTCAATCTCCATAAAGTCGGAGGTGGCACCCTTCTTGATTTTATTACTCTTCACCGCACCTGCGATGTGGATAGCACCACCAAAGAGGAGTAATTTCTCGGTCAAAGTGGTTTTACCAGCATCGGGGTGAGCGATAACAGCGAAAGTTCTTCTTCTTGCAATCTCTTCGTTCAGTGTCATATCTTTTCTGGCTTTTGGCCCTTAGCCATTTGGCTATTGGTTTTTATTTTGCGGGTGCAAAATTATGAAAAATTTACTACAAAACAATAATCGCCAGGCAATTCTGCTTGGCGATTATCTTTAATTGTCAACTCTCAACTATTTCTGTGGTGGATAGTCGATTGTGTAGTGCAAACCTATCGACTCCTTACACTCGCGAGCCTGCTTGATGGTGAGGTATGCCACAGCAATCATATTACGCAACTCGCACAACTCACGACACGGCTTGGTGCGGTTGTAGAGCTCCTCGGTCTCCTGCCAGATTACAGCCAAGCGCTTCAAGGCTCGATCCAAACGGAGGTTTGAGCGCACGATGCCCACATAGTTCGACATAATCGAGCGAAGTTCCTTTCTATCCTGCATCACGAGCACCATCTCCTCGGCCTCGGCAGTACCCTCGAAGTCCCAATCCGGAATACCCTCCTGAAAATCGACCTTGTCAATCTTCTCGAGTGCGTGACGAGCTGCAATATCCGAATATACGAACGACTCGGTGAGCGAGTTCGACGCTAAGCGGTTTGCGCCGTGGAGTCCTGTGCACGAACTCTCGCCCAAGACATAAAGACGGCGGATAGAGCTCTCGCCATTATAGTCAACCTTGACACCGCCACAGCAGTAGTGCGCCGCAGGGCATACAGGAATCATATCCTTGGTGATGTCGATACCAATCGAGAGGCACTTCTCATAGATATTCGGGAAGTGGTGCTTGGTCTCCTCGGCAGGCATATGTGTAACATCGAGGTAGACAAACTCCTCACCTCGAATCTTCAACTCGTGGTCAATCGAGCGAGCCACAACATCGCGTGGAGCCAACGACTTCATCGGGTGGTACTTGTGCATAAAATCCTGACCATTTTGGAGTCGGAGCACAGCTCCATAGCCACGCATCGCCTCGGTGATGAGGAACGATGGGCGCTCGCCTGGATGGTAGAGCGCAGTTGGGTGGAACTGGATAAACTGCATATTCTCGGTTACAGCCTTTGCACGGTGGCACATCGCAATACCGTCACCCGTAGCGACCTTCGGGTTGGTGGTTGTGTGGTAGATATTACCGCAACCGCCCGCAGCCACAACGGTAAACTTCGCGAGGGCTGTGAAAATCTCGTTGGTCTTGGTGTTGAGGATATATGCTCCGAAGCAAGCCAAACCTCGTGTGTGGCGTGTTACGATCTCGCCGAGATGGTGCTGTGTGAGCAAATCTACAGCGAAGTGGTCCTCCAAGATAGTGATGTTCGGGTGGTTACGCACCTGCTCAATAAGAGCACGCTCAATCTCGGCACCCGTAAGGTCTTGGTAGTGGAGAATGCGGTGTTCGGAGTGGCCACCCTCGCGGTGAAGGTCGAAGCCGCCATCCTCACGACGGTCAAAGCGAGTACCCCAGCGAATGAGGTCCTCTGCCGAGCGAGGCGCATTCTTAACTACGATTTCTACTGCTTTAGGATCGCACTTTCCGGCACCGCAAATCAAGGTGTCTTCGATATGCTTCTCGAATGTGTCGGGTGCGTAGGTTACAGAGCAGATACCGCCCTGTGCATAGTTGGTGTTACACTCATCGAGTTTACCCTTGGTAACGAGAGTTACGGTTGCTGTGTCGGCCACCTTGAGGGCGAAACCCAAGCCTGCCGAGCCTGAACCGATAACCAAAAAATCACTCTTCATTTTATTGTGATGTTTGTTTGATTATGCAAAAATAAGGAAATTTATCTAAAATTGTACCTCAAATCGTCACTTTTTGGTCTTGCCAACCAACTTCTCGACCGCTTTTCGCCCCTCACCACCGAGCGAAATGGTGTAGTCGTTCACAAAAAGCGAGATGTGTTTGTCGATAACATCATCCTCCAACTCCTGGGCGTGCTCCTTCACAAAATCACGAGACAGAAGCGGATGCTCGAAGGCATAGCGCACACTCTCTGCCAAGAGTTTTTCAAACTTCGAAATCATCTCCTCGCCCAACTCTCGCTTGGCAACTATCGCTCCGAGTGGTAGAGGCAACGAGGTCTCGCTCTCCCACAACTTTCCGAGGTCGGCAACGAGCTCAAGGTTGCGACGCTCGTAGACAAATCGCCCCTCGTGAATCAACACTCCCGCATCGGCATCGCCACGCTCCACCGCCTCGGCAATCTCCGAGAATAGGCGTTGCTCAACCTCCTCAACATCAGGGAAGTAGCGCAACAACAGAGCATTAGCAGTTGTGTTTAATCCGGGTGATAAAACTTTGCGAATCTTGCCTGTTTCGCCCTTGCGACGCACAAGGAGTTGGCCATTGCCACGACCAAGTGCCGAGCCACTATCGAGCAAAATATATCTATCGGCAATCAGCGGATAGACCGCATAACTAATTTTTGAGATGTCGGGCTCGCCACGCAAAACACCCTCGTTCAGCACCTCGATATCGTGGTACTCAACCGCCAAGTCGAAGTCGTGCTCGAGGCGTCGATTTATCAGCGCATCGAAGGCGAAGGTGTCGTTCGGACA
>JAEIGA010016025.1_pt1 | contig 11409 bp, 12 predicted proteins | sample 9270691 | NCBI WGS metagenome assembly JAEIGA01 (sample SAMN17057246, study PRJNA624740) | gut metagenome | biome: biome; isolation source: fecal sample | host: Bos grunniens | place: China: Xizang | collected 2019
ATCAAATAAAAGGATCGGGCCGCCGAGGACGTCGGCCCCTACGGTGGGGTTTGACGGGCCGCCGAGGGCGCCGGCCCCTACGGTGGGAAGTGGCGGGCCGCCGAGGGCGCCGGCCCCTACGAAAGATAACGGAGGCGGGAAGATGGGCCGGGAGGCCATGATAAAGGCCGACATGGAAGCCGTCGGCACCTACAGCCCCATTTTTGATAAGACCATCAAGGATCTGGCCAAGCGGGAGCGGGAGCTTTCCAAGGCGGAGAAGGCATGGCGCGCGGCATACTGCGTGGACGGCGTGCAGCGGCCGCCGCAGATGGTGGCCACGCTCATCAACAAGCAGGGCCTCCCTTACCAGGCGAAGGATCCGTTTTACGCCGAGGTGGGGCGGCTGCGCAAAGAGGTGGAAAGCCTGCGCGCGCAGCTGGGGCTGACGCCGAAAAGCCTGAACCGCGTCCGGGAGACGCAGAAGCTGAAGGCAGCGCAGGGACAGAGCCGGATCGAGACGCTTTTGGAAGACGCGCACGATTACGCGGTGGAGCACGCGGAGGAATGGACCGACGAGGTGGACGCCTACGTGGACGCGGTGCTCAGCGGCGAGAAAATCGCCTGCATCGAGATCCGGCAGTCATGCCAGCGGTACCGGAACGATCTGGCCTCCGGGCGGTGGGACTTCCGGACGGAGGACGCCTGCGAAATCATCGCCATCATCGAGACCACCTGCTGCCACCAAAAGGGCGAGGCGCTGGACGGCACGCCGATGCGCGGGCGGCCCTTTCTGCTTCTCCCCTATCACAAGTTCATCGTTTTCAACCTTATGGGGTTTTTCGTCAAGGGAACGCAGGAGCGGCGATTCAAGGAAGCGCTTGATTTCATTCCACGGAAAAACATCAAGACCACCTTCGCCGCGGCCCTGGCCTGGGCGCTGGCGCTGCACCAAAGGCGCAGCGGCTCCACGGCATACATCGTGGGCGGCGCGCTGAAGCAGGCAAAGGAATCCCTGGGCTTCCTGAAATACAACATCCGGCGGCTTTGCATCACCGTGGACGACGACCCCATGACGGGGCTGCGGATCATCGACAACAACGCCGACCACCAGATCAGCGGCGACGTGGGCGACGGCTTTATCGAAATCAACGCGCTGGCCAGCTCGCCGGACAAGCAGGACTCCTTCAACGCTTCGCTGGTGCTGGCCGATGAGCTGCACACCTATAAAAGCGCAAACCAATATCAGGTCCTGAAGGACGCCACCGCCGCCTATACCAATAAGTTAGTGATCGGCATCAGCTCCGGCGGACGGCACGCCGGCGGCTTTTGCGCGCAGCACGTTACATACTGCCGGAAGATCTTAGATGGAACCATCACCGGACCGGCGGCGGATGAAATGTTCGTGTTCATCGCCGCGGCGCCGGAGGACGCCATGGAGACCGGGGCCTATATGGAGCCGGAAGTGCTGGAAAGCTGCAATCCCGGATGGGGACAGAGCATCCGGCCACAGGAGCTTATCAACGCGGCGCAGCGGGCGCACGACGATCCGCAGCTGCGCATGGAGTTCTCACAAAAGCGCATCAACCTGTTCACCGCAGCGCTGCGCGCCTGGTTCGATACCGCCACATGGCGGAAAAGCGACGACAAATACGACTGGAGCGTGGAGCAGCTGGCGCGGCTGCCGATCAAGTGGTTCGGCGGCACCGACCTGGCAAGGCTGCACGATCTGGCGGCGCCGGTGCTCTTCGGGCACTACAAGGGCGTGGATATCCTGGTGCCGCACTGCTTCTTCCCCAGGACGGCGGCCATCACAAAGGCCAACGAGGACAAGATCCCGCTGTTCGGCTGGGAAGAGGACGGCTGGCTGACCATGAGCAACGGAAAAATCACGGAGTACTCCGACATCGTGGCATGGTACGTCCGGCAGCGAAAGAACGGCTTCAAGATCAAATGCGTGGCGCACGACCGGAAATTCGCCAAGGAATACCAGATCGCCATGAAAAAAGAGGGCTTCCGGATCAAGGATATGCCGCAGACGGACGTGGCGCAGACGCCGGGCTTCCGATACCTGGACCAAAGCGCCAGACGGGGCACGCTTTACTTCTGCCACGCAGAACCGGTGCTTTACTGCGCCGGGAACGTCCGGGCAGTGGAACGAGGGCCGAACATCGTTCATTTTGAGAAGATCGGAGACAAAGACCGCATCGACGTCTTTGACGCGGCGGTGTTCGCCTGCAGCGCCTACCTGGACGACATGGAGAACAGCCGGAACGAGCGCTGGTTCGACGAGGACGACAAGGGCGCATGACCGGTCAGAATCTGACACAAACGATCCATCAGTCAGCGCCGGGGCGCTGACAGCTCCCTTTCGCAAAGGGAGCCTCATATAGAGAGCCTGAGCCTTAGAGCCTGCGCCGATCAACACCAAACGGTGGAACGGCGCAGGCTTTTTGTTATTTGGAGGTTTTGCCTATGGACAAACGAAAACGGGGCGGCGCAGCCCCTCGGGACCATCCCGCAGCAAAGGCCGCGGTGCGAGCCGTGAAAGCGCAGAGCGACGGGATCTCCATCAACAGCGGCGCAAAGCAGATCCAAAACGGGAAAAGCCTTGTGTGGCTGACGGACCAGGCAGGCTTTGATTCGCTGGAGTGTGCCGGCTATACGCGGCTGAGCGACAACCCGGAGGTCTCCACCGCCGTGGACACCATCGCCCGCCTCGTAGGCGCCATGACCATCCACCTGATGCAGCACACCGAGGACGGCGACGTGCGAGTCCAGGACGCGCTGAGCGAGGTGGTGGATATCCGCCCCAACCGATACCAGACGCGGAGCAACTTCGTGCGCTGGATCGTCCGGACCATGATGCTGACCGGCGACGGAAATGCCGTGGTCTGGCCGGTGACGCAGGGCGGACAGCTCCGGGAGCTGATCCCGATCCCCGCCATACTGACGGCCTTTGTGCCGAAGGACCTGCTGGGGGATTACCGCATCATGATCGACGGGCGGGAATACGACCCGGAGCAGCTGCTGCACTTCGTGCTGAATCCCGGCGACCTGTACGTCTGGCGCGGGCAGGGCTACCGGCTGACGCTGACGGACGTGGCGAACAACCTGAAGCAGGCCGCGGCCACCGAGAAGGGCTTTATGAGCTCCAAGTGGAAACCGTCCATCATCGTAAAGGTCAATGCCCTGGCGGACGAGTTTTCCACCAAGGCGGGGCGACGGAAGCTGCTGGACGAATACATCGCCGGCAGCGAGGCCGGCGAGCCATGGATGATCCCGGCGGACGAAATGAGCGTGGAGCAGGTCAAGCCCCTCACCCTTTCCGACCTGGCGCTGGCAGACTTCGTAAAGCTGGACAAGCAGACCGTGGCCGGCATCCTCGGCATCCCGCCTTTTGTGCTGGGCGTCGGGGAGTTCAAGCGGGACGCATGGAACAGCTTTATCAGCACCACGATCATGCCGATGGCCCAAAACATCCAGCAGGAGCTGACGCGAAAGCTCGTAGATCGGGCGGGATTCTACTTCCAATTCAACCCGCGCTCGCTCATGAGCTACTCCCTGGACGAGCTCGTCCGCGCCGGCGCCGAAATGGTGGACCGCATGGCGATGCGCCGGAACGAGTGGCGCGACTGGCTCGGCATGGAGCCGGACGAGGAGATGTGGGAGCTGCTGGCGCTGGAAAACTACATCCCGGCGGATCGCCTCGGCGATCAAAAGAAGCTGACGCAGGCGTTCGCCGCGGCGCTGCGGGAAGTGTTCGCAAAAGGCGCGCCCACGGAAAACAAGGAAGGAGGCAAACATGCCGAAACCGATTGACATCAAAAAAAGCGTTTACGCGCTGGCAAGCGTGGACGGTGAAAGCGCCGAGCTGACCATGTACGGCGACATCGTGGAAAGCCGGCCCGTGGACTGGTGGACCGACGAGCCCATCGAAGGCCAGTTTATCGTCCTGGACGAGTTCCTGGAGGATCTGAAGACCGTGGAGGGCGCGAAACGCCTCACCATCCGCATGAACAGCTACGGCGGCGACGCCATCGTGGCCGACGTGATCCACAACCGGCTGCGGGAGCTGCAGCGAAGCGGCATGGAGATCACCTGCATCGTGGACGGCGTGGCCATGAGCGGCGGCAGCCTCATCATGTGCGCCTGCGACACCGTGGAGGTCAATCCATCCTCCCTCATCATGATCCACAACGCCTGGCAGTTCCTTTACGGCGGCTACAACGTGGAGGAGCTGATGAAAACGGCAGAGGCCCTTGACGCCGCGGACCGGATGCAGGCGAGCATCTACCAGCGCAAGACGGGCCTGCCGGAGGCGGAGATCCGCGCCATGATGGCGGAGACCACCTACATGACCGGCACCGAGGCGGTGGAAAAAGGCTTTGCCGACAAGCTGATCGACGACGCCGAGCCGCTGCGCATCGCGGCCAGCGCCGACCGGCGCACCCTGTACGTGGGCAAGCGGACGCTGCACCTGGCGCCCGGCATGACCGCGCCGGCGGCCCTGGAGACCGCGGAGGCGCCGGAGGACTGGAAGGCGCGGATGCGCGAAAAAATCAAAACGAAATAAACGGATTGCCACGCCGGCGTGCGCCGGCTCGCAATGACAAAGTGAAAAGGAGGATAAAAAACCATGGCACTGAAAGCCCTTATGCTTCGCCGGAACATCGAGGCGAAGGCCGCGGAGCTGGAAGCCCTGCAGGCGAAGGACGCCGAGTTTTCCGCCCGCGAGACGGAGCTGACCGCGTCCATCGATGAAGCGGATACCGTGGAGGCCCGCGCCGCCGTGGAGGCGGAGATCGACCGTTACGAGACGGAGCTCCACGCCCACCAGGAGGCAGTCGCCTCCGCCAGCACCGAGCTGGAGGGGCTGCGCGCGCAACTGACCGAGCTCGAAGCACAGAAGCCCGCCGCGCCGGTACGCGCGGAGAAAAACAATACTGAAAGGATGAGCACCGCCATGAATTATGAAATCCAGTGCAACATTCGCACCCTGCCGAAGCGCCAGCGGGCCTTTGAGGCCGCGTTCGCCAGACAGGAGCGCAAGGACATCGTCGCGCAGGACGACGTCCAGAAGTTCTTCACCGAGCTGCGCAGCCTGAGCAAGGTCAAGGCGTCCGTCACGGGCGCGGAGCTGACCATCCCGGTCATCTTCCTGGACCTCATCAGCGAAAACCTCTATCGCTACAGCAAGCTGCTGAACCGCGTCCGCGTCCGCGAGCTGCGGGGCACCGCGCGCCAGACCATCGCCGGCATCATTCCGGAGGCCGTCTGGACCGAAATGTGCGGCGCGCTGAACGAGTTGAACTTCGTGTTCAACCAGGTGGAGCTGGACGGCTATAAGGTCGGCGGCTTCGTCCCCGTCTGCAACGCTCTGCTGGCGGACAACGACATCGCCCTGGCCTCCTGGATCGTCGAAATGATGAGCGAGAGCATCGGCCTTGCCATGGACGCCGCGATCCTCTACGGCACCGGCAACCGGATGCCCCTCGGCATCGTCACGCGCCTGGCGCAGACCAGCCGCCCGGCGGATTATCCCGCCAACGCGCCGGCCTGGGTGGATCTGCACACCACCAACATCCAGAGCATCGACTCCAGCCTCACCGGCGCGGCCTTCTGGGCGGCGCTGACCCTGGCCGCCGGCAACACCTTCACGCGCTACGCCCGCGGCGAGATGTTCTGGGCGATGAACAGCAAGACCTATGCCAAGCTGAAGAGCAAGGTCATCACCTTTACCGCCACCGGCGACATCGTCGCCAACGTCTTCGGCTTCCTGCCGATCATCACCGGCGACGTCGACATCCTGGAGTTCATGCCCGACGACGACATCGTGGGCGGCTACGGCGATCTGTATCTCTGGGCGCAGCGCGAGGGCATGACCATCGGCGCCGACGAAACCGGCCGCACCAACCGCATCCTGGACGAGACGCTGTTCTTCGGCAAGGCCCGCGCCGACGGTATGCCCGTCATCCCCGGCGCCTTCGTGGCCATCAACATCGCCGGCAGCTCCGTCACCACCACGCACAGCTTCCCGGGCGACACGGCCAACAACGCCAATCTGGCCTCCCTGTCCATCGGCGAGACGCTGAGCCCCACCTTTGACGCCGACGTCACCAGCTACACCGCCACGGCCAGCAACGCCAGCGACGCCGTCACCGCAATCGCGGACGACGCCGACGCGCAGGTCGTCGTGGAGTATGACGGCGCTCAGATCCTGAACGGCTCCACCGTCACCTGGACCTCCGGCACCAAGAACCTGGTCGTGACGGTGAAGAAGGGCAACGCGGTGAAGGTGTACACCGTCGCAGTCACCGCGACCTGACGGAAGGAGGCGCGGCGCCATGGCGTTTACGGCAAACCAGCTGGGGATGCTCCAGGTTGATCTCGGCCTGATGTCGATCACCAACGAGCAGGAAAAGTACCTGGGCAATCTGCTGGACGCGGCACAGCAGCGTCTGACGGGAGACGGCATCCGGCTTGTCCCGGACAACGCCGAGCATGACGCGCTGGTGGTCATGTACGCCGCATGGCTCTACCGCAAGCGGGCGCAGTCTCCGGATCAGCAGGCTATGCCGATGATGCTCCGGACGCTGCGGAACAGCGTGCTCTTCGGCCAGAAAGCGAGGGACGGCGCGTGATTTACGACCACACCGTCAAAATCTATGACGTCGCCGGCGCGGACGTGCTGGGCCGAAGGCTCACGGGCGGCGAGCGTTATTACTGCGCCGTCCGCACCGTCGGCCTCAACCGCTTTTACACCGCGCTCCAGCTCGGCGACCGCACGGACGCCCAGCTGGAGCTTCCGGGGCGCCTCCGCATCCTCTCCACGCAGATCGCGGTGTTCGGGTGCGAGCAGTTCCGCATCTTGCAGGCGCAGCACGAGACGGACAAGGACGGCCTGCCCGTCACCGTCCTCAGCCTTATGAGACTGGAGGAAAGCTATGAACTTGACTGCGCTGACTGAGCTCCACGCCGCCATGCCGGTGGAAATGCGCCACTACGGCGCGAACAAGCCCGCCGTCCCTTACGGCGTCTGGGCGGAGGACGGCGACGTTTCCCCCGCAGCGGACAACCGGCGCAGCACCATCATCCTCAGCGGGACCACGGACTATTTCACCCACCAGGAAAACGACGCCAACGTGGACGCGATCCAGGCCGTTTTTGACGGCGCCGCATGGATCAGCGCGCAGATCGGGTCCATCCAGTACGAGGACGACACCGGGCTGCTGCACTATGAATGGACCTGGGAGGCGCTTGTGTAATGGCGAAATTCATTACCTTCAAAAAAGGTGAAGAGTACGCAGCCCGCCTTTCAAGACTTATGGGCGCCGATCAGCGGGAGATTGCCGGCAAAGCAATTCATGACGGCGCGGAGATCGTTGCAAACAAAATCCGCGCTAATCTTGAAGCAAACCTTCAAGATCCGGAATCAGTAAGCAAAAACAGAAATTTAATATTCAAAAATCTTTATAACGTGCCCACTGGCGCGCTGGCCGCGTCGTTTGGCATTGCAAAGATGCAGGAGGACGCCGACGGCTACAACGTCAAGATCGGCTTCGACGGGTACGACGCAAAAGGCGTCCCAAATCAGCTGAAGGCTCGCGCTATGGAAAGCGGCACGAGCAAACTTCGAAAGCGTCCGTTTGTTCGCCCGGCAGTTCAGGCAACAAAAGGCGCCTGCATCAGGAAAATGGGCGAGATCATCGACGAGGAGATCGCCCGCATCATGAATTAGGAGGAATCCCCACATGGAAGCTAAATACGGCGAGTTTGTCGGCGTGGAAAACCTCCACGTCGCCAAGATCACCGCGGACACCGACGCGGCCTATACGCCCGGCACGCCGGAGTATCTGGCGCCGTCCGCGGAGATCAGCATCCAGAACAACGTCAACAATGCCCCGCAGTATTACGACAACGTCGCCGGCTTCAACTACGTCACCGAGGGCGCCAGCACCATCACGCTGACGGTCTCCGGCGTTCCGGCGGACAAGATGGCGGAATATTTGGGCAAGCATTACGACGAGACCACCGGCCGCGTCATCGACGACGGCCAGCCCGATCCGCCCTATGTGGCGCTGTCCTTCGCCTTCAACAAGGGCCCGGAGGGCAAGCGCTACTATCAGTATCTCAAGGGCACTCTGTCCGGCGGCGAGGAGATCGGCACCACAAAGGGCGACGGCAACGTCACCGTCCACACCTACCAGCTGACCTTCACGGCGCTGAACACCGCGCACAAATGGACCGTGGGCGGCAAGGAGCGCAGCATCAGGCGCATCTTCGCCGACAGCACCGACACCAACTTCTCCGGAACGGACGCCACCTGGTTCGCCGCGGTGCAGGTGCCGACGTAAACGGTCGAAATTCGACACAAAACCGAAAAGGGACGCCCTGCGCGTCCCTTTTCTCAGATGGAGCTCAAAGCATGAGGATTTTAACTGTTCGCGTGGGCGGGAAAACCTACACCGCCGCGGCGATCACCACGGGTCTCGCCCGCGAGGCGCTGCGCTGTATGGACGAAATCGGCGAGCTGCAGAAAAAGACCGCCGCGCTGACTTACGCCGCCGGCGCCGCGGAGATCTCCGCCGCGGTCCGGGCGCGGCTGCGCTGCAGCGACCGCCAGACGGCGCTTTTGTGCCGCGTCTTCGGCGACCGCTTCACCGCCGACGCGCTGGAGGACAGCCTGACGCGCCCGGAGCTGGACGCGCTGACGCTTTCCGTGGCGGAGGCCGTGGCGGACGTGGCCGCGTTTTACGCCAGCGGCAGCGGCGCCGGCGGCGACCAGACCGCGCTGCAGGCCTTCGACAAGCTCTACCACACGCTGGCGACCAATCTGCGCTGGCCGGTCTCGCAGATCGACAACGCGGATTTTGAAAGCCTGATGAGCTTCGTTTTCTACCGCGATCCGGACGTGCGCATCATCGGCGGGCGCGAATACCGCCGGGCGCGCGGCGTCCCGACGTGGCTCTGACAAATTCCCAGAGAAAGGAGGCGTAAACCATGGCCTATGACATCGGCCCGAAAATCGGCATCGAGGGCGAGGCGGAATACCGCAGCCAGCTCAAAGCGATCATCACGCAGCAGAAGACGCTGGCCACGGAAATGACGGCCACGGCCTCCGCTTTCGACAAGGGCGAGAAGTCCTTGGAGGCCTACACCGCGAAAAACGCGGTGCTGCAGAAGCAGATCCAGGCGCAGAAGGACAAGATGGACCTGCTCCGCCGCGCCGTGGAGGAGGCCACGGCCAAGTACGGCGCCGCCGACGAGCGCACCCAGAAGTGGCAGCAGGCCTTGAACCGCGCCACCGCGGATCTGAACAACATGGAGCGCGAGCTGAAGGAAAACACCACAGCCATGGAAAAGCTCGGCTCCGAGACCGACGATCTCTCCGACAGCCTGAACGACGCCGGCAAAAGCGGCAAAAGCTTTCTTGACACGCTGAAGGACAATTTCAGCGTCACCGACCTCATCAACCTGGCCAAGACCGCCGCCGCCGCGATCCGCGAGATGGCGGAGGCCATGATCTCCTGCGCCACCGAGGCCGCGGCCTGGGCCGACGACATCAACACCATGTCGATCCAGACCGGCGTCAGCACGCAGCGCCTGCAGGAGTTCGACTACATGACCGGGCTGATCGACGTCAGCCTGGAAACGCTCTCCGGCGCCATGAGCCGCAACGTCAAGGCCATGGCCGCGGGGAAGGACGGTTATAAAAAGCTGGGCGTCTCCGTCCGAAACGCCAGCGGCGAGCTGCGCGACAGCGAGACGGTCTTCTTCGAGACGCTGGACGCCCTGGGCGGAATCGAGAACGAGACGGAGCGCGACGCCCTTGCCATGGATCTCTTCGGCAAGTCCGCCCGCGAGCTGAACCCCATTATCGAGGCCGGCAGCGACCGCCTGAAGGAGCTGGCGCAGGAAGCGCACGACGCCGGTTACGTTTTGGAAAACGACGCCTTCGAGGCGCTGAACGACGGGCAGGACGCCTTGGACCGCTTCGAGAAATCCACCAAGGCGGCGAAAAACGCCATCGGCGCGCAGCTGATCCCCGCGCTGGGCTCTTTGGCCAAGGGCGGCGGCGGCGCGCTTTCCGCCTTTGCGAAAACCCTCAACGAGACCGGCGACGCCTCCGCCGCCATTTCCGCGGGAATGGACATGGTGCAGGGCGTCCTGGACGGAATTATCGCCGCCGCGCCGGAGATCATCGAGGGCGCCGGAGCTCTAATCAGCCAGCTGGCGGTCAGCGTGGTGGAAATGGCGCCGCAGCTGGTGGAGCTCGGTCTCATCCTGGTGGAGGCGCTGGTGGAAGGCATCGCCGAAAACACCGACACGCTGGTGCCCGCCATTATCGACGCGATCATCAAGATCACGGAAACGCTGCTGCAGCACCTTCCGGATCTGATCGCCGCCGCGGGCCAGCTTATGGGCGCCCTGGCCTCCGGTCTGATCCAGGCCATCCCCCACATCGTTATGCAGATCCCGCAGATCATCCTTGCCATCCTCACCGCCCTGGGCGAAAGCTTCGCCTCCTTTATCGGCGTTGGCGTCCAGATGGTCCAGGGCATCATTTCCGGCATCAAGGACTCCATCAGCTGGGTCAAGCAGCAGATCGCCTCCTGGGTGGGCGACGTGGTTGCCTTCTTCAAGGAGATGCTGGGCATCGCCTCGCCGTCGAAGGTCATGGCCGACCAGGTCGGCGCGCAGATGGCCGCCGGCGTGGGCGAGGGCTTTGCCGACGGCCTTTCCGCCGTGGAGCGCGACAGGGCCGACGCCCAGGGCGAGCTGAACCGCAAAATGGCGGACATGGCCGCCGGGCTGGAAACCAGCATGACGGTCTCCGCCGGCGCCGGCTCCGTCGACCATCGCTTTTCCGGCACGATCCGCGTGGAGGGCGTCAGCTCTCAGGGCGAGTTTATCGCGTCCACCGACATCCTGATCGATCAGCTTGTGGACGCGCTGCGAAGGGAGGCGCGCTTTGTATGAGTTGGAATCTTGAAACCGAATCCGGCGTGGAGCTGGCCAAGGTCCTGAACTTCACCCCGGCGCTGGACCGCGTGAAGATCCTCACCCGTCTTTACGGCGGCGAATATCTGGCCCAGACCATCGGCGCTCCGTCGCAGAAGCCCGCGGCGACCATTTTGGTGGAAAGCCTCGCCGCCCTTCGCGCCGTGAACGAGGCGGAGGCGTCCTGCGCCGTGCTGCGGCTGACTTACCGCGACACGGTTTACACCGGATACATCGTCGACGCTCCAAAATGGACGCCCGTGGTGCGTGGCCGCGTCTACACGGCGCCCATCAGCTTTGCGGTGCTGCAGGAGGAGGAGCTGGGCGTATGAGAAGCATCGACGGCGCCATGAAGGCGAAATTCGAGTCCGCGCTCCAGACCAAAGCCGCAAACGCCGACCCGTCCGCGGTGATCTGGATCTCCCG
>JAEIGA010016026.1_pt1 | contig 11409 bp, 9 predicted proteins | sample 9270691 | NCBI WGS metagenome assembly JAEIGA01 (sample SAMN17057246, study PRJNA624740) | gut metagenome | biome: biome; isolation source: fecal sample | host: Bos grunniens | place: China: Xizang | collected 2019
GCCCTTCTCTTAACATCTTTTACAGAATTAAAAATTCTTACAGCACCAATTCTGTCTCCATTGGCAAACACAAGTATGCCCAGAACCATAACAGCATCATAAAAATCCGGAAAGATTGTCACTGCCTTGCGAAGATAATTTTTAGCAATATCCTCATGACCGGATTGAACCTCATGAAGTGCCTTATTATATAGAATAAAAGACGTCCTCATCTGTTCTGTGGCAGGCTTATATATTTCGGGAATGTGTGTTAAGTCTATTGGTTTAAACATCCCCACTTCTTTTACTACATCGATCATGCTACATACACCACTTAACAAAAAATGTTTTACTCACCGCAACAATTCTTATACTTTTTACCGCTACCGCAGGGGCATGGATCGTTTCTTCCTACTTTAGCACCTTGTCTTGTGTAGCTTTGCGGTTTAGGCTTTGAATCCTTGGATTTTTTCTCACTATTATCTCCTGCAAAACCTTCTCTTCCCGGACCGGCAACTGCTTTTCTTTCTAATGTTTCACCGCGCTTCACTTGAATACTGAATATTCCTCTTACAGCCTGGTCCTGAATAGTTCTGTTCATGTCCTCAAACATATTAAATGCCTGGAATTTATACTCTACAACAGGATCTCTGTGACCATACGCCTGCAAGCCAACGCCATATTTCAATTGATCGATAGCATCAATATGCGTCATCCAGTTTTCGTCAACAGACATCAACATAACTACACGTTCAACTTCTCTCATAGCTTCGCTGCCAAGTTCTTCTTCCTTCGCATCGTAGCGTACAAGTGTATCTTCAACAAGAGCCTCTATAATATGCTCCGGCTTTAAGCCTTTTCTGTTGTCATCAAATGAATCAACTATATCTGCAGAAACAATACCTACAAGATCATGTTTAATCGGCTCTAAATCCCACTCTGCAGGAGAAATATCTTTATTGCAATAAAACTCTACAGTCTCTGCAATTCTGTTTTTTATCATAGAAGAAAATTGTTCCTTCATATTTTCTCCATCAAGGACGCGTCTTCTTTGAGCATAAATTATCTCTCTTTGCTGATTCATTACATCATCATATTGCAAAACATGCTTACGTGTTTCGAAGTTTCGTCCTTCTACCTTCCTTTGAGCGTTTTCTATAGCTCCGGACAACATACTGTTTTCCAGAGCAAAGTCATCTCCCAGGCGGCTCATCATAGCCTCTATTCTCTCTCCTCCAAAAAGACGCATAAGATCGTCCTCTAAAGAGATGTAGAAACGTGATCTTCCGGGATCTCCTTGTCTTCCGGCACGTCCTCTGAGCTGATTATCAATACGCCTTGACTCATGACGTTCTGTACCCATAATGAACAATCCACCGGCTTCTCTTACTTTTTCTCTCTCAGCTTTTGTTGTTTTGGAGTATTCTTCTACAAGACTTCTGTATTCTTGACGTGCAGACAGGATAATTTCGTCTTCTGTGTCTGCATAACTATCTGCCAAGGCTATAAGCATATCATCGTAGCCCTGTTTTCTCATCGCCTGTTTTGCCATATATTCACTGTTACCGCCAAGCACAATATCGGTACCACGACCTGCCATATTGGTTGCAATTGTAACTGCCCCAAATTTACCTGCTTGTGCAACAATTTCTGCCTCTCGTTCATGATTTTTAGCATTTAAAACATTATGTTTTATACCACTTCTGCTGAGAAGTTTACTTAAGTACTCAGATTTTTCTATAGACACAGTACCGATTAATACAGGTTGTCCCTTCTCATGAGCTTCTCTAACATCATTAACCAAAGCATTATATTTACCATTTACTGTTTTATATACAACATCAGGATGGTCTATTCTTGCTACCGGTTTGTTTGTTGGAATAACAATAACATCCAAAGAATAAATGTCGTTAAATTCTCCTTCTTCTGTCTGAGCAGTACCTGTCATACCGGATAACTTCTCATACATACGGAAGAAATTCTGAAAAGTAATCGTTGCATGTGTCATACTTTCTTTTTCAATCTTAACATGTTCTTTTGCTTCAATAGCTTGGTGCAGACCCTCATTGTATCTTCTGCCAAACATAAGACGTCCTGTAAACTCGTCTACAATTATAATACTGTCATCCTTTATAACGTAATCAATATCTCTTTGCATGACACCGTGTGCTTTCAGCGCTTGATTAATGTGATGGGATATTGTCGCATTATCGGAATCAGAAAGATTCTCTATGCCAAACCATTTTTCTGCCTTTTCAACACCGTGTTTTGTAAGTGTTGCGGAACGAGCTTTTTCATCAACAATGTAATCCTCTGTCACATCATCCATAAGGTTTTTGTTATCTGTCTCTTTAATAACAAGTTTTGACAATGTACTGACAAAATTATCTGCTCTTTCATACATATCGCTGGATTTAGCCCCTGCACCTGAAATAATAAGCGGAGTTCTCGCTTCATCAATCAAGATGCTGTCTACCTCATCCACAATAGCAAAATTAAGATCTCTTTGAACAAGTTGTTCTTTATATCGAACCATATTATCTCTTAAATAATCGAAGCCCAATTCATTATTTGTTGCATATGTGATATCACAGGCATACGCTTCTTGTCTCTCCTTCGGCTTCATATCATGAATAATAACACCTACCGAAAGCCCTAAGAAATTATATATTTTTCCCATCCACTCACTATCACGCTTTGCAAGGTAGTCGTTTACTGTAACAAGATGAACGCCTTTTCCTGAAAGAGCATTCAAATAAGCCGGCAAAGTAGAAACCAACGTCTTGCCCTCACCCGTTTTCATCTCTGCAATTCTGCCTTGATGAAGAACGATTCCACCAATAAGCTGCACATCATAATGTCTTTGGCCTAACACACGCCAAGCTGCTTCTCTCACAACAGCAAATGCCTCAGGTAAAATATCATCGAGTTCCTCTCCGTCTGCCAACCTTTTTTTGAAAATGGTAGTCATTTCTTTTAGTTCGCTGTCTGTTTTTGCCTTCATGGTAGGCTCTAAACTATTTATTTCTTCAACTATCGGCTTAATTTGTTTGATTGCACGATCGCTGTATGTTCCAAATATTTTCTCAAATAATCCCATTTTTTCACATACCCTTTCCTCTGATATTACACAGTCTACCCCTTTTAATTCATTTCATCAAGAGTTTTATTAAAGCCTTCCATATAATGATCAATAAAATATCTTACTTCCGGCAAATCGGATTCATCAAGAGATTTCCTTGTTGCCTCCATAGCTTTTACAAACTCCCTATTGCCTGCTTTTACTTCCTCTGCACACTTTATATATGCCGAAAGCTTGTCTGCCGCCTTGACTATCGGATAATACTTTTCATCGTTATTCTCATAGAACAAAATAGGTCTGTAGATCTCATCCATATCCTCCGGGAGCATGGATAAAAGTTTTTCCTTTGCTACATCCTCTATATCCTGATAATTTGCCTTTATTACAGGATTATAATATTTTACAGGTGTAGGCAAATCTCCCGTAATAATCTCCGCCGCATCATGAAATACACCATATACACAAGCTTTGTCAGGCGAAAGTTCCTCACTGCCACAAAGCTTATTATGAATAATTGTAAGAGCATGAGCAAAAATCGCAACTACAAGGCTGTGCTCCTGAATATTTTCAGAGTTTGTATTTCTCATAAGCCCCCAACGCACAATATATTTCATTCTGTTTATATATGCATAAAAATCAAACTGTTCTTTCATTTTTTAAATCCCTGTCAAATCCAATACAAATCCTCAAATGTCTGAAGTGCATACGCGTCTGTCATTCCGGCAATATAATCTGTAACTATCTGCTCCGGTTGTTCTTCCTCCCCGTATCCCTTTTCGTCAATGTACGAAATAAGTCTTTGCATAGTTTTGCTTTTATTTTTACGATCAAGGTTTTTGGCATTTTCGTATAATATTTCGAAAAGCCCTTCGATTGCATTTTTAGCAGTTATTTCGTACCTTCTCAAAAGTCCGGATTGGTAAATTTGCTTGTTGTTGGTTAATATCATTTCACGCAGTGCCTCTCCCTTCGCTCTGCTCAATCTAATATACTCTGTATTATAGCTGTTTTCTATAAGATCAAGAACAAGCGTGTTAATCATTTCTCCGTTGGTAGCACCAAGCTCGCATCGAATTTCAGGGCTTATATCTTTATAATCTATGAGCTTAGCTCTGATTGCATCCTCTATATCTCTGCCCACATAAGCAATCTTATCAACAAGACGCACAACGCAAGCCTCTAAAGTATATGGCATGCATTTTCTATGTTCTGTTTCGTAAATTAAATTCGGGTCTTTCATCTTATCGGCATACAGAACGTATTCATCGTAATTCTCTCCGCAATGACTTACAATACCATCCCTTACTTCGTATGTAAGATTAAGACCGTTTTTTTCAAAAATTTTTTCTTTTGAAATTCTTTCACTAAGCCTGTCAACAACTCTCAAGCTATGTGATTCGTGGTGAAAAGAAAGAGCCGGATTTATCTTTTTAATGCAACTATCCAGAACTCTTTCACCTGTGTGTCCAAAAGGAGCATGGCCAACGTCATGCCCCAAAGCAATTGCATTTATTAAATCTTGATTAAGCCCAAGCGTTCTACCAATAGTAACAGAAATCGCACGTACATACAAAACATGTTCCATTCTTGTACAAATATGGTCACTTTTCGCATTAAAGAAAACTTGCGTTTTGTGACGCAGGCGTCTGAAATCCTCCGAATACAGAATTCTGTCTGCATCCCTCTCATAATCCGAGCGAATTTTGCACGGTTCTTCGGGCAAACGTCTACCCAAAGTATCTACGGAATGTGCCGCCAGCGGCGAAAGTTGCTTTTCCTGTTCAAGTCTGATATCACGCCACATAAATTACGCCCACCACATTTCTCCGGCTTTCTCAAAAATGAGAACTTCCTTAAGCAATGAAATAGCTTTTTGAAGACCCTCGGCAGGAGACATAAGAGAGTCCTCATGCTCAATGCTGATTACATCATCATATCCTACCAACTTGAGCATACTAACTATATCCTTCCACATTTTGTAATCATTACCATATCCCATTGTACGGAATACCCATGATCTGTTAATTACATCGCCGTAATGCTTTGTGTCAAGAACACCATTTTTAGCAATGTTAGCTTTATCAAGGCGAACATCTTTACCGTGTACAAAATAAACAGCGTCTCCGAGAGTGCGAATTGCCTCCACCGGATCCATGCCTTGCCAAATAAGGTGACTGGGATCAAAATTCGCGCCGATTATATCACCAACTGCCTCACGCATTCTGAGAAGTGTTTCCGGATTATATACGCAGAAACCGGGATGCATTTCAAAACAGATTTTTTTAATACCGTGTTGCTTTGCAAACGCTGCAGTTTCTTTCCAGTACGGAATGAGAACCTCATTCCATTGATAATCAAGAATTTCAAGGAAATCCTCCGGCCAAGGACATGTTACCCAATTTGGATATTTTGATTCAGGGCAATCACCGGGGCATCCGGAGAAACCTACAATTCTGTCAACGCCGAGTTTTTCCGCAAGTAAAACAGTATTTATAAAATCGTCATGGAATTTCTTTGCTTTTTCTTTATTCGGATGAACGGGATTACCGTGACAGCTGAGTGCACTGATTTCCAATCCATTGCCGTATATTGCATTTTTAAACGCCTCAAGCTTAGAATCATCGTTTAAAAGAATTTCGGGATCACAATGCGCTTTTCCCGGAAAACCTCCACAACCGATCTCTACCATTTGAACTCCTGAATCCGCAAGATATTTCATTGCTTTTTCAAGTTCCATTTGTGATAAAACTACTGTTAGTACACCTAATTTCATATATTTAACCTCCGTTTTATATTAAGTCAAATATCAGTATTATTTATTTTTGTTAAATTCATTCACAAGATACGCATTTATAAAGCCGTCGATATTACCATCCATAACTTTCTCTACTACAGTTTCTTCGTAGTTTGTTCGATGATCTTTAACCAAAGTATACGGACAGAACACATATGAACGAATTTGACTTCCCCACGCAATCTCCATTTGATTGCCCTTTATGTCAGAAATTTTTTCTACATTTTCTCTCTGTTTAATTTCAAACAATTTTGAGCGCAACATTTTCATTGCCGTTTCTTTATTTTGAAGCTGAGAACGCTCTGTCTGACACGCAACTGTAATACCCGTAGGTTTATGTGTAATTCTCACAGCAGAGTCAGTTTTATTAATGTGCTGACCGCCGGCTCCGCTGGAACGATACGTGCCTATTTCTAAATCCTCAGGTTTTATATCTATCTCGATTGTATCGTCAATCTCAGGCATAATCTCAACAGATACAAAAGAAGTGTGCCTTCTGCCGGCAGCATCAAAAGGTGAAATGCGCACCAAACGATGAACACCATGTTCACTTTTTAAGAATCCGTATGCGTTATCTCCGTTGACTTGGACAACAGCACTTTTAATACCTGCCTCATCTCCATCAAGCAAATCAACCAATTTAACTTCATAGTCATGTGCCTCACCCCAACGCATATACATTCTCAAAAGCATAGATGCCCAATCTTGCGACTCTGTACCACCCGCACCGGGATGTATTGTAATAATTGCATTGTTAGAGTCATACTCTCCTGTAAATAACGTTTCGAGGCGCAGCATATTAAAGTCCTGCTTATATGTTTCAAGCTCTGCCGCAACAGCCTCAACCATAGAAACATCGTTTTCTTCATTTCCTATGGCTATCATCAGTTCAATTTCTTCGTATTTAGACTCAAGATTAGTAAATTTCCCCAATTTAGTTTTAAGCTGTTTTAAGTGTTTAAGAACGGCTTGTGACTTATCGGGATCATTCCAAAAGTCAGGCTCAGATGCCTTGTTTTCTAATTCTTCTATAAGATTTCGGATTCCCTCCGTGTCAAAGTGAATCCCTCAAATCGCATAAACTTTTTTGTAAATCGCCCAGCTCGGACTCGAACTGTTCTAATTCAAACATCGCTTATCAACTCCTTCTTTGCCATTCTAACATATTATTTTATAAAATGGAACTCAATTTGACCCATTTTTACATTGCAATTGACAACTTTTACTCTAACTTTATCTCCTATTGCATATTTTCTTCGATTTGTTTCTCCGATGGCAATCATCTTTTTTTCATCAAATATCATATAATCCGGCATGCTGTTATAAAACACAAGTCCCTCTGCTGAATTATCAAGTTTAACAAATATGCCGAAGCCCGTAATATTGCAAATTGTTCCGTAAAAAGCATCTCCCAAAAAGCCATTCATATATTCAGCCACAAGTCTGTCTGTGTACAGACGTTCTGCACTTTCAGCTTCTCTTTCTGTCAAAGAACAATGCTTGGCTGCATCTGTACTTATGCTTCTCCAAAAAGCTTCTTGTTTTACATTCATTTTACCACGCAAAACCGCCTTTATAATTCTGTGTATGAACAAATCGGGATATCTTCTGATGGGCGATGTAAAATGAGTATAGTATTCTGCCGCCAAACCAAAGTGACCCTCGTTACAAGGTGAATACTCCGCTTTTTGCATTGCACGAAGAGCCAACATGCTTATAATAGGCTCCGTGGCTTTTCCCTTAGCTTTTTCAAGAAGGCACTGAATTGCATAGGACGGATCAGAACCCTCTCCCCTTAACGTGTATCCCATACTTCTTACACTTGTAGATAAATCCATTAACTTTGTAGGCTCAGGTGAGCCGTGTATACGAAACATAAACGGTACTTTTAACTTCGCAAAATGTTCCGCTATCGTTTCATTAGCTGCAAGCATAAATTCTTCTATAATGTTATTTGCAAAATTTACGGAATCCTCCGCAACATCAATCGGTTTCCCGTTATCGTCCGTTGTAACGTGTGTTTCCGGGAACTCAAAATCAACAGCACCCCTTTGATATCTCATATTGTGCCTTACCTCGGCAAGTTCCCTCATAAGTCTTATATCCTCAAGATGCTCAGCATATTCTTTCTCTAAATCTTTTTGCTTATAAAAAGCGCTGTCACCCTCAAAAAGCGCAGTAATTTGCTTATAAGTTATCTTATAAGCTACACATATCAAGCTTTCAAAAATATCATAGCTCTCAACATAGCCTTTTTTATTTATAGTCATTATTATTGAAAGTGCAAAGCGGTTTTCTCCTACATTAAGACTGCATATTCCGTTAGATAATTTTTGAGGGAGCATTGGCAGAACCTTGTCCACGAGATACACACTGGTGCCCCTTTTATATGCTTCTAAGTCAAGCTCTGTACCCTCTTTAACGTAATGAGCCACATCTGCTATGTGAACGCCAAGTTCAAATTTGCCATCCTCTAATCTGCAAATTGATACACCATCGTCCACATCCTTTGTCTCCTCTGAGTCTATAGTGACTATTTTTAATTTTCTCAAATCCCTACGTCCACTGCGTAACTCATTAGCTATCGCAGTATTACTGAGCGTAGTTCGTATATGAGAGATTTCTTTTTTTACAGCCTCCGGAAAAGACGACCTTTCCTCTATTAATTCTTCCGGTGTCTTGTACACCGGTCTATCAATTTTCTTTTCTTCTTTTTTTGCAGGTTTCCTCCTTGCTGATAAAGAAAAGTCTTTATTTCTGCTCTTTTTACTGCTGCTTCTCAGATGTCTGATTTTATTCCTGCCTGCTTTGGTTTTATTAAGTTTTCTTTGTCGTTTCATATTATTTGTTCTTCCTGATGTACAATACATCTGTATTTGTCTTTGCGTTTATACGCAAAAAGCCGCGCTATAAATTGCACGGCTTCAAATAAACTGCTTTTCTATTTCCCTGTTTTTATCATCTCAGCCCATACGCATGAGCACACTGAGAACAATTGCAACTACCGCAAAAAATACGGAGAGCACAATTGTAAGCTTTGATAAAAATCTTTCTTTGCTCATTCCCTTGTTCTTACTGTAATAAGAATCTGAGTTATCACCTGTAATTACACTGCTGAGACCTTCGCTTTTTGACTCTTGCATTGCTACAATAATAATAACAATCAAACAAATAAGCATATAAAACACACCAAGTATTATTTTTAAAGCTGTCACCTGTTCCACCTCCGATATTCTTCATTAAAAATCAGGCAATGGTGATTATAACACATATAAATTTCATACGCAACCCTTTTTTTCTTTAATTCAATAAACAGTCAAAATCTTGACAACAAACTATTTTTATAATAGTCTTTACAAAACGCCAAATCAAACGGACAGGTACATTACAACATGAATCATTTTTACAAAACTGCAAATTCATATTTCAAAGAGCGTTTCGGTTTTAAGGTCTACAAATTGGCACTTGACGGCGGAATGACATGTCCCAATCGCGACGGTACTTTAGGCACTCGCGGTTGCATTTTTTGCAGTGGCGGCGGCAGCGGAGATTTCGCACAAAAGCAATGCGGTGACATAAAGCTCCAACTTGAACAAGCAAAAGCACGCCTTTCAGGCAAAAATCATGGTGAACATTTTATAGCATATTTCCAAAGTTTTACAAACACATACGCAGATGTAGATACATTGCGCAATTTATTCCTCCCTGCTATTTCGGAGCCCTCTGTCGTCGGACTTTCCGTCGCTACAAGACCGGATTGCCTACCACAGAATATCATTGAATTAATTAATGAGCTTAATCAAATAAAACCTGTTTTTATAGAACTGGGACTTCAAACAATACATGAAAAAACCGCGCAATTTATAAGGCGCGGTTATGAGCTTAAAACGTATGACGAAGCCGTATCAAGTTTGCAAAAAACAGGAGTCCACATCATCACTCACATGATTTTAGGCTTGCCCGGTGAAACAAAAGAAATGATGATGCAAACAGCAAAACACATAGGTAACGTAGGCAGTCACGGCATAAAACTGCAGCTTCTCCACGTTCTCAAAGGCACGGACTTAGCAACATTTTACGAAGGCGGCATTTTCAAGACTCTTTCCGAGACGGAATACATTGACGCTCTTTGCCACTGCGTACTGTGTTTACCTAACGGCACCGTTCTTCACAGAATAACGGGAGATGCCCCTAAATCTCTGCTGGTTGCTCCAATGTGGTCTGCTGACAAAAAACGCATTTTGCAAAAAATACGAGAAGAATTTTCTCGCCGCAATATTTTGTTACAATAAAGCCAAACCTTATTATATATTTTTGTGCATCGAAGCATTGTACGCAGCTTGCTTAAGTATTTTATCTCTCCACTTAGAACCGGAAGAATAATCAACATTTCTTACATCCACTCCAAAAATGGTGCACAACATTGTATACGCAACAAGTGTGCTTCCCGTCTGAGAAGAATGGTGATAGTCCGACATATAAAGTTCTATTTCATCTTTATGATTTACATAAACATCAAGCATAGCAATCCCTGCATGAATAATTTTTGCGTCTACCTCTTTTGCCGCCTCCATATATGACTCGGAAAGCTTCTTCGCCATATCTTGAGTGTTGCTGCCAAAAGAATGCAAACTGCCATGACCTTCCTTGTAGCCCCATGTTTCGTACAAAAATAATTCTGCTCCATTCTCTTTTACTTTTTCCGCAAGCCTACGTACGCCTCTTTTAAAACTTTCCTTGTCGGAAATCGGTCTGCTGCTCTGCTCTTGCAAAACAACAAAATCATATTTGTTTTCCCGGAGGCATTTATCAACCTTAGCTCCGTAAAAATCTGCAGGATTAGCAAAATTTTCTAAAATATAGCTACCTCTTGTCACTGCGTCTACCGTGACATTAATTCCTGCCATTTCGCACAAAGGGGCAAAAATTTCTTGCGGCATGTTATGGAATTCCGTAAAACTGTTGCCGACAAACAAAATCCTATAATTCTTCTCTGTTTTTTTACCGCATCCTGATAAGCAAGTCATGCCCATACAAAAAGCAAGCATAAAAGAAATATACTTTTTCATAAAATCACCTCAAAAAAATTTTTATCAATTTACCATATATCGATCTGGAATAAGGCTGATACCTCATTGGCAAATCAATATATGTTTTTTTATCAACAATGCTTTTGGTATGAGAAAAAGTATTAAAACCGTCTCTGCCATGGTATTGTCCCATACCGCTCTCTCCTACTCCGCCAAAACCCATTTCGCTTGTAGCAAGGTGAATTATCGTATCATTTATGCAACCGCCGCCATACGACAATCTTTCTGTGATCTCTTTTATATGGGCTTTATTTTCTGAAAAAATATAAAGCGCCAAGGGTTTTGCTTTATCACAGAGCAAACCGAAAATATCTTCATAATTGTCAAATGTCAAAACAGGTAATACAGGACCGAAAATTTCTTCTTGCATTACATCATCTTCCCAAGTAACATCGTCCATAACAGTAGGAGAAATTTGGAGTTTTTCCCGGTTACTATCCCCTCCTGTTATTACTTTACTTTTA
>JAEIGA010016027.1_pt1 | contig 11409 bp, 9 predicted proteins | sample 9270691 | NCBI WGS metagenome assembly JAEIGA01 (sample SAMN17057246, study PRJNA624740) | gut metagenome | biome: biome; isolation source: fecal sample | host: Bos grunniens | place: China: Xizang | collected 2019
CGCAAACGCCGAAATGCTTGCAGAACGGCTCAAGACGGTGCTCCGACGGCTTTACCATACGGAGGATGAAGCCTTCCATGTAATTTTTCTTCTTCTTTGTGACTTTTACATCAACAACGTCACCTGGAACAGCGAACTGTACGAAAAGTACCGTGCCGTCAATCCTCGCCAGCGCCTTGCCTTCAGCAGCGACAGCTTCGATCACGACATTCTCTAAGATGATATCCTGTTTCTTTCTTGCCATTTTGAAATTGTTTAGCTGTCTGAAATCGTACTGATATTCAAACGGCTGCAAAAATATCAAATTCTCGCGACAATATGAAGTCTTTGACAAATCTAATAGCTTCAGGGAAGTGTTTTATATACGCAAGTTAACATAATATGGATTATGTAACAGGTAGCTGACTAGCATCCGACGATCGAAATGAACCTGTCATAACCTCTGTCATGGACAAATCCGATGAGTCTGTCGAAGTCGACCTTGCGCCATATCCTTACGCATATCGCTTTCTTCGTGCCGTTTTCGATCGGCAGCATCTGTTCGGCGTCCAGATAGAAATCACATCTATCAAGCGTTTCGTCAAAATCGATAACGTATGGATCTGATTCGTAAAATAAATCGTTGTAGATGCGATCGTAATAATAATGGTTCAGTTCCTCGCATGGGAAAGCCTTTTGCAGATCAATGAGTGTCGTTTCTGGGTATTCCTCGATGTATGCCTTGAATATTGCACACGCTGTCATCGACTTTGAAAGACACTTGCCTGGGAATATCGCCTTGCCGTTGTGCGATACGACATATTTGGCGTCGTCTTCAGTCGAAGACTTGAAGAGCTTGTCCAGTTCTGCCTGATGCTGCTCTTTATATAGATGGTATATGGCAGCTTCGAAGACTGCCTCGTTGGAATCCCAGAGCATGCGAAGGAGATTGATCTCCTCTTTTGTAGTGTCCATTACCATAGAGTTCTCGTCAATGATCTTCGCCACTGCAGAAGGTCTGTATAGTGACGCAAATGCTGTATCAAAAATCTCTCTGTTATTATCTACCAGACGCTGAAGAGATACATTGCACATGAGAGGCTCAATGACATAATCAGACAACTCTTGATAAGTGATGTTGTCAAACTGACTGCATGATGGTTGCGTAGGCTCTTCTGTCAGCAGTATACCCATAGGCGCCAGTTCGACGTTTTCAATTCCTGCATATGATGTCACTGCATTTAGATAGCGTTCCGTAAGTCCCTTTCCATCCTTGCTTTCCATTACAACAGGGATAATCCTACGGTCTACCTTGCCATCTTCCTCATATGTCAGATCCAGGACTGTCCATATATCGATTCCGTCCTTCTCGATCGCTATATCTTCGATTAATCCGACATTGTAGTCCCCTGCCAATACACGGCTGTAGAAAGCTCCGTCAAAACCATCGATACCGAATGTCGCTTTTCCCCATCTCTTTGTAGCGGCAAGACGCAGAAACAGCTTGAGAGGAGCATCTCCTAAACCATGCTCTGACTTTGGGTTGAGCCACCACGCAATGAAAGCGCTATGGCGATTTTCGCAGCTTTCCACAGTAAGGGTCTTCTCACGGCAGTATGATTTCAACTGCTGGAATTCCAGACTATTGATTAGTTTGAGTATTTTGTTTTTCATGTTGTCTGTAGCATTAAATTCATTCTTACAAACTGTGCATATAGGCTTTAGCCTTCTTCCAGTTACCGAACTTCAGGTCGGACGGCTTGATAAGCAGGTTGATGTTGCCGCAGTCATACAGACGTATGCCAAGATCCTCGTCGTCATCGATCTGCAGCAGGTTCAGCATCTCCGGGTACCCGTTCCTCACGTCTTCGAAGAACGGTATGCCCAACAGTTTGTGTCCCTGTGCATTGTCATCGCATTCAGAGAATACGATCTCAAGTTCCGGCTCAGTGAGAGACTGGTCCTCATCATCCACGAGGATGCATGACCTGAAGGTCTCGAAATTAATCGTTTTTGCGTATTTCACTACGAAATGTCCTTTTTCCCATTCTCCGAGACCATTGTGAGTCGGACTCTCATATCCGAGCCATTCATCCATAGCCGCGAAGAAATAAAGCATGCCTTCGTGAGGCAGCTGACCTTCCGGATCAAAAGGGATGAGGTCTTCGCAGTTGATCTGACAGACAAAGGTAAGCGGATAGTCAAAGGTCTCCCCTTCCTCTTCCACTTCAATTGAAGGATATTCCATTTTCTCCGGCATGTCCGGATCTCCCCACCACTTGCTGGCGCAGAAAAGTATGCGCTCAGACTTCTTAGCTTTGATGCTGATAGCCATAATCTCTTGTGTTTTAAAATGTTAGAGCTATTCCGACGGATGCCGAAGCGATGATGGCATCGTTTCGGTTTGTCCATCTTTGATTTATAGGCTCGTGTTCAAAATATATCTCCGGATGCGTATATGTGCATCGTGCTGCAATAAGCAGGTCAATCTTGCTGTCCCGGCTCAACGAGAACCTGTAGCCCGTTCCTAACTTCAGGGCTGCTATCTCCTGAACCTGTTCCTTAAGGCTGAATCCTGTGCCTATATCCACAAAGGTCAGCCACCTGTCCCCGTACCTGTTCTGCTTGAACAGCCTGGTGACTCTGAATGACAGTGGTATGGCATTATGTATCCTTGATATTCCGGTAAGTCCGGTGTATATCGCAATGTTCAGCTTTTCGTTCACATTGTATCCGACATGGAGCAGACCTTCTCCGTTGAATACAGGATCCGTCTCCACTCCCCTCTGGTTGTACCTGTATCCGTCCGGAGAGAAGTAATTGAAATGGTAGGCAGTGTAGAATGTTGCAACACCGCTCCACTCGGCGCCAAAGGTAATGCGGGGCTTATCTTCCTGGGCATGCGCTGCGGCAATGTTCAGGAAAAGTATAAGCATTATCGATATGACCGCTCTCCCCTTCATTTAGAATCTATAACTGATGGTTATCTCCGGCATAAGTGTCTGAAGCAGACCGTATCTGTAGTACCGCATCATCACGGTCTCATCCTTCATGGACAGGTGCATTCCAAGCACCGGAGCCACTGCGGCCGTTATATTTATATTCCTGTCATATTCTATCCTGACTCCAGCCCGTCCCTTCACCCCGAAGAATACTCCGTGATGTGTGAGCTCTCTCCTATTCAGCCTGTAGTCCTTGCTGTAGCCTGCAGCGGCACCTGCTCCAGCGAAAAGGCTGACAGCGTTGCCGTTGCGAGAGGTCATGCGGCGGAGTATGTCGTTGAATGTAAAGCAGATGCTTCCGCCGGGACGTGCGGTGGTTCCGAGGAGCACCTCGCTCATCTCCAGCTGTGCTCCTGCCAGCAGGAAGGAGCTTTCCTTCAAGGGGTGCTCGTATGTTATCCCCACTCCGGTGAAGCTCCAGGAAGTGCCGACTGAACGCTCCCGGGCTGTTGTTACGCCCGGAAGCATCATGGTCAAGGCTATGACCATAATCAATCTTAGGTTCAGGTTCATCGGCTTCTAATACAATCAGATGTATCTGAATTCCATATAAGTGGCTCCGACTTCGTGCTTGAAGCTTCCGCCCAGGAATCCTACAAGGTCTCCCTTCTGAAGTCTGCCTTCATCAAGAAGCATCTTTACGGATTTTTCAACGAACTCCTCCTTGGTGTCGGTAACCGGGAAAGGATATGCTGTTATGTTATATGTCAAGGCGAGTTCCCTCATGACGAAATCCCTGTTACACATCGCGTAGATTGGTACCTTTGGTCTGAACTCGGCAAGGTATCTGCCCGTCCTTCCGCTCCATGTGTCAAAGATGATGGCCTTGACAGGGAGTTTGAGGGTTGCTGCGACAAGTGAGCGGGCAAGTACTCCGGCGATTGGCTTTGTCACATTCTCAAGGTCAAGGTCAGGCGGAGTCGTTATCGATTCCTCTGTCTCTATCGCGATTCTGCTCATGGTTTCCACAGCCTCTACAGGGTATTTTCCTGATGCTGTCTCTCCGCTGAGCATGATTGCATCAGTGCTCTGAAGGATGGCGTTGGCTACATCGGAAACCTCGGCCCTCGTAGGACGAGGGTTCTCGATCATCGTGTGTAGCATCTGAGTGGCGACGATCACAGGCTTTTTCCTGGCTCTACACCTCTGGATCAGCTTTTTCTGTATCAAAGGGATCTTCTCGGCAGCGATTTCTACGCCAAGGTCTCCCCTTGCGATCATCACTCCGTAGCAGTTGGAAAGGATCTCGTCGAGATTGTCTATGCCCTGCTGGTTCTCAATCTTCGATATGATCTTCAGGTGGCTGTCCCTTCTGTCGAGGATCTCCTGGATTTCCTTGAGGTCTTCCTTGCCTCTGACGAACGAGTGCGCGATGAAGTCAATGTCTGCATCGATGGCCCAATCCACGAATATCCTGTCCTTTTCTGTAAGCGCCGGGAGTGAAATGTGGACGCCAGGTACATTGATGCTCTTGCGGCCTTTGATGGCCCCTGAGTTCTGCACAATGCAGACAAGATGCTCTTCAGTCTTCCCTGTTACATGAAGTTCTATTGAGCCGTCATCTATAAGGATATCCGCTCCGACAGGTACATCGTGCACGAAAGATGCGCAGTTGGTGTATAAGGTACCAGGTCTGCATAGAGCCTCGGTATCTTTCCCGATAATCACTGTGTCATTTTCGTGGACGGGAAAGCCTACGGTGTTGTCCATAGCTGTGAGTCTGACCTCCGGGCCTTTGGTGTCGATAAGTATCGCGATCTTGTCTGAAACCTTCCTTACATTGTCTACAATCGTCTGTGCGCCTTCTATGGTGGCATGAGCGGAGTTGATCCTTATCACATTCATGCCGTTCCCGTACAGTTCTCTGATGAAATCCTCACTGCATCTGTTATCGGAAACTGTACATATTATCTTTGTCTTCTTCTGTTCCATGAACTAAATGTAATTTCTACGCTACTTCTTATATAGTCTGCTAATTTAGCAAAAATAAGGGATTTGTGAGAAAATTATGTAACTTTGTGGAATGTACTAACCCAAAACTTATGTAATTGTATGACACTTCAGATCAAGAAGATATCAACCAGAAAGGAATTCAAGACCTTCGCCCGATTTGCCAATAACCTCTACAAAGGCAATCCATATTACGTTCCTTCAATGCCTTTCGATGACCTCAATACATTCGATAAGAAGACCAATGGAGCCTATGATTTCTGCGAGGCGGAGTTTTATCTCGCCTATAAGGAGGGTGAAGTGGTCGGACGAGTAGCGGCTATCATAAACCACAAGGCAAATGAGGCATGGAAGGTGAAGCAGGTACGCTTCGGATGGATAGATTTCATCGATGATATAAATGTTTCATCTGCTCTGCTTGAGGCAGTCGCAGAGTTTGGTCGTTCTCATGGCATGACCCAGATAGTGGGCCCTCTCGGCTTCACTGATTTTGATCCGGAAGGCATGCTCGTGGAGGGATATGACAAGGTCAGCACCATGGCATTGATCTATAATCATCCTTACTATCCGGAACACCTCAAGAAGCTGGGTTACGGCAAGGAGACAGGATGGATGGAGTTCAGACTTACACTTCCCCAGACTCCCCCTGAGCAACACGCAAGGCTTGCGGATCTGGTCAAGGAACGCTATAACCTCAAGCTCGTAAAGAAGACCCGCCGCCAGATCATGAAGGAGAATTACGGCCAGAAGGTTTTCCAGCTGATCAATCAGACCTACTGCAAGCTTTACGGATTTTCCATTCTTTCTGAGAAGCAGATCGATCAGTATGTTTCAACCTATCTCACTTTTGTTGACGCCAAGATGCTTACATTTGTGGAAAACGAAGAAGGTGAGCTGATTGCTGCAGGACTTTCCATTCCGTCGCTAGCAGGTGCCCTTCAGAAGTCCAGGGGCGAGATCTTCCCGTTCGGATGGTGGCATCTTCTTAAGACTATGTTCCTCAAGAGGCCTGACACTGTCGAGCTTCTTCTGGTAGGAGTAAGGCCTGATTATCAGAACAAGGGCGTGAACTCCCTTATAGTAAATGACCTGATCAATATATATAGGGAAATGGGATTCAAGTATGCGGAGACTAACGCCTGCCTGGAGACAAATGTAAAGATTCATGCGATGTGGGAGTACTTTGAGAAGGAACAACACAAGCGCCGTTGGGTATTTGGAAAGGAATTATAATGTTTGAAGACGATAAGATAGGGCGCAGCCGCATGCTGCCGCCGCTGCCGGAAAGAATGCGTCCGCATGACCTTGATGGGTATGTCGGACAGAAGCACCTCATTGGAAAAGGAGGGATAATCCGTAATATGATAGAAAACGGAAATCTCTCTTCGTTTATCCTTTGGGGCCCTCCTGGTGTCGGCAAGACTACGCTCTCGAAAATCGTAGCAACATCTCTCAAGCGTGAATTCTACACTCTTTCTGCCATCAGTGCAGGTGTGAAGGATGTTAGAGAGGTAATTGAGAAAGCACGTTCCAACTCGTTGTTTTCCAGCGGAGAAGCCCCGATACTCTTTATCGATGAGATCCATCGTTTCAGCAAGTCCCAGCAGGATGCTCTCCTTGGTGCAGTGGAAGATGGAACCATAGTTCTGATCGGTGCGACAACTGAGAATCCGTCGTTCGAAGTGATCACTCCTCTGCTTTCGCGCTGTCAGGTGTTCGTACTCAAGTCTCTCGAGGTCGAGGACCTTCAGAATCTTCTCGACCGTGCCTTGAAGCATGACGAGGTGCTCTCACATATGAAGATTGAGGTCAGGGAGACTGATGCGCTTTTCAGATACAGTGCAGGTGATGCGAGGAAACTCCTGAATATATTGGAGATAGTTGTCGGAGCGAATGCAGGCAACGCTACTGTGATCATCGACAACAAGACCGTGACTTCGTGTCTTCAGGAGAATGTCGCAATTTACGACAAGGGCGGCGAGATGCATTACGACGTGATTTCCGCCTTCATCAAGAGTATCCGTGGCTCTGATCCTAATGCCGCGGTGTATTATCTGGCAAGAATGCTGGCTGGAGGAGAAGATCCGCTGTTCATTGCCCGCAGATTATGCATTTCTGCAGCTGAGGATGTCGGACTGGCAAATCCCAATGCCCTTCTTCTGGCAAACTCCACATTCCAGATTGTCCATACTATCGGAATGCCGGAAGCGCGTATCCCATTGGCGGAATGTACCATTTATCTGGCATCTTCCGCTAAGAGTAATTCGGCGTATATGGCTATCAATGAGGCGCTTGCTGTGGCCAAGGAAACCCAGATGGCCTCTGTGCCACTATATCTTAGAAATGCTCCTACCAAATTGATGGAAGAACTGGGATATGCAGACGGATACAAGTATGCACATGACTATCCCGGACATTTTGTGGATCTTGAATTCATGCCGGAACAGTTGAAGGGACGCAAGTTCTATGAACCTGCTGACAACAGGCAGGAAGATGCTCTGAAGGCCCGTCTTACCGAAATGTGGCCTAAGTATTACAAGGATTAGAAAGGATAGCCGACTCCGAAGTGGAGCGCATATCCGTTATTCTTGAGCCATTGGTCGGGGCGTACCCATCTTTCGGCTCTTGCCGGATCGTGTACCTTGAATCCGACATCGACTCGAAGCAGCAGGAAGTCCATGTTCAGTCTGAGTCCGACTCCCCAGTTGGCAGCGATGCTTTCAGCTGCTGTGTTCCACTTGAACAGAGAACCGTCATCGACATTCATGTCCTTCTGCTTCAGCGTCCATACGTTTCCTGCATCGGCGAACACTGCTCCCTCTACTTTCCAGAACATGTCGAACCTGTATTCTACATTCGCTTCAAGCCTCATGTCTCCTGTCTGGTTCGGGATAACGAAAGAAGTGTCCCTAGGCGAAGTTCCCGGACCTACTGTCCTGGCCTGCCATCCGCGAAGGCTGTTTGCTCCACCCGCATAGAAGTGTTTTTCGAAAGGAAGGGCGGTCGAATTGCCGTAGGCATGGCCTGCACCGGCAAGGAGGCGCGCTGCAATCGATTGTCCGGAATTACGGCCCCATATCCATGTCTTACCAAGGGTGAGCTCTCCCCTGACGAACTGTGAGTAAGGCGTGTTCCATATCATTCCGGAACCGTTTTCGTCCTTCTTCATCAGGCCGTTGAATGCACGGAGAAGGTTACCTGCAATGTCTACCTGAAGTCTTGCATATGAATATGTTGACTTCGGTATGGTCTCAGGGTCTGTCGTATAATATATGGTACCTCCGGAACCAAGGTCGAAGTGGTTCTGGTATGCGTTCTTGAGGAACGGGTCGTTGGCAAGATTCTTATAGAAGCCCTCGTCAAGGTCGAAGAGCCTTACCACGTTAAGCTGGACAGGATAGGCCTGGTAGAAGAATCTGTTGTTTACGTTTCCGTTGTATCCGTATGATGTGGATATGATGTTTCTGGTGTATTCCGGACGGTTCTGATAGTTGTATGATACGTTTATGTCCGTCCTTGGAATGGCACCCTGGAAGTGTCTGTATGGGAGCAGGAGGAATCTCGGGAAGCTCAATCCTGCTGATACTCCGAACTCGTTGGACCTGACAGCATCCCTGAACTTGAACTGGAAGTTTCCCATGAAACCGAGGTTAAGCCACTCGCCTCCCTTGAATATGTTCTTATGGTAGTATGAAAGCTGTGGGGACACTCCGAAAAGGCCTGTGGAGTTCGTAGAGGCCTCAAGATTGACCTTGAATCCCTGGATCTTTGACTGTGAAAGGTTGATGCGGCAGTCTATCCTGTTGGAGTCTACAGGTGTCATTGCTATGTTCACGCTGCTGAACATACGGAGGGAAGCCAGTCTTGAATAGGTGTTGTTCACCACATCGGTGCTATATGGTTCTCCAGGTCTGATCGTATTGAGTTCCTTGAGGAGTCTTTCCTTTATCTGCAGCCTCTGAGGATACGAGATGGTCACATCGTTGAAGGTGTATCGGCTTATCGGTCTTGCGTTCTCGGGTGTCTCGTTTCTTGTGTACTCGTTGATGTTCATCTTGAGCACTGCGGATCCCGGATAGCTGAGAGTGTCAGCCTCAAAGAAGAAATTGTTCTTGCTGAACTCGTAATATCCGAGGTTCTTCATCGCTGCGCTCGATCTTACGCTTTCCTTTTCCAGAATGTCTTCCGACAGGTAGTCGCCGATGTTTATGAGCATTGCTGAAGTGTCTGCAAGGAAGTCTTCCGCGAAAGTTCCCTCCTCCGGAAGCACTATCTCTATGTCTTTGATTGGCAGTCTTTTGCCCAGTGTTATATTATATGTTACATTAACATCCTTCTTCTTAACATCGATCTTGCTTTCGATGGTCGAACCATAATAGCCGATGTAGTTCAGCCTTGAAAGCATGTTCTCTATGGTTGCGTCCACCATGTCTGCCTCGTAGACGACCGGTTCCACGCCGAGGCCCTGCGCGAGCTTGTCCCATGTCTTGCCTTTTCCGTTTGACCAGTTGTATACATAGAGGAAGGGATTCCATCCGAACAGGATGGCAGGATTCGGCTTCTGCTTGAGGTATGGCTCGAGTGAATTCGTGTTGAACTCCTTGTCGTTGGTGATGACGATCCTGTTTCGCGCAAGCCTGTACTCTTCATCTTGCAGGACGCGGGTCGTGCTGCAGGATGATGCGGCAAGCATTGTCAGACATGCCAGGAGTATGTATGTGAGCCTTTTCATGAATTAATTCATGCAAATTTATCTAATTCTCCACTTTACACAAAATTTTGCTCAAAATAAATGCCGTGAACTGATGCAATTATCGATAATAATGATAACTTTGCGCTGATTTACGCAATCCGACTGAGTCGGATGCTTGGAAATTTGGCAAACTGACTTAATTACATTAGCTGAAATGAAGAACAAGTACATTGATCTGATTGACCAGACCTTCGAGTTCCCACAGGGAGAGTTCATGGTGGAGGATGGAGAGCTCCACTTCCACGACATCAACATGATGGACATCATCAACCAGTATGGCACACCTCTCAAGATCACTTATCTTCCTAAGATCTCTTCACAGATCCAGAGGGCAAAGCGTATGTTCAATGTAGCCATGGCAAAGGTGGACTACAAGGGTACATATAATTACTGCTACTGTACAAAGAGTTCTCACTTCGAGTTTGTCCTTAAGGAGGCTCTTAAGAATGACATTCACCTTGAGACTTCGTCAGCATTCGACCTCAATCTCATTGAAGCACTTGAGGCTGAGGGAATTGTGAACAGGGACCAGTTCATCGTCTGCAACGGTTTCAAGAAGCCTGCATACATCGAGAACATAGCAAACTTTGCAAATAACGGATGGAAGAACATCATTCCTGTCCTTGACAACATGCGTGAACTCGAGGCCCTTGACGCACTTGTCGAGTCCCCTATCAGCATCGGTATCCGTATCGCATCTGAGGAGGACCCTACTTTTGACTTCTATACTTCACGTCTCGGCATCCGCTATAGCGACATCGTTCCTTTCTATGAGAACATGATCAGCAAGTCGAAGAAGTTCAAGCTGAAGATGCTCCATTTCTTCATCAACACCGGTATGCGCGACACTGCATACTACTGGAATGAGTTGGCCAAGTGCGTCGGAGTGTATTGTGACCTCAAGCTCATCTGCCCTGAACTTGATTCGATGAACATCGGCGGAGGCTTCCCGATCAAGAATTCCCTCGCATCTGATTTCGATTACGAGTACATGGCAGAGGAGATCATCTCGCAGATCAAGCTCATGTGTAACGCTCGTGGAGTGGCTGAGCCAAACATCTTCACAGAGTTCGGAAGCTTTACAGTCGGAGAGTCTGGAGCGACCATCTTCCAGGTGCTTGACATCAAGCAGCAGAATGACCGTGAGAGATGGTATATGATCGACAGCTCATTCATGGTTACCCTTCCTGACACATGGGGTATCAAGCAGAAGTTCATCCTCCTGCCTATCAACAAGTGGCACGAGAAGTATCAGCGTGTATTCCTCGGAGGTCTGACATGCGACAGCCAGGACTACTATAATGCTGATGCTCATGCAAATGCGATCTATCTTCCAATGCATTCTGACGAGGAGCCGCTTTACATCGGATTCTTCCACACAGGTGCATATCAGGAGTCCATTTCAGGATACGGCGGTATCCAGCACTGCCTCCAGCCTGCTCCAAAGCACATCATCATCGACAGGGATGAGAACGGCGACTACACAACAAAGCTTTTCAGCAAGGAACAGACATACAAGTCAATGTTGAAGATCCTGGGTTACTAATATATATGTCAGGAATTTCAAATAATCAGATCAAGTTCGTCAAATCTCTGCATCAGAAGAAGTCGAGAGACGAATATGGACTGTTTCTGGTCGAAGGTGAGAAAATGGTCGATGAGGCCGTTTCCTCACCTTTCAAGGTAGAAGCTGTCTATCGACGTGAGGATATCGGTGAAGAGGCG
>JAEIGA010016028.1_pt1 | contig 11409 bp, 10 predicted proteins | sample 9270691 | NCBI WGS metagenome assembly JAEIGA01 (sample SAMN17057246, study PRJNA624740) | gut metagenome | biome: biome; isolation source: fecal sample | host: Bos grunniens | place: China: Xizang | collected 2019
AAGGATATTCTCAAGCAGGCACTCAAGTCATATGACGGCACCCTGATCATCGTTTCGCATGACCGTGACTTCCTTGATGGACTTGTGGATAAATTATACGAGTTCCGCGATGGTAAGGTAAAGGAACATCTGGGTGGAGTCCAGGAATTCCTGGAAAGAAGAAAGCTCGAGAATCTCAGCGAGCTTGAGAGACATTACAAGCCTGTCGAAGAGAAGCCTGTTGAAGTCATCCAGAAGAAGGAAGAGGCCAAGCAGGAGTATCAGGCTAAGAAATATGTATCTAAAGAAGAAAAAAAGATAAGAAACCGTATCTCATTCTTGGAGAAGGGAATAGCCTCGATAGAGGAGAAGATGGCGGAGATTGAGTCAGTGCTTTCAAACCCTGGTCCTGGAGATGATGTCATGGAACTTACAAGGGCATATCTTGAGAATAAGAGAGAGCTTGACTTCAAGATGGAGGAATGGGAAAAACTGAATGAATCGTTAGAATAATATGGAAGAAAAGAAAATGCAGTATCTGTTCGGCATGCATCCTGTTCTGGAGGCTGTCAAGGCAGGAAAGAGATTTGACAAGGTACTTCTGAAGCAAGGACTTGAAGGTGTCCAGTTCAGAGAACTGATGGAACTGCTCAAGGTCAATGAGATTCCGTTCCAGTTTGTGCCAGGAGAACGACTCAACCGTGCAGTCAGAGGATCTCATCAGGGAGTCCTCGCATATATATCGCAAATTGATTATGTTGATATTGAGCAACTTGTGAATAATGCTCTCGGACGCTGCGAGAATCCGATTCTCGTAATTCTTGACGGAGTAAGTGACGTGCGTAACCTTGGTGCAATTGCCAGAAGCCTCGAGTGTGCAGGCGGTCACGGAATCATTGTACCTGCCAAGGGAGGTGCCGCAATCAATGCAGATGCAGTCAAGGCTTCTGCCGGTGCGCTCATGAGAATGGATACATGCAAGGTTTCCAATCTTCGTGTCGCTGCCTACTATCTTCAGCAGAGCGGATTCAAGCTTGTTGCTGCCACAGAGAAGACAGACAAGCTCATATATGACGTAGACCTCACGGGCCCTGTTGCAATCATAATGGGATCGGAAGGCAAGGGTATCTCGCAGTCGATGCTTGATCTTGCTGACGAGAAGGCTGCTATTCCTATGGCTGGTGAAATCACATCCCTCAATGTGTCAGTTGCTTCGGCAGTGCTTATGTATGAGGCTGTTAGGCAAAGAATTATAAAGTAACACTTTAACTAAAAGCTGATATGAAAAGGTTAATTTTTGCTTTGGCTGCTGCAGTTTTGTGTGCTGTAAGTGCAGTTGCTCAGCCATTGGATGTACAGAAGAAGAATGTCGAGAATTTCTCGGATGTGAGTGCAGAGGATTACTTTGTGCTTAAGTTCTTTCATTCAGATACCTGTTCTGTTACGATAAGGGCAGACCTCAGGATTTCTGAGTATGTGCAGGCGTTTGTTAAGGGCGGTACATTGAACCTGATGCTTGACGAGAAGAAGTTCTCTAAGGAATTGAAAAAGGAACTCAAGCAAAAGGGAGCAGCGACTCCTGTACTTGAAGCAGATGTTTATTTGCCATCCATCAAGTCGGTGACACTCATGGATAAAGTTGTTCTGAATATTCAGAACGGATTCAATCTCAACTCTATCGAAGTCAACCTTACAGACAATGCTGAAATCCAGCAGATGAACATTGACTGCTCAAATGCGGAATTCAAGGTGTCCAAGAGTGCAAAACTTTCAGCAAATGTGAATGTGTCAAGCAGACTTAATGTCGTCGCTTCAAATTCTGCAAATGTTTCCCTGACTCAGAACGGCGGTAACGTGTTCATCGAGCAGTCTAACTCTGCATATGTGGATCTTCGTGCTACAGTCACTACAATTGAGGTTGATGCTTCCGGCGGAAGCGAATCTCATCTTTCAGGAACCGCATCCCTTCTCAAGGTTACCGGAACCGGGGTTTCAAGGGTAGATGCTGAGCTCCTCGAGTCACTTGACGGTGAGGTGATGCTTACAGGTGCAAAGTGTCATGTAAACATCATGGAGAATCTCAAGGTAAACCTTACCGGCGGATCCATGCTTACTTTCAAGAGAAAGCCTGTATTTGAGGTTGAAAGGATTCTCAATTCCAGCCTTCTGACTGCGGATGATGAAAAGAGAAAGTAATGTACGTTCTTGATTCTCATTGCGATACACCTTCACAGATTCTTCGTCTGAGGGATCTGTCAAAAGATAATGAATATGCACACGTCGATTTTCCCAAACTGAAGCGAGGGGGAGTCGACGGTGCTTTTTTTGCCCTGTATATCCCGGCAGGGCTGGATTCTGATGCAGAAGCGGCTTTTGCATATGCTGTAAGACTTCTGGACGGGGTCAATGATACATTGGCTGCAAACGGAACCCTTGCTGCCAAGGCTGTTTCATATGATGAAGCAGTCAGAAACAGGGATAAAGGTCTCTTCTCCGTCTTTCTAGGTCTTGAAAACGGTTCTCCTATCGGAAATGACCTGAATCGTGTGAAGTGGTTCCATGATGCCGGAGTCCGCTACATTACCTTATGCCATTCCGGAAACAACCAGATATGTGACTCCTGTGCGCCTAAAACTTCACTTTGGGGCGGTCTGAGCCCTTTCGGCAGGGAAGTCGTAAAGGAAATGAACCGTCTGGGTATGCTTGTGGATGTCTCCCATATATCCGATGCATCCTTTTATGATGTTCTGGAATGTTCGGAGAAGCCTGTGGTGGCCACACATTCATGTTGCAGGGCGCTGGCGGATCATCCCAGGAACATGACGGATGATATGATCCGCAGGCTTGCTTCTGCAGGAGGTGTGATGCAGGTGAATTTCTACCCGATGTTCATAGACGCCGAATTTAAGCATGTTCTTGCTGAGTCAGGTGTTGCTGAAAGGGGAGAAGTCGCTGAGGCTGAATTCATTGCCGATCCATCAGATGTTCGGAAGAGAGAGGCGTGGAATAAGATTCAAGATGAGCTCCAGGCTCTGGCACGTCCGTCATTCAGACTCATAGCAGACCATATAGACCATGTTGTGGACCTGGTAGGAACAGACCATGTCGGCATCGGATCTGATTTTGACGGTATCGAAGTCACTCCGAGTGGTCTTGAAGACATATCGATGATGCCAGTTCTGTTCGATGAACTGCGTGACAGAGGCTATTCAGACACAGATCTTGCTAAGATAGCCGGTGAGAACTTCTTCAGGATTCTTTAATGCGATTTCTTTCTGCTCTGATGCATCACAATGATTGATACAGCCGTGAGTATGAGGCAGATGCCTATGCATGATCGGATGTAGAGATGTTCGTGAAGGAATATTACTCCCAGGATGACCGCAGTTACCGGCTGCAAGGCTCCCAATATCGATGTCTGTGTCGGACCGATACGTCTTACGGCCTTTACGCCTGTAATGTTTGACACCATTGTCGCCCAGAGTCCCAGTCCAAGAATATACATCCAGCTCTTGAAGTCTGAAACAACTGTGATTTTACCTTCAAACAAGAAGGCACATACGATGAAATAGAATGCACTGAGCATCATGATCCATGTCGTGAACTTGACGACCTCAATCTTGTCTGCCTTCGCCTGCTTCATTACTATATAATATGCGGCAAATGAAACGGCTGAAATCAGGGAGCAGACAAGTCCGAGACGAGTATTGCCTCCTTCTACTATGATGCTGTCTCCGGATGCGAGGAGATATACACCAAGAATGGATCCTGCAATTGCGAGAATATCCACAGGAGACCTGCGCTCGCCGAAGAACAGCATCATGCATATGGCGACAATGACCGGATACATGAAGTTGATGGTGGATGCGATTCCGCTCGAGATGTTTGCATATCCGATGAGCAGGGTAATTGACGTGATCGAACGGAGAGCACTGAGGAGTACAACCTTCCATAATTCATCGAACGAATTCAGACGAAGAGTCTTCTTCTTGCAGACTGCATAGATCATAAGAACGAGAGCCGCTATGAACCATCTGTATGAAAGGACATCGAAATCCGACAGTCCGGCAGCCAGAAGTCCAAGGCTAAAAAGAGGGGAGAAGCCGAATGAAGCAGACGATATTGATGCGTAAAATATACCGTTTTGCTTGATTCTTCGTCTCTTTCTCTCGTGCTGTTCCTGAAATATGCTCATTCGTTGATTTTCAATATGTTAGGTGTATTATAAATATGTCTTATTGTTTACAAAAGTATATGTAACAAAAATGTTTTAAGCCAAAACAAAAATGTTAAATTTCTTGATTTCTAATAATTTAACTCATTTTTAATCTTCGCCCTTAACAAATTGAGTGCATTGGCTGCAAAACGGTCGATATTGCGTTTTCTGTCACCTTTGAAGACCATTCTGACCGCTTCTGTTCCCATCTTTGAACTGACTGCGATCCATACAAGACCAACCGGTTTTTCTTCGCTTCCTCCTCCAGGACCTGCAATTCCAGAAGTAGCTACGGAGAAGTCGCTACCGGTAATCTTCCTGACTCCTTCTGCCATTGCTCTTACGCACTCCTCGCTTACAGCTCCGTGTCTGAGTATGATTTCTTCAGGAACTCCGAGGATTCCGGTCTTGACGCTGTTTGCATATGATGTTACGGAACCCAGGTAGTATTCGGAAGAACCGGGGATTGATGTGAACAGAGACGATATGAGTCCTCCCGTGCATGATTCTGCTGCACTGACTGTCATTCCTTTGGCTGACAGCATGCGGCCTATGCACTGTTCAAGCCTGTCATCCTGCTCGGAATAGAGGGCATCGCCCAGTATTTCCTTCAATTTGACCATTTCTGCCTCGATTCTGGCCTCTTCTTCCTCTTTCATTCCTCCATATATGGACAATCTGAGTCGAACTCCAGTCAGAGGATTTGGCAGATAGGCGAGATGCATGTCAGAAGGGAGCGAATCTTCCCATTCGTCAAGCATCTTTGACAGCACTGACTCTGGAATTCCGAAAGTCATCACTGTCTTATGATAGATGTCTGATACGGAATAATGCTTACGTATGTCATCAGATATGTCATCCAGGGCTCCCAAAGCCTCGAATGGTACGCCTGGAAGGGAATAGAGAGTGGCCTGATGGCCGAATTTCTCCTCAGGAAAACGGAATACCATTACCGGGGCTGTGCCAAGGCGGTTCGGTATGACCTCACATGTGTCCGGCACAGATGCTTGTGCGATATTTATGTCGAGAATATCGATACCTCGTGAACTGAGTATGCGGTGGATGATTTCAAGCTGCTCATTATCAGTGTAGTAACCTTTGGCTCCGGAGAGTTCAGCAAGAGCCTGCTTGGTTATGTCATCCTTTGTCGGACCTAGACCTCCTGTGACAATGACGATGTTGTTCTTTTCAAGTTCAGATCTCAAGCCTTCTATGATGACGTTGTGGTCGTCGCCGATGGAAAGCATCCGGTTTACCTTGATTCCCAGTGAGTTGAGTGTCCTGGATATATGAGATGAGTTCGTATCGACTATCTGTCCGATAAGGATTTCGTCTCCGATTGTGCAGATTGAAGCTGTTGTCATTGTTCGAGATGCTTGATGATTCTTTTGACGAGTGCAGGTCCTTCGTAGATGAATCCGGAATATATCTCAACAAGTGATGCACCGGCATCAATCATAGCCTTGGCATCGGCAGGGGACATTATGCCGCCAACTCCGATTATAGGAAGTCTGCCCTCTGACTTTTCATGGATATAACGTACAAGTTCAAGGTTCTTCTTATGTACAGGAGCTCCTGACATGCCACCGTTACCGATTTCCTCTATCTTTTCGGCGGAGATGGAGGTAAGTCCGTCGCGACTTCTTGTAGTATTTCCTGCGACTATTCCGTCAATGCCGGATCTGAGAGAATAATCGATGATTTCATCAAGCTGGCTATGAGAGAGGTCAGGTGATACCTTCAGAAGGATCGGTCTGTATTCATCATAGTACATGCGGAGATCAAGAAGTCTGTCGACGATGTCAGAAAGGAAGCTTATGTCCTGCAAAGAGGTGAGTCCCACCACATTAGGACAAGAAATGTTGATTACAAACATATCAACGAAGTCGTAAAGGAGACCGAATGATGTTTCATAATCCTTTGCAGCTTCCTCGTTGATGCTGGATGTATTCTTGGATATGTTGGCTGCTACGATTACTTCAGGACGTACCTTTTTAAGGTGTTCAACTGCATTCTTTACGCCTTTGTTGTTGATTCCAAAGCGGTTGATGATGGCTTTGTCGCCAGGAACACGGAAGCATCGTGGCTTTGGATTTCCGTCCTGTGGCTTAGGAGTGAGCGAACCGATCTCGACGAAGCCGAATCCGAAGTTGGCCATGTCGTTGTAGAATTCTCCATTCTTGTCCAGACCTCCTGCAAGGCCGACAGGATTCGGGAATTTGATGCCGAAAACTTCCTTGGCGAAGCTTGGAGAGTCCTTTTTGTAAACCGCTCTCATTATTGACCGTGCAAACGGGACGTGTCGGAGAAACGACAAAAGGGAAAAAAGCAGATTATGAGCAGTTTCCGGGTTGAAACTGAACAAAATTGGTTTGAGGATATGCTTGTACATGGCGTATAGTTTATATCCTACAAATATAGTGAAAAACTCTTGTATTACATCTCCTGATATGAACCATCGTCGAACAAAACGATGATTTTAGAAACCTTGCGTTGATTTACAACTACTTGCGTTTTCTTCTCTTCCGGGAGGGTATAGGTGATTTCTTCAGGTTCTTGAGGTGTTTCGTCAAAATCCGGAAAAAGTACATCTGAATCATCCCCTGGATTCTGCTGAACATCTGTCTGGAGAGGGAGTTCGGAAACCGGAGAGTTTCTGTACATCTTTCCTTTACCGAACATGAGCCATTCTATGTTCAGATCAGGATATTTGATCATGATCGAGCGGATGAATTCATAACTTGGATTGTTTCTTCCTGAAAGAACATGGGAGACACTTGCTCTGACAACATTGATATTGTCGGCAAACTGAGCCTGAGTTATGTTTTCTGCTGCCAGAAACTGTTTGAGACGATTGTTCATAATTGTAGCATTAATTGTTACAAATGTAGCACAAAAATTTCAATTGGACAAGCTTGAACGTGTGTTACTTTTGTAAACAGGACCGATGGAATCTGGGTGAATAATATTAAGTACTAATATAAGTAATACAGCATAAATATCTGATTATCCGCATAGTAAATATATAAAACATCCGCATATACCACTAATCTGCTTCCAAAAGATGCCCTGAATGGTTAAAATACATTCCGATACTAATAGATTACTGCAAATAAATATATATAACTTACTGATAATACGCTATTTAGGCAATGCTAAAAACTTACATAAGAATAACTTATTTTACAATTTGCACCAATTACAATAATTTATATCAACACCGGCGAAAGATATAGAAAATTTACAAATATAAACACACTGATAAACTATTGTTAATTACATTTGTAAACAAGGTTAAGCCAAACGAGAATTTCGAAATTCGCTGTTTTTGTGTATTTTTGTAAATAAATTCAAATGTGATGATACCAGATATCAGAATCGAAGACTATAATTATGACCTGCCTGACGACAGGATCGCCAAATATCCACTCTCTGAGCGCGATGCTTCAAAACTGCTCTACTATCGCGATTCAGTTCCTGTAACTGCAGAATTCAAGAATATCGCTGAGTATCTTCCGGAAAATTCGATGATGGTATTCAACGATACGAAGGTCGTTCCGGCAAGACTTCATTTTCAGAGACCTACCGGAGCCCATATAGAGATCTTCTGTCTTGAGCCGGTGCTTCCTGCTGAATATGTCACTATGTTTGAAGTAACAGACTGCTGCAGGTGGAAGTGCATTGTGGGAAATGTAAAGCGATGGAAATCCGATGTTTTAAGCCTGTATAACCCTGAATCTGATGCTGATGTGGCACAGATGGACCTTAAGGCTTCTCTGGTTGAAAGAACCGGCGAGACATCAGTTGTTGAATTTACCTGGTCAAACGGCGTGCCTTTCTCTAAGGTGTTGGAAATATGCGGTTCAGTTCCTATTCCGCCTTACCTCAACAGAGAGACTGAGGATGTTGACCTTACAAGATACCAGACACTGTATGCAAAATACCGTGGATCGGTAGCAGCACCTACAGCTGGCCTGCATTTCACGGAAAATGTCCTGGCCTCAATACGTGCAAGGAACATCGATATAGATAATGTCTGCCTTCATGTGGGTGCCGGAACCTTCCTTCCTGTAAAGAGCTCCCTTGTGTCGGAACATACGATGCATCGCGAGCCATTTGTAGTGACCTTGGCCTTTCTGAAGAAACTTCTAGCGCGCAAGGGACGCCTTATTGCCGTTGGTACCACTTCAGTGAGGACATTGGAGTCTTTGTACTATGTTGGTGTCAAATGCATCGAAAACGGCAGGCCTATTGACGTTGACCAGTGGGATCCATATGAAAGAGATTATGCCTATACATTCGAAGAGTCCATATCCGCATTGATCGGCTATCTGGAAGACAACCGAATGGACAGCATACAGTTAGGTACCAGGATCATCATCGTTCCGGGATACAGGTTCAGGGTGGTTGATATACTTGTCACTAATTTCCATCAGCCTCAGAGCACACTCCTGCTGCTTATATCTGCATTTGTGAAGGGAGATTGGAAGAATATCTACAGACATGCCCTTGATAACGGATTCCGCTTCCTGAGTTATGGCGACAGTTCGCTTTTGTTCCGTGCGGACTGATATAGTTTTGCTTATTTGACGGATTTGTGTAAATTTGCATAATGTACTAAACGAAACTACAATGGTAGATTTATCAGAATTTCAGAGTATCAGTCCATATACGGATGAAGAAGCAGTTGTCGCTCTTGGCAAATTGGCTGAACATCCGCTTCTGTCTGCTTTTTCAATAAAGTTTTTTCCAGATCAGTCACCTGACTTTCTCAAGGGTATTCTTAAGAATGTCAAGTCGATTGACGAGTTCCAGGTATTGGTGATGTCAAGATTCGTAGAGTGGGTTCTGGAACATACTGTGACAAACTTTACCTATGACGGAATCTCTAACATCGATCCTCAGAAGAGGTTCCTTGCATTGTCGAACCATCGCGACATCATATTCGACCCGGCAATCACTCAGCTGGTTCTTTTCAGGAATAACATTCCATTGACGGAGATTGCTGTCGGTGACAATCTTGTATCAAGCGAGACAATCGAGTATCTGCTTCGTTCCAACAGAATGATCAAGGTAATCCGTGGCATTACGGCCCGCGAACTTTATCTTTCGTCTCAGATGCTGTCAAAGTATATCAGATTGAACATTACCAATCAGAGAAGTTCGATCTGGCTTGCTCAGCGTCAGGGACGTACAAAGAACGGATATGACCTTACTGAGCAGGGTCTGCTCAAGATGCTTGACATGAGTGGTTCATCAGATGATTTCCAGAAGAACTTTGAGGAACTCAACATCATTCCTATGAGTATTTCGTATGAGTATGAACCGTGCGATATCCTCAAGGCTCGTGAAAATGTGATTTCAAGCAGACAGAAGTATGTGAAGGCTGAAGGTGAGGATCTCAACAGCATCCTTGTGGGTATTCAGCAGCCTAAGGGCAATGTGCACCTCACTATCGGCGAACCTCTTACTTCCGAAGAAATTGCTGAGGCCGCACATTGCGACAAGAACGACAGATATCAGGCTATCCGCCACGCTATCGACAAGCGTGTCATCAAAGGATACAGATTGTGGACCAACAACTATGTTGCCTATGACCTCCTGAATCAGTCTTCAAAGTATGCTGAAAGGTACGAGCAGGCTGATGTCGATAAGTTCCTTGCATACATGAAGAAACAGCTTGATACGGTTGAGCCTGAAATCGATAGAGAAGAACTCCAGACTTCATTCCTTGAAATCTATGCTAATCCGGTAGTTACAAAGGAATTATATTAAAAGAAATCCGACCCTGACCGGGTCGGATTTTTCGTTTATGATATTTGGGTCGGATTCATGATCGTCACATCGATCTTCTGGTAAGGGAAGTTGATACCGTTCTTAGGGAACTCCCTGTATATCCTTTCGTTGATGTCGAACTTCACCGGCCAGTAATCCTCCTTGCTTACCCACACTTTGGCTACTATCTGTATGCTGCTGCTTGCAAGAGCCTGGAGGCCTATGAACGGATCTGCCGGAGCGCCTTCGTGCTTGTGGAGAATTCTGACTTCAGCGTCAAGCATGGATTTAAGGAGTTCCTTGGTCTTCTCGACATCACTTCCGTATTCGATGTCGATAAGCCATTCGACCCTTCTTATCTTGTTGTGTGTGAAGTTGTTGATGGTTCCGTTTGACAGAGCGCCATTCGGTATTATGATGGTTCTATTGTCGGTCGTGGTAAGTTTGGTGCTTACGATATTCACTTCGCTTACTGTTCCTTCAAACTCCTCGAACTGAATATAATCTCCGGATTGGAAGGGCCTGAATGCGAGAATCATGATTCCTCCTGCAAAGTTCTGAACTGTTCCGTTCAAGGCCATACCTATAGCCATACCTCCTCCTGCCAGCAGTGCAGCCAGAGATGTTGTGTCGACTCCAAGCGCTCCTACTGTGATGATTATCAGCATGATGGTCATCGCAATGCTGAGGATGCTCTGTACAAATGATGCGATTGCAGGATCTGTATTGCGTCTTTCAAACAGCCTTTTCAGGATACGTTTGATCTTTCTTATCATCCAGGCTCCAAGCAGATATATCAGTATGGCTGCCAATACCTTCAGTCCAAAGGTGACTGCCTTGTTGAGCAGGTCTTCGATGAGTACGTCGGCAGGAGTGCTGCTGATTTTCTCGGCCATTGCAACCAGTTCGGTCTGCACCTGATTCAATGTATCTGCTTGTGCTGTAGGGTTGATGTTAAGGATGCTCATGTCCTATAGATTTGAAATGAGGTACCACATGTATGCGGCTTCAATCAGCAGGAGTATCACACCTTCAACCCTGTCGACGGTCTTTTTCCTGAACATGAATGCCGTAAGGAAGATGAAGATCGCACCAACCATCGCGACGCCAAGGTCAATGGTGGTCATTCCTGCGAATGAAAGCGGATGGATAAGAGCCGAGCCACCGAGAATGAGGAGTATGTTTCCAAGGTTGGAGCCGAGTACGTTTCCGAGGGCAAGCTGACCGCGTCCTTTTGCTGCAGCGACAACGCATGTCGCAAGTTCAGGCATTGAGGTACCGGCTGCCATGATCGTGATTGCTATGAACTTGTCCGAAACACCGAACATTCTGGCGATGGCGGTAGATGAATTGACGAAGAGGCGTCCGCCGATGACAAGGGCGGCAAGTCCTCCGACGATCATCAATATCGACACTGCATTGCCTCTGACCTGGATTTC
>JAEIGA010016029.1_pt1 | contig 11409 bp, 10 predicted proteins | sample 9270691 | NCBI WGS metagenome assembly JAEIGA01 (sample SAMN17057246, study PRJNA624740) | gut metagenome | biome: biome; isolation source: fecal sample | host: Bos grunniens | place: China: Xizang | collected 2019
CATCAGATTCGTATTCTGATATTCTAATCCATTAAACTAACGGCACATATAAAAACAAGAGGATTGCACATAATGCAATCCTCTTTCTTGTTTACTAACATTATAATTTTTCCATTATAATCCTGATTTAGTAAATTTAGATTTGACCTATATTGAGTCTAAAGCTATTAGAAGTATTTGCATTATGGAATAACAAATCGACACATTTAAACATTGTCTTAAATGTGCGGGTAAACATTTTAAATTTGAACATAGTTACAGTACACATAATGCATACTCCTTTCTTTTAATAATATTTTTATAAATGGCATCCCGTATTGGACTCGAACCAATGACACTCGCTTTAGAAGAGCGATGCTCTGTTCCAACTGAGCTAACGGGACATATAATGGTCGATATGGGTGGAATCGAACCACCGACCTACCGCTTATCAGGCGGTTACTCTAACCAACTGAGCTACACATCGAAATAAAAAGACCTCACATAACCAAAGTTATGCGAGGTCTGTAAATACAGTTATTAAGGTATCTAAAATATCTCTATACTTTTTCTACCTTATATTCTCACATAAATTTGGACACGACAAAACATCTCTTAAACATACGTCTAAAAGATTTAATGGTTCTAATGTTTTTAATTGTCATAGTGTTTACATTAGACATCTTCGTGTCCTCCTTTACTGAATTTTTAATAAATTTTATAATTTGTTTTTCATTACATTTACATTATAGCACTTGTTTTTATGTTTGTCAAGTACTTTTTCAAAAATAATTATGAAATATTTTTTGAAAAAATGAGAAAAATTATTTTTAGCATCCAAGAATGTCGTCTGCCATTTTGTTTGCTTTAAATACCAATGTTACCATAACTGCTGCTAAAATGATTGTGTGTAACCAAGCAGTTCCGCCACCGTTTGTTGTAATTGCATCACACACTAAGTTATAACCAACAGAAACACCAAGTATTACCGTACCCTGTACAGCACAAGAAATAATCTTTTTCAAATACTTAAAACCTTGACTACTTGTACCACCTTTGATGGAATCTGCCATACCAATTGGGGCAAACATTACTCTAATGCATAAATTAAGCACCCTTGTCCAACAAATAACTCTTATGATTAATTTTGCTATACTCATGAGCAGGTATGGGAAAATCATAGATAAGATATTTGCAATCGATTCAAAGAACCCTCTATCTTTACATGCTTGGTATTTACATGCTTTTGGATTACCCTTAAAATCAGACAGTTCTTGAAGTTTCTTATACATAAATGTGGATAACTCCATACCCCAAGTACAAAATGCGAAACCGTTTCTTACCATTATTATCATTGCAAACAATCTTACAAGACTTCTTGCTAATTGTTCTGCATTGAATTGGTCTTGCATTGCTTTTTCCATTAATGCTAATAAGAAATAAATTACAGCAAGTATTTCACCAAGCGGTCTCATTGCCTCATAAACTTCTCCAACATAGTCCCAAAGGTTATTGAAAACAGAGCCATCCACAGATGTATCAAATGCTAATACCGAGTTTACATCCAATCCTGTGGCATCCATATCGCCTTTGGCAAAAAGTTGACCGCTAAATACTTCATTTGTAAAGTCAAAGTCTATTTTTTGCATCCAGTCAAGTGTGTGAGAGTTTCCGCAGGAGGGACAAGTGAAAGTAACAGCATTTACTTGCATTGGTATTATTGATATAAATAAGGCAATCAAAGCAAAGGTTATTAATAATATTTTAAAAGACTGTTTATTTTTAAACATTTGCTACAATTTCCTCCTTAATTTTAAACTTATAATTATACATATATTTAGTATGCTATTATGTTTTTTAATTTGCAAACCTATTTCGTTACTTCCATATCTATTTCCACAACTTGATATGTAGCAACAATACTTAGATACTCGCCATCTTCAACATTGGATAAACCTAATACGATGGAAATTTCATTTCCTGTATTAAAACTAATTGGGAATACTTGATTTTCTTTTAATTCTTCTCTTTTTTCGATTAAACCATTAACAGCATCATCAAATTCAAATTCATTTAAGTCAATATCATATATGATTTTTATTTGATTTTTTACATATTCTTTATCAAATTTATCGAATTCATCTTTACACATATATCTATATTTTAGAATTCTTTTTCCGATATCAACAGTATATCTCAGTTCTTCAAATGGATTTGATTGCTTTTCGTAATCATTTGTTAACCAAACTTCATTATTAATTGTTAAATATGCTTCCAGTCCTAATTGTGGAGCAACATCATTCGGTAGGTAGCTCATTGCATTTGTTATTGCATCTACATCATCTTCATTTACATTAAATGATAATTTTGGTATGATTGAGTTTTCTGAAATTGGTACTGTTACATTTTCATTTGTTGATTTTTGTGAACAACCAACAAGTGTGAAAATTGTGCAAATAACTAATAATAAACTAATAATTTTTTTCACAAGAAATCTCCTTTGTTTTGTTTCTTTATCTAAAGAATGAAAGAAAAGGGCATTTATAATACAAAAAATAGGTCGCGTTTGCGACCTATTTATCATTTGTATTCAACTATTATTACTGCATAAGTGGTTTCAAACTGAACATTGGCTACTTCTTTAAAAATAACTGTCGCAGTTTTTGAACCAGTATAATATTTTCCAACATCGATAGACATTTCTATTTTATTGACATCAACTGCTAATACATCTAATCTTGGGCCAGACAGTGTTATTTCTATACTTTCATCTCTTTGTCTGTATTTGTATTTAGACTGAGTATTTAATAATCTGATGGCAGATGTTGGCATTTTGATTTTCCTTTGGATGTTGTCGTTGTATTCAATCGATATGTTGGTTGATATGTTTTCATCAACAAAATATACACCTGCGACACCGTAATAATCTTTTAGTTTAATGTTTTTAGAAAACTTTTCTGCAGAACCTTGTGATTCATCGATAGTTATTGGAACATCAAGATTAATGTTATCAATTGTTGCTAAAACATCATCGCTTGCGGCGATTTTGACTTCGGTTGTATCTGTTGTATGGGATTTAATAAGCGATGTGGTTAACAAATCGCTTGGTTTTAAATTAACTGTAATAGGAACACTTTTTGTTTTAAGTGTATTAATTGTTCCTGAAACCAACGAATTATTTAATGTTAATTTGTTGCTTGTGATAATAGCACCATTTTTATCATATATGATTGGTTTAAGTTTAAACGATTCGTCCTCTTGTATTCCAGTCACATTAACATCAATACAAACGATATCTATAATTTTCATTAGACTTGCTGGTCCTTTGATGGAAATCGCTTCTATGTCTGGCGAAATACTGTGTACATAGCAATTATCGTTTGGTTTTCCTACTTTATTAACCGTTAATTTATATTCGGTTTCCACGAGGTCTTCTAAATTAACTTTCATATTATCATCAAAAACAGTTACTTCTGCATCTGGAATGGATGGTACACTACCGGTTAATATTACTGAATATACAGGTGATAACTTATCAAAATCTGCAATAACAACAATATCTTCGTTTGTAAGTTTTTCTACATCTCTTCTGTTACATTTTACAGATACTTTTACTGTTTGTGGTGTTTGTATTGTGTATGTCTTACCTATATCGGTAATGGTGGATTCATTTTTAATTGTAATTGGTATGTCATTAAATGTTTTTATGGTCATAGGATTGGAAGTGTTAATTAGAGCAATCCAACAAATAATGCCCAATACAACTGACATCAATTTTAATTTATAATTTTTTGTAATAAAATCTTTTGCTGTGGGTTTTGTAATAATGGCTGTTGTTGTTTGATATTCTATCAACTCTTCTTTTAATTCTGTATCTGATAGTCTTGTTTTTATCTTGCCATCTTTTGCAATCGCAATGCTTCCTGTCTCTTCAGAAACGATGATTACAATTGCATCTGTAACTTCACTAATGCCAAGTGCTGCTCTGTGTCGTGTTCCCAACTTTTTACTAATCTTTTCGTTCTCGGACAATGGCAAATAACAAGTCGCTGCAATAATTTTATCTTCTCTTAACACAATTGCACCATCGTGTAATGGTGTGTTTTTCTCGAATGTGTTAAGCAATAATTGAGATGATATATCTGCATTTAACTTAATTCCTGTATCAATATATTCATTTAAGGGAATATCTTTTTCTAAAACAATGAGAGCACCTGTTTTTGTTTTGGACATTGATTTACAGGCACTAACTATTTGGTCTATACTATTATCAGTTATTTTATCTTTAATATATCTCTTTTTATTTTTATGAGGTAATACATATTTTTTACTACCAACACTTTCAAGAAATTTTCTTATTTCTGGTTGGAAAACAACCACTATTGCAGTTGTTAAAACAACTGCTACCGTTTGAAATATGGTTAAAATAGCATCAAAGGAGAAAATATATGCCGCAAGATATGTGATTCCAAGCAAAATTAATCCTTTTGCAACAACCCATAATCTTGTGTCTCTAACAGATTTGATAATATAATATAAACAAACAGAAATAATTAAAATTTCTATTGCATCAAAAAAATTGATATCTGGGATGTATATTTGATTTATGGCATCTAAAATATTTCTAAACAACAAAACTTTCTCCTTTCTTTAAAAATAATCAAAATTATGAAAAATAGTACAATTTTTTCGTCGTATTGTACAACTTTAATTTAAGTATGAGAAACAATAAGAAAATAAGCAATTTCTCTCATAATTTTTTCTTGATTTTGTTTAATATTTTGTTGGAATTTTTATGTTTTCCTTTGTTTTTGTGGTTTGTGTGCTTTTATAAAAGTGTAATTATACTTTTGAAATCAACCTTGTCAAATCATACTTATCATAGCAATTTATAAAGGAGGTTAATAAAATGGCATATTGTTTTATGTCTACTGAAAAAATTAAGTCAATTGGTGCATTTACAAGAAAATATGAACACAATTATCGTACTGGTAATGTGCCAAATGCTGATATTAACAGAAAACATTTAAATGAAGAAATTATTGCATTGCCAGAGGGTAAAACCTATGCTGATGCTTTTAGAAATAAGATGGCAGAACTCGGTCATAATCCAAGAGCAAATGCTGTGCTCGGTGTTGAATTAGTTATGACATACAATTCAAGAGAGGTTGATGGTCAATTTGATATTGATGCTTGGAAAGAAGCAAATGTCAAGTGGTTAAAGGAACAATTTCCACCCGACTGTATTTTATCGGTCGTAATGCATAGAGACGAAGGACCTGATAATGGTCGTTCTGCACACTTACATGCAATTGTCTTACCAATACACGAAAGAAAGTTGAACTGTAAACATTATTTATCTGGTAGGAAGAAATTAATTGATTTGCAAGACTCTTATGGAAAAGCAATGGAACCTCTTGGACTTGAAAGAGGTCTTAAGGGCAGTAGTGCAAAACACGAAGATATTCGTAAATTTTACGATTCTTTAAATAAGGCAGTTAATGTAAAGTTGCCCGAACCAGAAGAAGACGAAACATTGGAAGAATATTATGTAAGAGCAAATCAATACTTCTCAGATGCTGGTGCTCAAAATTTAGAAAAAGTTAAAAAACTTGAACGAGAAATTACTGAATTGCAAACAAAAGTAAAAATGGCGAATTTTGAAGCAAAGGTTGATGCAAGAGAAGATATTAAAGAGGCGAATAAACTCAAAAAAGAGGCAGAGGAACTCAAAGCAAAAGCATTAAAAGAAAGTAAAGAGATAGAAGAAAAATCTAAGGAACTTCGTGATACTGAAGCGAGACTCCGTAATTTTAATGCATTGATGAATGGTCTAAAAAATCATCCAGATAAACAATTTACAGATGGTCTTGGTGAGGACATTCAAACATTGATTGAGTGGGAAGAAGAATACGAAAAATCTCTCGATGAAAAACTTGAAAAAGAACAAGAAGATATTCGAGATGAATTGTTTGGTTAATATCAATAATTGTGGTTTTAAACACTTGGTTGACAAGTACTATTTCTTAATTACCTGCTTACAGGTCATACCACATTATATAAAAAGCGATGCAAAGTTAACTTTGCATCGCTTTTTCTGTAAACCTATATATCACATATTAACTTTTTTTGTGAACAATTCACGAATTGCATAATGTTTATCCCAATATGCTATCAGGTATGTTTCTCGATATTTTGGAATAGACAGTGTCACAGGAAACATATGCTTGCTTATCATATCTTTTGCTACATCTGTAATTACAAAATATTTTTCTGTATTTTTTAATGCTTCTTGCGGATGATAAAAACACCAAATATCCTCAAATGTTTTTTTGATGTATTCGCCCTTATTATCAAGACAAAAATCGTGTAATAAACCACCGATAGCGGCACTCACATAATCCATCTGATGTCTATAACTTACGAGAAAGCAACGATAAGACACATGTAAACAGTGCATTAATCTGTTTGTGTTTTTATGATGCTTAACATCAATCAGTTTAACAACCTCTTTATTTTCTAAAACATTTACAATGACACTTTTGTATAATGTTTTTTCTTCTTCTGTTCCTGATTTGATATCCTGAAACAATCTTTCGAGTGCAATAGAAATTCTACTGTGCATTTTTTTGGTTCTATCCTTTCAATTTGTTACGAGTTAATTATGAGAGAAATTATTTCAAAATGATATTTCTTCACATTTATTTTATAGAAAAATGGTATGAGAATTTTCTCATACCATTTATTTTTATGAAAAATCTTCTAAATTAAATGATTGACTTACAATGGCATCGATGCCAGATGTATCTTCATCTAATTCGATGTAAAGACTCATTATAATAAAATCTGAATCTTGTGCTGATACAGAATAAATTCCTTTAAAATTATACCCATTGATTTTTCCGGATTCTAAAATATAATTTTGCTTGTTTTTTTGTACTACTTTTACAGTGTCGTGTGTAAATGTTTCTATTTTCTTCTCACCAAATATTTCAAGGTAATCTTCTAATGTTTCTATAATTTGACCTTCTGCTTTTTGTGGGAAACTTTTATCAAAAGCACTTATTAAATCTACCTTATATGCCAAATATTTGATGGCGACAACTTCTTCTGTTTTGTATGTTTGCACACCTTGAGCAACGGTGTATTTATAGTCTGATTTTTCATCGGTGTTTTCTTCTGTTTCTTCTCGCTCTTCTTGAACCTGAACTTGTACCCCAACTTTATCTTCGTCGTTATATTCATCTAACAATGAACATCCAGCAAAACAAGTTGTAGTTAAAATTATACATAAAAATATTAAAAATAATTTTTTCAACATAAATTATACTCCTTTTATTTTCTTTATATAAGGATGAAATATGAAAAAATGAGATGCAAATTATTTTTGCATCTCATTAATATTTTTACAATACAGGTGCCATTAAAACTTTACCTGTGCCACGATATACGTTTACAAGACCTTCGCCAGAAGCAGCAGAACCAACTAATGATTTGCCAGAGCGTTCCACAGTAAATTCAAGTGTTCTACTCCAAGCAATTGCCATATTTCCATCTATCTTAATTTCATCGCCATTTAATTCAACAAGAATTAATTCACTATATGGAACTGGTGCCTCGCACACCAAGAGACCTTCGCCCTCGATGCTAAGGTTAAATAAACCCTCTCCACCAAGTGCGGCTGAAGAAAGATTACTTCTCATTACTGCTTTCTGTTTTAAATGAGATTCACAAGCAAGGAACATTCCATCGGTTAAAACAATCGCATTCTTCCAGTCTGCAGTGTTAAGAATAAATAGATGTTGATAAGTTGGTTCTAATACCAACATACCATCGCCAACATATTCTGGTTTAATGGCACTTTCACCTGTCATTTTGCCTTTAAATGTTTTTCCTAACAAATCTCCAACACCTTTAATGCCACTGGTTGCTTTTACATTACCAACTGTCCATTGCATTGCACCTGCCTGTAGTGTAATACCATTGGGTGTTTTTGATAAATCACATACCGCTTGTCTTTTGCGAATATTCATTTCATTACAGAAATATGCGGTTTGAGCGGTTGTGGGTGTAACACTCAGGTCTCTTTTGTATTCTATAACTTTAAAGGGACCTGCTTCTTCTTTGATAATAATATCATCATTGTTAAGAAAATTGTGAACTTTAAACATTATATCATAACTCCTTTTTTTATTTATTGTTATTTTAAGAATGTATTATTACTGTTTTTATGGGTATATAACGAAAAAAATCATAAAGGACTTGATTTTTTCGTAATCTTGTGATATAATGTATTTATTGAAAATAAAGGAGAATTTAAATGGTATATTATGATAGAGATAATCAACTAACTTCTGGACAGGTGTTTTTTAATTTTCATAGTTATATTGAAGATACAGTGGCGGATGATGTATTGTTTGGATATATGTTATTTGACATTTTCTACTATATTGCAGTTGGTTTTAGTATGTTTTTATTTGTTGGTATTGGATTTTGGTGGAAAATGTTATTGCTTTTACCAATAATGTTTTTAGACCACTGTATTGCATTTGTCTATTTTTATTTGTATCCAAAACATCGTTCTAAAAATAAAAATCCTGCAACTATCGAAATTTTTATTGATAAAATTGAATCTCGTGTAAGTTATTGGGATAATAAGGATAGTTATGACTCTGTTTTTAGTTGGAGTCAAATTGATGCACTTACGAGATATTATCGTAGATGGGCGAAAGAAGAACGAGAATATTTAAGAGAAATCGAAAAAGAACAACGGGAAAAGAAAATTGAGACTCCTATAGATACTGCTTTGCAACAGGATGTTAGAATTACAAAACTTCAAAATTATCGTAAAGAGATTATATATTATGTAGAAAATCATAACATTTCAAATATTGTATGTATTGGTGAAGCGATTGATAATCTCCTTAGTGTTGTTAGTCAAAAAACTGCGGGTGTCAAGTTGATTTCCAACAACCTGTTTGTCTATTTTAATGAGTTAAAATATATCCTCGAAAAATACATTACACTTAATGATGAAAATAAAGATAAATATAATAACACTATAACTGAAATTGCAGAAAGATTAACCGCAAATATTAAAGAAATTTGTGAGAATGTTGAAAAATTTGAAACAGATGATATTGAGGTGAGTATGAGTGTACTTTTGAAAGAGTTAAAGGATTTTAAAAATCTTGAAATCACTGATACTCAAACACAACTTCTTAATGTAGAAAACGATATCTTTAATGAGGTGCAAAAATAATGAAAATTAGTTATATCTTAAGAAAAAGTTTGTCTTATATTGGTATTTTGGTTATTTGTACACTTATTGCACTTTTAATTAAATCCTGTTCTACCGAAACATTGACAATAAATATAGATGTTGAAAATGATAGAGATTTAAGTGAACATATTGCTGGTAGTTCTATTGGTAACTTTGATTTTCAACATAAAAATCAAGATGCTGATATACTTATTCGTGAAAGTAGTGATAAAACCATTGATGGTTACGAAAAACTTGATAAGGCATTAACGTCCACAATTGTCTTAATGTTTGACAGTCAGGTTAAAAATCAGAATGGCGGATTTTCAAAAATCACAAGCAGTTGTTATCGTGCAGATTTAACATCTATTCTTGTTGCTATCGAAAAGGGTGAAACTTGGGATAGTCTTGGGGTGCACAAAGATGTGGCAAATGGTGAAGTTAAGTTGGTGATACCAAACGAGGGTTGTTCTTATTACGATGAAGTAATTGATACTATCTATTATGCATTGAATAATTTTAAACCTTTAACTGATGAAGTGAAAACCGAATTAAAGCCGAGGGTTGATACAATTGTTACAAAGTGTGATAAGGTGTCCAATATTATGCAGGCAGTTATGGATTCTTGTAAAAGCGATGATAAGCGGGTAATGCTTGGTCCTGAATATTTGTTCCGTTCTGTGGGTGGTTATTCTTATTTCGGTAGTGATTATGATGATTACTATATGGTTTATTTAAATGAGTATATCACATTCACTGCAGATATTTATATTAACAAAAATGTTGATTCAACAAAGGCATCATTGTTGGAAAGTTTTAAAAACTCTCTTTATACAGAAGGTGGTTTTTCCACCACGAGTGGATGGAGAGTTACTGATGCAGAATATAATGTTTCTTCAAAAATAAGGTCATTTATGTATTCCAATATCAATTAAATTAGTGGTTGTTGCAATTTTTGCAACAACCACTTTTTATCTCAAATTTTATTATGTACAAAAACAATATGTAGTGTAACGACCGTCATAATTATCGTGTACTTTGTATAACAAAACGATTAAAAAGGAGAAATTTATGGATAAAAGTACTCTTTCACATTATGGTTGGGTTGTTGTAACTGTTTTGGTTTTATCTGTTTTATTGGCATTTGCAACACCTTTTGGATTTTATATCGAAACTGCGGTAAAAAACACAACGGATGCATACATTGCTGTTAATGACTCTGCCATTTATGGTGTTTATGAAGAAGAATTGGAAAATGTTGAAAACTTATTTAATGAAAACGAATTGTGGGATGGAAACGATTTTCACATTGCCGATGATTTAAATAATGGCGAAGACTCAAGCAAAACAGAATATGTTGACAATAATCAAGAAAATAAAAACAATTCAACCGAATCTAATTTGCAATTACCTAATAATGGAGATGTTGTAAAAGATGGAGATTATACATACACTTACGACTCATCTATTGGTGGTTGGAAAGTTACGGTTGACGATAAGACAAAAACTTATTACGAACCAATTAGAAACATAATAAATTCAGCACCAATAATATCGTTATATGAAACATTTATTGGTTGTACAAATATGATTGAGACACCAATTGTACCAGATACCGTAAAAAATATGGAGGCAACTTATTATCATTGCACATCGCTTAAAAAAGTTTCAAATATGCCATCCTCTGTAGAAAATTTAAACTATACTTTTTCTGGTTGTGAATCATTAATTACAATACCAACCATTCCAACAAGTGTTAAAAATATGGATTACACATTTTCTGGTTGCACTTCTTTATTAGAAATGCCTAATATCCCCAGTGGTATTATGTCAATGACTTATACCTTTTACCAGTGCTTTAATATGAAAACTGTCAAACCTGTTCCTTCATCTGTTGTTACAATGATGGGCACATTTAGCGAGTGCACGTCTATTGTTGATATGAGCAATTTTGAGATACCATTTGGTGTCACCAATATATGTTTTTTGTTTCAGGGGTGCACTTCTATGGTGTCAGCACCTATGATTCCAGAAAATGTAAGGAATTTAAATGGAACATTTGCGAGTTGTACATCTTTGAATGGAGATATAATAATTGATGCTTTGTCACCATATAACATTATTGCTTGTTTATATGAAGTTAATATTGATAGAATTAATTTAAAAGG
>JAEIGA010016030.1_pt1 | contig 11408 bp, 9 predicted proteins | sample 9270691 | NCBI WGS metagenome assembly JAEIGA01 (sample SAMN17057246, study PRJNA624740) | gut metagenome | biome: biome; isolation source: fecal sample | host: Bos grunniens | place: China: Xizang | collected 2019
GACCATTCCATGGTGGTGCGACACGACCAGACCGGCACAGCCGGCCTCAGCACATTTCTCCGCATCCTTCGGACTGAGAACGCCTTTCACGATAAACGGCACTCCGGCAGCCTGAACGAATTCCTTCAGCTCTGCAGTAGATTTCGGCTTCATAGGAAGGCCGAAAACGTCGTCATAACCGCCGTTTGAATTGAAAGCATGGTCAGTGTCCATACCGACAGCAAAGCATCCCTGAGCTACTGCGTGTTCGATCTTGCGGAAGACCTCCTTATTGTCAGCATGAGGCTTGATGATCTTTATGGACCTTGCTCCTGTAGCAACCACCCTTTCAAGTTCCTCGTCCTCGCCCATTCCTACCCAATGTACGGCTCCTGCCTTTGCAGCGCCTTCGGCATATACCGACATTCCGTCCTGCGCCGTATTGTGCAGATGGGACAATGCTGCTGTCATCACCGGCGTATCGAATGTTTCGCCCCAAAGGGTCATTTTCGTTGTCGGGAGGACAGAGTCTATGTAACGTGTCTCCAGAAGGAGGGAATCAAAATAATCACGGGTTATGGTATCGGGATTTGAAGAGTATTTCATAATTCTATCGATTTGAGATTTCACTGTTTATCTGGTCCATTCTTTCGTCCGAAAGTTCGTATTTTCCAATCACGAAGATAGCGGCGAAGAAGAGGATTGCCGGGATGATGGTAACAAGAGAGAGGATTCCCTGCTCGGCCAAAGGAGTCTGCATCTGGCTTGCAGCGTCAAATCCTACCCATGCGAGGACAAGTCCAGGAATCACGCCGCCGAGGGCCATTCCGGCCTTCATGAATATGCATATGAGGGCGTTCACAATCGCTGCCACACGACGTCCTGTCGTATATTCTCCATATGTAACCACCTCAGGCACAAGGGCCCACATATATCCTGTCGCCACAAGCACACCTGCACTTTTCAGGAACTGGACTGCACAAAGCAGAGGGAAGCAGGCCTTGAGAGATGGAACTGAAACTATTGCGTACATAAGGAGCATTCCGATTATGGACACACCGAGGAAAATCCTGAACATTCCTGCCTTTCCGACCTTTTTCTTTATCGCCGGAACCAGCGGGAGGAAAATGAATGCCGGAATAGTTCCCAACCACATGAATACAGTCATCATAAACGGAGTCGCGCCGATATTGTATGTCATGAAATACGAGTCGGCTGCGTTGCTGATGCTCATGGTAGCGAACGAGATGATGAAGAAGAAGGACAGGATGCGGAGAGGACGGTTTCGTACAAGTTCCATCCAGAGATCGCTGACCTTCACTTTCTCTGTATCTTCCTTCGCCATCACTATTCTCTCCTTGCTTTCAAAGAAACAGTAAACGAGCAGTGCGAGGCCCGTAAGGGCGAATATGCTCATGGTAATGAACCATGCCTGTGCTGAGTCCGGAGTATTGTAGACAGCCTCCATCCGGCCTGTCTCAGTATTCATGACCTTTGGGGCAAAGATAGCGATCACCAAAGGTAATGTCTTGATTATCAATCCCGCAAGATTTGCAAATATCATCCTGACACTGGTCAGTATCGTGATCTCATCAGTGTCGCGCGTAAGGGATGAATTGAGTGCTCCGTACGGTACATTGATCAGCGTAAAGCACATGCTCATGCCCACATAAGTGATATACGCATATAAAAGCGAGCCGCTGAAGCCGTTCCAGAAGCAGAGCATTGCAAAGGCTGCAAGAGGAATACCGGCAAAGAGGAGCCATGAACGATATTTACCCCAACGCGGATTAGCCTTGTCGATGAATGCTCCCACGATCGGATCCCAGATCACATCAATGATTCTCACCACGAGGAACATCACGGCGGAAACACTCGGCTTGAGTCCGTACACATTGGTATAGAAGAAGAGAAGCCAGATACTTACTGTCTGATAAATGAGGTTCTGAGCGAGATCTCCAGCGCTGAATCCTATACGCTCCCTCCACGAAAGCTTGTAGCAGCCGTTTTTCATAGGTAATATTGCTTTGGTCGTCTACAAATATAATATTTTTTTCTCACAGATTCTCATAATGATCACTTTTCGAAAAACATGTTGGTTTTGGCACGGAATATGCTTTTAGAATTGCGAACTCATAGATGTTAGACATAAATATTGAACGAACTGAAAAGCCGCCTGCCGAAGTGATTTCGACAGGCGGCACTATTTATAGATTCTTCGCTTAGATCAGAATTATTTCAGGACTACAGTGTCAAACCAGCGCTCAAGCTCCTGGCTCCATTCTGTCTTGTAAATGTAGTTATCTCCCCAACCGAAGCCGTGACCTCCTGAAGGATAGATATGCATTGTAGCGCTTACCTTGTTCTCGACAAGAGCTTCATAGTACATAAGGCTGTTCTTTACAGGTACGAGGAAATCATCTGTAGCTGCAAGGATGAATGCCGGTGGCGTATCCGAAGTGACCTGCTTCTGATTTGAATAAAGGTCGAGCATCTCCTGTGACGGGTTATCGCCAAGAAGTCCATATACAGAACCGTCATGAGTGTATGGTTTCTCGAATGTGATTACCGGATAGACAAGTATCTGGAAATCAGGACGAGTAGCTGCATCCACATAATGTGTTGATGCAGTTGATGCGAGGTGTCCTCCAGCTGAGAATCCCATGACTCCGATATGGGTGATACCAAGATCGGTACGGCCTCTCATTATACGCATTGCCTGCTGAAGGTCGCTGAGCGGAACATCATGATGACCACGAGGCATTCGGTACTGGAGAAGGCAGCATGTGAATCCGCGGGCGTTGAGCCACTGCCTGATGTCACGGCCTTCATGTGTCATTGAAAGTACTGCATATCCGCCACCAGGACAGATGATAACGCAGCGTCCGTTAGGTTCTCTTGCAGGATAGATCTCGAGGATGGCTTCCTGATACTGGTCTCCATGCGGATCCTTGGAAACGTCATAAGTAAATGCGTTAGGAGCACCGTCCGGCCATACCTTGATGGTTTCCTGGCGTGGTCCCCAGAAGCCTCCCTGTGGCTGTGCCAGGGCAGTAAAAGACAATACAGCCGTAGCAAGCATCAAAACAATCTTCTTCATAATTATAATTTTAATGTTATCAATTCATGGTATGTGCCCGTGGGCACTACAAAGTTAATCAAAGTTTTGTTATCTTTGCATCTATGGCCATGGAAATATCAGCAACAGAAAAACATCCTCTGGAGCCCTTCCTTCCCGAAGGGGCACAGATTCTCATGCTGGGCAGCTTTCCACCAGCCAGGAAACGCTGGTCGATGGAATTCTTCTACCCCAACTGGATAAATGACATGTGGAGGATATGGGGATTGATATTCTATGAAGACAAGGAACATTTCGTGGCAGAGGAGGCTGATGGCAAGAAGGCAAAAAGGTTTGACAGAGACCGATGTGCCAGGTTTGCAGCCGAGAAAGGGATAGCCATGTACGACACAGCATCCGAGGTCAGAAGGCTGAAGGACAATGCGTCCGACAAGTTCCTGGAAGTTGTCCAGGCTACAGATCTGACATCATTGCTGGAGAAGATTCCGGCCTGCAAGGCCATTGTGACTACAGGGCAGAAGGCGACGGATGTGATCTTGGAGACATTCGGCTGCGAAGAACCTCAGGTAGGAGGATATGCCGAGTGCTGCATCGGTGAAAGACGGGTAAGATTCTGGCGTATGCCGTCTTCATCCCGCGCCTACCCTCTCCCTCTGGAGAAAAAGGCGGAATTTTACAGGAAGATGTTCACACATGAGCTACAAGCGTAATTTATAAACGCCTGCGCACCAACCGCTTACCCATTCACGGTTGCGTAGAGCAGCGCAACGGTGAATACATAATACGCTGAGAATAAACAAATTACAAAAACACGTATATGAAATTGAAAATCAAATTTATTTTAGCTGGCGTGATGGCCTTGGCAGGGATGAGCGCAAAGGCGGACGAGGGCATGTGGCTCCCGTCACTTATCTCCCAGCGCATCGTGGACATGCAGGAGAAAGGTTTCAAGCTCAGCGCCGAGGACATCTACAGCATCAACCAGGCGTCGCTCAAGGATGCGGTCGTGCTTTTCGGACGCGGATGTACAGGAGAGCTTATCTCGCCTGAGGGCCTGCTTCTGACCAACCACCATTGCGGCTACAGCCAGATCCAGCAGCACAGCAGCGTGGAGCATGACTACCTCAAGGACGGTTTCTGGGCAATGAGCCGCGACGAGGAGCTCCCTAACAAGGGACTGACTGTGAGCTTCCTCGAAAGGATGGAAGATGTTACTGAAAATGTCCTCAAGGGATATACACCGGACATGACTGAAGAGCAGAGAGTCGAGCTTGTCAAAAAGAACAGCCAGGCTTTGATCGACGAGGCTACAAAGGAAGGAAACGGTCTCAGAGCTACAGTTGAGGCGCTTTATTATGGAAATCAGTACTTCCTCTTCCTCTATCGTGAGTATGCTGATGTACGTCTTGTAGGTGCGCCGCCTTCATCGATCGGAAAGTTCGGAGGAGATACAGACAACTGGATGTGGCCACGTCATACCGGCGACTTCTCGATGTTCCGCATCTATGCCGACAAAGACAACAATCCTGCTCCATATTCAAAGGACAATGTTCCTTACAAGCCGAAGAAATATTTCCATATTTCGACCAAGGGAGTGCAGGAAGGCGATTTCACATTCATCTACGGCTTCCCTGGCAGCACAAAGGAGTACATCCATTCTGAGGGCGTACGCTACATCGAGGAAATCGGAGATCCTCACAAGATCAACCTCCGCACCCTCCGTCTGGACATCATGAACAAGTATCAGAGCCAGAGTCAGAAGGTACGCATCCAGTATTCTTCAAAGAATGCCAATGTTTCCAACGCATGGAAGAAGTGGCAGGGCGAGGTCAAGGGAATCAAGAAAATGAAGACCGTCCAGACAAAGCAGGAGTTCGAGAAGGCATTCGACAGATGGGCCAAGGGCGGTGAGTTTGACGGAGTCATCGGCAAGCTTGCAGCTTTATACGCAGAGCTCGAGCCATATCAGTTCGCTACCGACTACTACGCTGAGACTGTACGTACCATAGAAATCGCAAACGTGGCCATGAGTGTGGCAAGACTTTTCCTTTCCGGACATGAAGACGGACTGGTTACATTTGACCAGGAGAAGGCGAAGGAAGTGCTGGACGCATTCTACAAGGACTGGTACCTTCCAATCGATAAGGAGTCGTTCATCGCTGTGATGAATGAATATGAAAAGAATGTACCTGCGGATTTCAAGCCTTCATATTATAAGGAGAAGCTCGCGTCATACGGATCGATCGAGGCATGGGCCGAAGATATGTTCACAAACTCCATCTTCACAGACCAGGCTAAGGCAGAGGCGCTTACAGCTGCCGACAAGGATGTTGTCATGAAGGATCCTGCAGTTGAATTCTTCAACGAATTCCTCAAATGGTATGCGACGGACATTCAGCCTGTCACAACACGCATCAATAGGGAGCTCGATCTCGCGTACCGCGACTACATGCGCGGACAGATGGTATACTGCCGCACCCAGAGGGTTCCGAAGGCATTCTACCCGGATGCAAACCTTACCCTTCGCGTCGCATATGGACATATCAAGGGATACTCCCCTGCCGACGGCACATACTACCGTCCGTCATCTACTATCAAGGGCATCATGGAGAAGGACAATCCGGAGATCTTCGACTATAACATTCCTCAGCGCCTGCGCGACATCTACGCACAGAAGGACTACGGACGCTGGGCTGATGCAACAGGTGAAGTTCCGGTATGCTTCATCGCGACAAACCATACAACCGGAGGTAACTCAGGAAGCCCGGTGATCAATGCAGACGGTGACCTCATCGGTCTGAACTTCGACCGCGTATGGGAAGGTACAATGAGCGACATCGTATTCGACCCGGAGATCTGCCGTAACATCGCTCTCGACGTACGTTACGTACTCTTCACAATCGAGAAGATTGGCGGTGCAAGCTACCTTTTCGATGAAATGACATTTACAGAATAACCTTAACACTGAATACTATGGCACACGCAGAGAACCTTTCAATAGGAGTATTCATCGACGGAGGATATTTCGCAAAGATCGATGAAGGACTTGCCAAAAAGAAGATGGGCAAGGTCAATGTAAAAGCCCTCTTCCAGTACATTCCTGAATTGATTGCTACCGAGTTCGGAATTGACCGCAAACTGCTGTATATCACCGAAGCGCACTATTATAGAGGACGTTTCAAAGCTACAGACGCTGAAAACAGACACCTTCTTTTCGAAGAGCGCCAGTTCGAGGACACATTGATCGAGAACGACATCATCTTCCATTATAAGCACCTTCGTCCGAACCCGTCAGGAGGAGTGATAGAAAAGGGAGTGGACACATGGTTTGCCCTTGACACATATGAGCTTACCCTCTACAGAGAGTTTGATTATGTGGTCCTTATCAGCGGCGATGCCGACCATGAGATGCTTGCCCGCAAGCTCAAGGCTCTCAAGACACACGCAATCCTGCTCACATGGGATCCTGCAAATACCGGCTCTACATCGCGTTTCCTCAGCGAGGAAGTCTGTACCCATGTCGATATCATGAAGATTGCTTCCAAAGATGCTGATCTGCTGAAAAAGCTTACAATTCAGAAATAATTTCATTGAAATCCCAAGCGAGCAGCCCCATTGTGCCTTATTTTAGCACAATGGGGCTGTACCTTTGTCACATAAACTTAAAAATGGAGGTAAATATGTGGCTCGCAGTAATCGTATTCGTAAGTCTTTCAGTAGAGGTATTGAGTTATCTTACCGGCGGTGATACCAGGAACGGGATCGTCAGAAGCGCAAACAAGAAGACATCGCCGGAGGCTGCATAGGCAACTTTCCGGCGACAGCAAAATAAAGGTGAAATATGATGAGCCTCAGCGTCTGGTTGGCCTGACCACTGCCCGAGGACGAAAGTGTCACTTCACTTTCACGACTTCTACCGGCTGCTGCTGTACCTGATCAAGCGGATGTGACTGGTACTTGACTTTCTTGAAGTCAATGTCCATCAGATCGATGCACCTGATGTTGCTGTTCCAGGCGGTGCGATAGTAGAATTTCATGGCAGTCTGATCTGTTGCTGAAGTAAATTGGGTTGCACTCGGCAGGCCTTTTGGAATGTCAGCTCTTGCATGCTGGCTTCCGATCGGAATGTCAAAATTATTCAGGATGTGGAAGGCCTGTACAACAGTCTCAAAACCGGTTTCCCAAACTGGAGCTGTCGTCTGGAAGAATGTAGCTCGTACAAATCTTGAAGGAGAAGTATAGTCTCCCGGAAGACCGAGCATGCCGCTTCCATGGCCGAGAGCCTTCAAGGTGACTCCTTTGGTAATTGTATTGTCAGGAGCAGATCCAGGTTCCAGATTGACGTAATTATTGAGGTTGGTAAGGTGCCAGTTGAATCCTGGAGCGTTTGTAAGCACGCCTAGAGTGTTCTCATAAAGATGAGGCACTCCTCCCACAACTTCAAGCACGACCATGCGTCCGTTCGGCTCGACGATCCTCCAATGAACAGCTCCGATCTTATTGTCCAGGGTAATAAGATTGACATCATCTATCGCATCCTTCAGCTGGTCAATAGTCGAGAACTGAGACAGAACCCATGAGACAAACTGCATGTCGCAGATGGTCTTGCTGTCATTTGCCGGATTGTACGGGGCATATTCACCATAATTCGGGAAAAAGAACAGACCTGCCGCCAATCCTGCCTCATTCACACCCTCTACAATGAAAGGTTCATATTCTGTATATATGCCTACATATCCATATACAGACTTGTATTTCATTCCACTCTCCCCTTTCGGCGTGTATGACTGATGCATATGACCGCGAGGACTCACCACATAGCCGCACTGCATCGGTGTGGCAGCCCATTCCACAGTTCTTGCGACAACATGACTACCGTTTCCGGATGTCAATGAAATACCAGTACAGGCATCAGAATCCTGCGCTGAGAATGCCCAGATGCCTATCGCGATAAAAATTCCTATAATGCGTTTCATCGTTTTTGATTTTTAAAAATTCAAAACGCATAATAGCAATGTTCAGACCATATCAGCATAAGACAAAAAAAAGGATGATCCGAAGATCATCCTTAATCTATGATATGTAAAATATACTAGTAAGTCATTGTACCAGGAAGTTCCTTAGCGCAGTCAATCATCTTCTGAATCTCCTTAACTACTGGAACACGGCGAACGAGATGCTTCTCCTCATTAACCTCAAGCATCTTGGCAGCAAGATTCTCAGCATTGCGGTGAGCAAGCTCCTTTACTGTATCAACGCCAGCAGCCTCAAGAAGCTCTGCGAACTGAGGGCCAACGCCCTTTACACGGAAAAGGTCAGCGTGGTTGCACCACTTGAGAATAAGCTTGCCTGAGATACCTGTCTCCTCCTCAAGGGCCTTGCGACCTGCAGGAGCAGCACATTTAGCAAGAAGCTGAGCAGCTGTATTCAAACCAGCAGCTGTAAGTTTTTCAGCATAAGCAGCACCTACGCCTTCAATGTCAATTACTTTGTAAGCCATAGTATTAAAATTTATAAGGTTAATATTTATTTGCTGAACTGTGCTCTGAGGGCCTCGTTCTTTGCGTCTGCGTCAGAACCCTTGATGCCGAAGTAGAACTTGATCTTAGGCTCTGTACCTGAAGGACGGACTGTAACAACGTCACCAGCCTCATTGTAGAACTGGAGGACGTTAGACGAAGGAAGACCTGTCTCCTCTGGCTTTGTATAGTCGATCACCTTTACCACTGGAGAGCCTGCAAGCTCTGTAGGAGGATTCTGACGATAGTCAACCATCATCTGAGCGATCTCCTCGAGACCTGCCTTACCCTTCTTTGTAACAGAAATGAGAGACTCCTTGTAGTATCCGAACTCTGCGTAGATGTCCTGGAGGAGCTGATAGAGGGTCTTGCCCTGCTCTGCAGCCCATGCAGCACACTCTGCAACGAATGCACATGAAATAGGAGCATCCTTGTCGCGTACGAACTCACCGATGTTGAAGCCATAGCTCTCCTCACCACCGCATACGAATGTAGTCTCACCTTCGTTCTTCTTGATCACGTCAGCAATCCACTTGAAGCCTGTAAGCACGTTGTAAACCTTTACGCCATATTTCTCAGCGATTGCACGCATGAGCTCTGTTGTAACGATTGTCTTCACGATGTACTGCTTGCCATTGAGCTTTCCGAGCTCTGACCAGCGACGGAGGATGTAATATGTAAGGATAGAGCCTGTCTGGTTACCATTGAGAAGAACCATCTTACCCTCATTGTCGCGTACTGCGATACCGATACGGTCAGCATCTGGGTCAGTAGCCATCACGAGGTCTGCACCTTCCTTCTCTGCAACTGCGACTGCCATTGCAAGAGCTGAAGGCTCCTCTGGGTTTGGAGACATAACTGTAGGGAAGTTTCCGTCTACAACGTCCTGCTCAGGAACATGATAGATGTTCTCGAAACCAAGCTTCTGGAGGAATTCAGGAACGATCTCCACACCAGATCCGTGGATTGGAGTATAGACGATCTTAAGATCCTTATGAGCTGCAACTGCCTCTGGAGAAAGCATGAGGGTCATCACTGAATTGAGGTAAGCCTCATCCATCTCGTGGCCCATTACTTCGATAGGAGCAGCGTCAGCACCTGGCTCGAACTTAACCATAGAAGGATCTGTGATCTTTGCAACCTCGTCAACGATCTCCTTGTCAACAGGTGACTTCACCTGTGCTCCGTCAGACCAGAACACCTTGTAACCGTTGTATTCCTTAGGGTTATGCGAAGCTGTGATCATGATGCCGGCTGTAGCCTTCTTAGCTCTTACAGAGTAGCTCATGAGAGCGATTGGATGGAGCTTATCGAAGATGTACACATGGATGCCGTTTGCAGCAAGAACATTTGCAGCGATCTGAGCGAACTCAGGGCTGTTGTTACGGCTGTCGTATGAGATGCATACGCTGAGCGGGCCCTCGCAGTTTTCCTTCATGTAGTTTGCAAGACCCTGAGTAGCCATACCTACGGTATACTTATTCATGCGGTTTGTACCTACGCCCATGATACCGCGGAGACCGCCTGTACCGAACTCAAGGTTTCTGTAGAATGCATCCTCGAGAGCTACAGGATCTGTCTCCTGAAGAGCAACGATCTGTGCCTTTGTAGCCTCATCGAAATTACCGTCCAGCCAGCTCTGGACCACTGTTCTGAAATCTCTTTCCATTTTGGTTATATTGTTTAGTTGTTAATTTGCATATATATCCGAGCAAATATACCAATAAATATTAGACAAAATGCCTAATTTTGCATGAAATTTCAATTGAAAATGGAAAAATTAGCAGAATTCGTATCACAGCACATGTCCGAAGACACGGCAAGACTCATAATGAACAGGAGCAGATGGCCGGAAATCGACATGGACATGGCCGTAAACAGTATAGAAAGCAGGCGCAAGCTTCGTGGCAAGGTACAGCAGTGGTACGACGAACCAAGGCTCGTATTCCCTCTCAAGCTGTCTGCCGAACAATGCAGCAGCAGTTCCACTGGCCTATACAAGGCGGGGGTCGCGGCACATATAGCCGGAAAGGAATCATGGAAGATCGCAGATCTTACCGGAGGCTTAGGAGTTGACAGCTGGTTTTTCTCACAGAAGGCAGCCAATGTATTGTACAACGAAATGCAGGAGCCTCTCTGCAGGGCTGCAAAGCATAATTTTGAAGTTCTTGGTGCAAGGAACATTGAGATATCCAATCATGCAATAGGAAATGATGATGGTCGGAATGACACCGGAAAAGACCTTTTCATATCGCCGACCGCCCTTTTGAAGGACTTCCGACCTGACATAATATATATGGATCCGGCCCGCAGAGGCGAGGGCGGAAAGAAAGTATTCCTCATCGAAGAATGCACCCCTGACGTACTGACGCTCAAGGATGAATTATTCGGCATCTGCCGCCACATATTGATCAAACTCTCCCCTATGGCGGACATCACCATGGTATGCAGCCGTCTGGGAAGCACATGCCGCGAAGTGTATGTAGTGGCAAGCGGCGGGGAATGCAAGGAACTTCTGATCTGGATGGACAAGGAATGGAACGAAGGGTACACCATCAATGCCGTAGAACTCCGCAATGACGGTACATCATGCGAATTCCGCTTCACCCCATCTGAAGAGAAGACTGCCCCACTCACAATGCTCGGGAAAAATGACAACCTGTCATCGGAATTCTTCCTTTTCGAGCCGGGAAAGGCACTCATGAAGGCTGGAGCATTCAATACCGTATGCAGATCTTTCGGACTTGTCAAGCTTGGAATTTCGACACATTATTACGTCACAGCTGACCAGTCAAAGGCTCAGGAGCTGAAGAAATTCGGAAAAGTATTCC
>JAEIGA010016031.1_pt1 | contig 11408 bp, 10 predicted proteins | sample 9270691 | NCBI WGS metagenome assembly JAEIGA01 (sample SAMN17057246, study PRJNA624740) | gut metagenome | biome: biome; isolation source: fecal sample | host: Bos grunniens | place: China: Xizang | collected 2019
CAGCGGCGCAGTGTATCCTTGCTATGCATCCAAGATCGAAATGTGCCAGTCTCTGATGGAGACCAAGTCCGGCTATGAACTGTGCCTGCGGGCAAATATCACCGGCCTGCAGGTCTGCTATCCCGGCATCGGTTGGATCTGCCACAGCGGTATTGCCAAGGGTTTCCCGGGCATGGTCACGTTTGCGGATAATACCTACCAGATGGCGCTGGCCGCATCTCAAGCCCACTATGAATTTAGTGAGTATCATCTGGCCATGGCAGATGCGCTGAACCCCGATAGTGTCAACCTGGCTTGCCTGGTTGCCGACATTCTGGCGGAGGGTTGAGCGATTCAGGTTTGGCAAGGAAATGACCACATAATAACAAGCCCCTGCTCCACACCAGCGTGTGGGGCAGGGGGGAAGTGCATCGAAGAACAGAACTATGGAGCGGGCGTAAGACCGCTCCATTTTGCAAAGTGTTCGTAAGAGTGTGCCTTTGCAAACACATAAAAACACCCATGTTTTCGTGTTCGCAAAGTATGAAATTCGCTTTCTGAATATGTCCGCCAATGGACAGACATTTACGGACACTTGTGGAATAAAAAAGGAAGGAGATCAGTATGGACAGCCGTACTTACTATTACGCCAGAGTATCCAGCAAGGAACAGAATCTGGACAGACAGATTGCCGCTTTCAAGACCCTTGGAGCTGCTGACCGGGAAATCATCACAGATAAGGAAAGTGGCAAGGATCTGGAGCGGGTGGGCTACCAGGCCCTTAAGAACGCAATGCTCCGCCGAGGGGACACCTTGGTGGTCAAATCTCTGGACCGCCTCAGCCGCAATAAGGCGGACATTCACAACGAACTGCGCTACTTCAAAGAGAATGGCATCCGCCTTAAGGTAATTGACCTGCCCACCACCATGATGGACCTGCCCGAGGGGCAAGAGTGGGTTTTTGATATGGTCAACAACATTCTTATTGAGGTGCTGGGAACCATTGCCGAACAGGAACGGGAGACCATCCGTAAGCGGCAAGCCGAGGGCATTGAAGCAGCCAAAGCAAAAGGGAAGAAGTTTGGCAGACCTGCCTTGGCCTTCCCTCCCAACTGGGACAAGGTTTATGCCTCTTGGAAAGCCGGTGAGATCACCGCAAAAACCGCCATGGAAATGACCGGCACAAAGCGCACAAGTTTCTACAAGCTGGTGAGTATGATGACCGCAAGCGAAGCCGGGTCAGAGACATGATTATTATTTCGCATAGATTGGCGATAGTCCTTCATAACTGACCTCATTTCCCCACAATGAAACCCCAGGACTAAGCCAAATCAAAAAAGCTTACAGCCACAATGCTTTTTCGGATCGCAACAGCCCTGAAATTTACGCATTTACGCCAATGTGTGTAAAAAGTTATGCGTAGCAAAAGGGCAAAGCTCAAATAATGATTACAGGGCCATCGGTTCGCACCGATGGCCCTGAGTTATTCTACTTTATTGTAAGAGATCTTATATATTGCAGCTTATGCCATTAATAAGGTTCCTATCTGATTACCTACACTCAAAAGACCCAGCCAATAGGGATATGAGTGAAGCTGTCTGGAAGTCTGCGTTGGAATTACCACCTTTCTCGGGATGTATTTAGTATATCATAGCCGTTTTTGCGTTTCAAGGAAGAATGGGGACGATTTGCAAACTTTAACATTTCTCAAACATTTCAGAAATTATTTGTAAATCTCTATGGTTTAGAATATCCCCGTAATAAGGAGATGGATAGAGATATGAACGAAAACACTTTTCACTACACATACAGCGCCAAGGAAAACCAGGAAGTGCTGAACATCCGTAAGAAATATATGCCCCAGGAAGAAACCAAGCTGGAGGAGCTGAAGCGGCTTGATAATTTGGTGCAGAACTCCGGTGTGATGGAATCACTGATCGTGGGCATCAGCGGTAGTCTGGTATTCGGCCTTGGCATGTGCTTTGCAATGGAAGTGATCGGCAATGCTATGTGGCTGGGGATCCTGCTGGGCCTAGTTGGCGCGGTTGGAATGCTCTTTGCCTATCCTGTGCATCGCAAATTCTTCGAAAAGGCAAAAAGCAAGCACGCACCCCGCATATTGGAACTGACTGCCGAACTGACCGGCAACATTTGACAAATAACTTTTGAAAGAGGTATAGAAACATGAAGATCAAGGAATTTTTCAAAAAGGCGTTCTCCGATATGAAGGAGAGCACCAAGGCACAGCACGAGGTTGACAAGGCAGAATTTGCCCAGAAGAAGGCAGAAGCCAAGGCAAGTTTTGAGGAGAACAAGTTCCACAACACCTACGCAAAGGCCAAGGCAGATGCTAAGAAGAACTGGGATGATGCGCATATGACCCCCGCCCAGAGAGCCGCCAAGGAGCAGGAAGCCCGGGATGCTCGGATCGCCGCCGCAAAGGAAGCAACCGAGAAGGCCGATGCCCGTTACGAGGCTGCAAAGAAAAAGTAAACATCCCGATGAAGCGAGGCGCGAAATGCACCTCGCTATCGAAGTTTCAATAAGGAGAGAATGCTATGAACGCAATTGAGATCCGTGGTCTTTCCAAAAGTTTCCGTAGTCTTTATGCAGTGGACGGGCTGAACATGACCGTGCCGGTGGGTGCCATCTACGGATTCATCGGCGAAAATGGCTCCGGCAAGTCCACCACCGAAAAGCTGATCTGCGGCCATCTGGTGCCGGATAGTGGCTCCATCCGCCTGTTTGGCCGGGATTATACCGACCCCGGTGTTCGGGTCCGGATCGGCGCCCTCATCGAAAACGCAGGCTGTTTCCCTGGCTCCAGCGTGTATCAGAACCTCATAATGCAGGCCATCAATCTGGGGCTTGAGAACCCTGACGAGGAGATTCACCGTGTGCTAGAAATCGTCCGTATGGAAGAACATGCACAGCTGAAGTTCAAAAAATGCTCCCTGGGCATGAAGCAGCGCATTGGCATCGCCATGGCACTACTGGGTGATCCGGCATTGCTGATTCTGGACGAGCCCATTAACGGCCTGGACACCGACGGCATGCGTATTATGCGGGAAATTCTCGTAGATATTACCAAGAAATACGGCTGCACCGTTCTCATTTCTTCCCACATTTTGGGCGAGCTGGAGAAGATCGCTACCCACTATGGTATTATCCGCCAGGGCAAGGTGATCATGGAGCTGTCTGCCGAGGAAATGGACAGCAGAGCGCAGGTCTTTGTCTCCCTGAAAACGGGGGATATGGTAGGCGCATGGAAAAAGCTGCGAGAGGCTTATGCAGATGTCCGCCTTGAGGGCGAATATATCCGGGTCTATGATGTGGACGACACTGCAGCCATTGTTGACTTCTTGATGAAGAACGGTCATGTGGTCAGCGAGATCAAAAAGAATAAGATCGGTCTGGAAGAATACTACATTGAGCTGATGAGCAAAAAGGAGGGAATGTAATGGAGCGTGAACTGAAATTTGAATCCCCCAGTTTCGGCAAGCGGCTGAAGGGCATGCTGGGCGTGGATTTCTACCGCCTGTTCCACACCCCGCTGTATTACATCTTCCTGGCAATTGCTGCCATTATTCCTGCTATGGTATCCGGCTTCACTTCCATGCCAGACCAAAACGGCAATGTGATGGAACCCCTGTATCAGAACGCATGGCAGATCATCGCTGCTGCCGAGCCGCTGTATGTCATTAACACGATCGCCGATTACGCAAACATGAATATGGTGTTCATCTTCGGCGGTATCATGGTGTCCATCTTCATCGGCCATGACTACAGCTCCGGCTATGTGAAGCAGCTGTTTACCACCCATGCCAAGAAACAGGACTATATGTTGTCCAAGACCATTGTCTGCGCCTTTGCCATGGCCTGTATGTGTGTTACTTACCTCATTGGCGGCATTGCAGGTGGTCTGGTTGCGGGTTACCCGTTCCAGGTGAATGTAGGCAGCCTGATCCTTGCGATTTTGGGCAAGGTGGTCATGAGTCTGGGCTGGGCAAGCCTGTACACCTTCTTGAATGTGATCTTCCGCAGATACTTTGGTGTGTCCATTGCGTCCTCTTTCTTCTTTGGTACCGGCATTCTGATCATCGGTGCTGCCGCTATCGTGGAGAATCTGCAACTGCCTACAGCGTTCCTGAACATCTTCCTCTATGGATCTTCGGTAAATGCCTGTCTGGTCAGCAATGTGGGCGCATTGCTGATCTGCACTGTGGTGTCTGTAGCTTGGGCAGCTTTCTATAACATTATCGGCACATGCATCCTGTCTAAGAGCGATGTGTACTAAGGAGGGCAGCGAAATGAATGCAATTGAAATCAAAGGCCTTTCCAAAAACTTCGGCCCCAAGCAGGCGGTTTGCGGCCTGGATATGACCGTCCCCATGGGCGCTATCTACGGCTTCATCGGTGAGAACGGCTCCGGCAAGTCCACCACCCAGAAAATGATCTGCGGCTTGATTCCCACCAGCGGTGGCTCCATTAAGCTTTATGGCAAGGACTACACCGATCCTGATGTCCGGTCCAATATGGGCGTTCTGATTGAGGCGCCCGGCTGTTTTCCCAGCCTGACTGTTTGGGATAATATGATGCTCCAGGCAGCCAACCTCCGTATTGCAAATGCGGAAGAGGAGGTCATCAAGATTCTGAAATTGGTGCGCATGGAAGGTGCCGCAGGCAACAAGTATAAGAATTGTTCCCTTGGCATGAAGCAGAGAGTGGGCATTGCTATGGCACTACTGGGCGAGCCGCAACTGCTGATTCTGGACGAACCCCTGAACGGCCTGGATGCAGACGGCATGCGGATCATGCGGGAAGTATTTACCGATATTATCAGAGATGGCAAGCGCAGCATTCTGGTGTCGTCGCATCTGCTGGGTGAGCTGCAGAAGGTGGCAACCCACTACGGCATTATCCGTTATGGTAAAATGATTCGGGAGATGACCGCCGACGAGCTGGATGCTAGCTGCCGCACCTATGTTGCCTTGCAGAGCGCCGACATGAACAGAACCAAAATGCTTTTAGGCTGCAAGTATTCCCGGGTGGAAGAAGATGAAGCAGGCTACATTCGCGTGTATGATCTGACCGCTCCGGAAGAAATCGTTACCTATCTTTACGACAACGGCATCTGCGTCACCGAAATAAAGACCGATAAGATTGGCCTGGAAGCGTACTACATCGATCTGATGAAAGGAGGCAAATGATGATGAAAATTAGCTTCTCACAGCGCCTGGGCAGTATGCTGAAGGTGGATTTTCGGAGAATGTTCAAATCGAAGCTCTTTTACATTCTGCTTGCCTGCGCATTGCTCATGCCCATTCTGATGACCGTCATGATGGCCATGATGGACGGATCTGTTACCGTCGATCCCCAGACCGGTGTGGAATCCGTGATGGTAGGTCCTGAAAATACCTGGCAGAATATCGGCACACTCCCCGGTGGCGAAGCCATGGGCGGCATGGATGTTTTCTCTATGTGCAACATTAACATGATCTTTATGATCGTTGCTGTATTCATCTGCCTGTTTATTTCCGATGATTTCCGTGCGGGCTTTGCCAAAAATCTCTTCACTGTCCGGGCAAGAAAAGGCGATTATGTGATCTCCAAAACATTAGCCGGTTTCCTCTGCGGCGCGCTGATGCTGATCCTTTACTTCGTGGGTGCGGTGCTGGGCGGTGCCATTGCCGGACTTTCCTTTGATTTGCATGGACTGACCTATGTAAATCTTGCCATGTGCATGCTTGCAAAGATCTTCTTGATGCCGGTGTTCATCTCTATTTTTGTACTGGTCAGCGTTGCAGCCAAGCAGAAGGCATGGCTGTGCCTATGCGGCAGCCTGGGCGGCGGAATGCTGCTGTTTATGATGGCAGGATTGATCACACCCCTGAGCGCTACTGTGATGAATGTTATTTTGTGTCTTGCCGGCGGCATCCTGTTCGCTTTCGGCCTGGGTGTCATTAGCAACCGGGTTTTGCAGAAGACCAGCCTTGTATAAACTTTTGTGCCGCTTCGATAGAAGAAGCGGCACTTTTTTGCAGTTTAACATTTCGGAAACAAAAGAAAAACAGATGTAAAATATCTCCGCGTTAAAATAGGGCCATACAAAGACAAATAACATTTACAGGAGGGTTTATCCACATGAACAATCGTATTTATCTGCTGACCGGTGCCGCAGGTTTCCTGGGCTCCAACATCTGCCTGCAGCTGCTGGAAAAGGGCTGCAAAGTCCGCGCCCTGGTGCTGCCCAATGACAAGTCCGTTAAGTTTATCCCCAAGGATGTGGAAGTGGTGATCGGCGACCTGACCGATCTGAAATCTTTGGATGCTTTCTTCAGCATCCCCGAGGGTATGACTTCCGTGATCATCCACTGCGCCAGTATGGTTACCGTGGACCCCACCTTCTCCGACAAGCTGATGGATGTTAATGTTACCGGTACCCGGAACATCATCACCAAGGTTCTGAACCATCCCGAGTGCGAGAAGATGGTTTACGTTTCCTCCACCGGCGCCATCCCCGAGCAGCCTCACGGCACGCCCATCAAGGAAGTGGACAAGTTCACCCCCGTGGATGACCGCAAGGTCGTGGGCGCTTACTCTTTGAGCAAGGCCATCGCCACCCAGATGGTGCTGGATTCCGTCAAGGTCATGGGCCTGAAGGCTTGTGTGGTACATCCCTCCGGCATTCTGGGCCCCTACGATCACGCCCTGGGTGAAACCACCCGTACCGTGCTGCAGATCATCAAGGGCGAGATGCCTATGGGCATGCAGGGCAGCTTCAACTTGTGCGATGTCCGTGACCTGGCTGCAGGAACCATCGCTGCTGTTGATAAGGGTCGCAACGGTGAGTGCTACATCCTGGCCAATGAGCCTGTTACTCTGAAGGAAATGTGCGACATGATCCAGAAGGAGTGCAACGCCAAGAAAATCAGCATTTTCCTGCCTCTGGGTCTGGCAAACAAGATTGCTCAGGGACTGGAAAAGCAGGCAGAGAGAACCGGCAAGAAGCCGCTCATGACCACCTTCTCCGTCTACAACCTGGCAAGAAACAATGTATTTGACTACTCCAAGGCACAGCGGGAGCTGGGATACACCACCCGGCCCTACCAGGAGACCATCCACGACGAAGTCCAGTGGATGATCGAGGAAGGCCTGATCGAGGGCAATGCCGCTTCTAAGAAATAACAAATTCAGCAATCAGCAAGTCAAAATCCCTGGCTTAGTGTGCCGGGGATTTTGACTTATCTGGAGCAACAATATTTCTAAGAATCTGCAACTAAGCGTTGTGGTTTTGTACACCCGTAGAATGCATCCTATGATAGCGCGGAGAATTTGGTGTTTCTGCCATTTTAGGGTTAACCGGTTACTTTTACCACATATGCCCGTGGTGTACAGCCGTAGTATTTTGCGAATGCCCGGAAGAAGCTACTGGAGGTAGAGTAGCCGACCATTTCCGCAATCGCATCGATGGATGCGGCATCCTGGCGCAGGAGCTTTGCTGCCTGTTCCATACGCAGTTTCAGAATCAGCTGTGCATAGGACATACCGGTGCAATTCTGTACAATGCGGCCGATTTGCCGTTCACTGTAGTGGAAGTGCTGTGCAACGGCTTCTTGGGTAGCGGATGCGTAATTGGACTGGATGTAAGTAAGAATTGCGGAAAATTCGTGTTTCCAGAAGAAATCCTTGGTTCGCGGCAAACGAGCAGTGCCTTCATACCGGCGCAGCAGTAGGAGGAAAAACATACTCATCATTGCATTCAGCATCTGGTCGCCATATCTGCCCGGTTGCCGGTATTCGTTGTAAATCCGATGAAGGATATCCTTAATCTCCGGATCACCACCTGTTTCAAAGTGAAGATAGGAGTTTGTCTGTTGACCACTCAGCGCCTGACGGAAGAATACAGACATAAGATTGTCTGATGATAACTGATTCCAGAAAACGTGGTCAAAGGTACTGGCGCGAACCATGTAAATTAGAAGAACCCGATCATCTGCGTAGCAGGGGGTGGCACGCACAACGGATGGTGCTGCAATCAGAACGGTGCCTGGTTTCACGGTGACCACTTCGTCCTGGAAATAAACGGGGCATTCACCGGATAGTGCGTAAAATATTTCAAAATAATCAGTGGTATGCCACTGGGATGGGAAGTAGCGCAGCATTCGTCCGACAGAAATGTCCTGACTTGCAAGCATATAGTTCTCTTCACGGTGATTTGCAAGACCTGCGGAAAGAGCAGATAAAGTCGCTGGATCCTTGGGCGAAGCCTTTACATGGCTGATAACATCCTTGGTACGGGAATTGCCGAAGAACTGGACGATCTCCTGCGGTTGGTACTGAAAATCAGCTTTGTTGTGAAAATTCTCAATTAGCCAAAGCAAATAGTCATTGAATTCGTCAGGTGTGATAATTTTGTCTCGAACATCCTGCCGAAGGGATAAACAGTATTTCATCATATGCTCGACAGGGGTCATAGAGAGATCAATATGTGTATTTTCGGACATAGAAAGATACCTCCGCTGAAAAGATGTCAGAAAATGCGACTCCTATGCCGTTTATTGTAAGTGATTTTTGCGTTTTTTGCAAGTATACTTTTATTGAAAGTCATTCTAGTAGTATTTTGGTTGTCACAACCGAAGGATGGCTCTGGCAAAGAAATAAACGAGAGGAGAAACAATATGCAATTCCTGAAAAATGGTCTATTTGATAAGCCTTTCATGCAGACAAAGATCAAAACCCACAGCGTGAGCAATCTGGAGCGATATCTGGGTTATGCGCTTGGCCCCGGCTTCGTGCTGGTGTACACAACTATGGTAGCTTCCCTGCGAGAGCTTTACTACACCTCTGTTTTGCCCATCGACAACCTGTTTGGTTCCGGTACTTACATGTCGATTCAGACTGCATCCAGCATTGTTGGTGTTTTGATGGGTCTCATCATCAACTACATCACAGAGAACACCGTTGCAAAGGCAGGCCGCTTCCGTCCCTATGTTTTGATTGGCACCATTTTGCTGTGTCTGACCGGTGTTGGCATGTTCTGGACTCCTTTTGCTGCTGATTCTACGGGAACACTCATCTGGCTGTGGGCCACAAATATCGTCTATCTGGGTGTTGCCACGATTCTGTTCCATCAGCGTTATAACGCGATTTCTGTCAGCACCCGAAGCGTGAATGACCGTAATGCGATCACTGCTCTGCGCACCTCCATGGACTCCATGATTCCCGGCATGTTTGTTGCGCTGCTGGTTATGGGTTGGCTGTACTATGCATATCTGGTCAACGATATGACCGGCAATATGTGGCGGCTTTTCATTGTTGTGCCCGCAGTTGTTGCAATCCCTGCGGCATTTGTCGAGTATTTCTTTACCCGCGAGCGTATTACCGAGGAAAACCGCAGCATGACTGCTTCTGCCCAGAAGCAGGAAGAGAAAATTCCTCTGATGACACAGATCAAGTATCTGCTGACCAACAAGTACAGCGTTATGAGCTTGATCGTTGCACTTGCATTCCTGCTGATCTCCTATCTGCAGGGCCACAATAGCCGCGCGCTGTTCTCTCAGTGGATTTTGGGTGCCACCGATGAAAACGGCCTTGCCATGATCTACCTGATGGTGGCTATGCAGCCCATGTTCTTGGGACTGTTTATTGTGCCGGCGTTGGCTCGCAGATTTGGTTCCCGTATTATCATGATCGTTTCCAGCATTATGGTGCTGGCGGGTGTTGGCGTTTGCATGATTAACCCCACTGATTTTGCCATGGCTTGTGCCGGTGGTATGCTCTTCAGCTTCGGTACCATGGCGGTCAATAACATGAACACCATCTTTACCCATCAGGCTGCAGACATCATTGAGTATGAGCACGGCTTCCGATTTGAAGGCACCCTGGCTATGGGTATCCTGGTTGCTATCTATACTGCACTGGTATCTCCTTTCTCTGCGCTGTTTGAGACTGTTCTGATGGAGCTGGGTTATGACGCATTTGCAGCTGCCCAGAATGAGGCAGTCAATAATTGGATCCTGTTTGCTTACTATGGTTCCTATGTCATTATTGCTGTTGTCATTCTGGTGGTCTCCATCTTCTTCGATGCAGAAAAGAAGATGCCCAAGATTCATGCTGAGTTGAAGGAGCGCCGCAAGGCTGCTGTTCTGGCCCGCGGTGAAGAGTGGTTTGATGAAGAGGAATACGAGCGCCGTCAGAAGGAAGAGGCCGACCGTATTGCGGAAGAGAACCGCATCAAGGATCTGAAGGAAAAGTGTGCCAAGAAGGGTCTGGACTTTGATAAGGAGAACCAGAAGTATCTGGACAAGCTGGCAAAGAAGACTGCAAAGAAAGCCAAGAAGGAAAAAGTTAAGAAGTAAAGCTCAATTACAGGGCGGCGGTGTCAGCTGCCCTGACTGTTAGGAGGAATGTTTTATGGCGTTTTCGCAAGATTTTTTATGGGGCGCAGCCAGTGCTGCGGCGCAGGTGGAAGGCGCATGGAATGTCGACGGCAGAACCCCCAGCATCTGGGATGTGGCAGGACATCACATTAAGGATGGGCAGACCTGCCATGTTGCCTGCGATCATTACAACCGCTATAAAGAAGATGTGGCCCTGATGAAAGAACTTGGACTTAAGTCCTACCGTTTCTCGATCAGCTGGTCCCGTGTTATGCCTGAGAAGGGCAAGATCAATCCCAAGGGCATCGCATTCTATCAAGAATTAGTAGCTGAACTAAAAGCGGCGGACATTGAACCGTTAGTGACCCTGTTCCACTGGGACCTGCCGCAGTGGGTTCAGAAAGAAGGCGGCTGGAAGTCTAAAAAGACAGTCGGCTACTTCAAAGAATATGTGAAGGTCGTTGTGGACGCACTTTCGGAGGACGTCACCTATTGGATGACCATCAACGAACCGCAGATGTTTGGTTTTATGGGCAATATCCTTGGCACCATGGCTCCTTTCAAGAAGGGATTCCTGTTCATGAAGAAGATCGTTGGTACGATTCTTCTTGCCCATGGCGAAGCAGTTAGTGTGATACGGGCAAACGCAAAGAAACCTCCGAAGATTGGCTTTGCAAGTGCGGCAGCTGCCTATGTCCCCTTCGATGAATCTCCGGAGAATATTGAAAAAGCGCGGAGTAATTCCTTTGACAGCAATCCCGGCCTGTTCAGCAATACGATGTGGTGCGATCCAATTCTGCTGGGAAAACTGGATAAACGTATGAAGGGCGCACTAAGCGCTGAGGAACTGAAGATTGTGAGCCAGCCCTTGGACTTCGTGGGTGTGAATGTGTATCAGCCCATGAATAAGGATTTCAAGGATGAGACGACTGCTGTTATGGCAGAAAAGAAACGTACCATGTTGGACTGGATCATTGATGGCCGCTGCCTGTATTGGACCATCCGTTTCCATTATGAACGCTATCAACTGCCGGTTATGGTCACGGA
>JAEIGA010016032.1_pt1 | contig 11406 bp, 24 predicted proteins | sample 9270691 | NCBI WGS metagenome assembly JAEIGA01 (sample SAMN17057246, study PRJNA624740) | gut metagenome | biome: biome; isolation source: fecal sample | host: Bos grunniens | place: China: Xizang | collected 2019
AATGTTTTTAACTCTTGATTTTCTATATTGTCTTTTATTCATTATTCACTCCTTTATCTTTCATTTTTATTGCAACAGTCTTAATGGCTATTGCTTTTCTTAAATCTTTTAACTCTTTTATAAACTTATCTATTATTTCCGTAAGCACTTGTTCTTGTTTCTTTAATAGATCAATTACTTCTTGTTCCATAAATACTCCTTTAAAATGGTATTTCCGTATCTCTTTTAATAAATCTATAGCTATCACCTTTTACTTCAATTATTGCACTAGCCATTTCTACAACTCTATCAACAGTCTTTGTCATTATCCCTTGTTTTTCTACTAACTCTTGAATTGATAAGTTACTGCTAAAGATTGTTGGCTTTTGTGCATTGTATCGTTTATTGATAACATCATAGATTTTTTCTTGTAACCAAGTATCTTCACCCTCTTTTTGTACTCTTTCTGTTCCAAAGTCATCTATAAACAGAAAAGGTATGTCTGCAAGCAAAGTTATAAATTCATTTTCAGTATATAACGATCTTCCAAAAGTCTTTTTAATCGCCTTTGCTATTTCAAAGAAGTTTGTAAACAAACAAGGAACACCTCTTGAAGTTAGCTCATTAACCATACAAGCCATTAAATGAGTTTTACCGCTTCCGCTTTCTCCCCAAAGATACATTCCGTATCCATGCTTTAAAACTATGTTACGATTTTCACAAAACTTCTTACAGCGATTATAAGCTGTTATAAAACTTTCATTCCTGTTTAAGTCAGTACTTTCAAATGTTACATTATGGTATCTTTCACCTAACAAGGAAGCCTCTTGCAACTTTCTAAATTGTACTTGCTTATCTATCAGCTTTTGTTGCTCCTCTTTTCTATCTCGTTCCTCTGCTTGACATTTACATAAACAGCGGACTTTGTATTGTTTATCATCACTTACAAACATTCTTGAAGTATTACATTTTTTGCAGTAAATAATATCATCTTGCAAATACTCATCTTCACTTAATCCGCCAAATCTATCTAAATTAACCGAATTGAGCATATTTTGACCCATCAGCTTTTTTATTTCCTCCACCTGTATTGCCTCCTTGTTTATTGTTATAGTTTTTAATTTCAAAAAATGCTGCCCAACCTCTACAAATAACCTCCTGCAAGTACTCTTTAATTGACATATTGCTTTCACTTGCCAATTCTTTCAACTTGTTAAGATTTAACTCTATTGCTCTATTAGTCATTGCTGCTCGTTTTGCTTTACGAACTTTTAACCACTCACCAAGCAATTCTCTTTCTTCTTCATTTTCTGTAAAAGCATTAATCAATTCATCAAATGTTGCTTTCTTACTTACTTTATTATTAGATGTATTTATAATTGATATATCTTTAATAGATATATCTTTGTTATCCGTTTGATTGTACTCCCGTATGTTGTTTGATTGTATGTCCTGTGTATGTTCGTTTCTGTTACCTGTGTTGTTTGATTGCATACCCTCCGTACTTTTGCAATCTTCTATCATATACTTATAATTCTCACCAAAACCATATAATGAGAATGTTCCACCCTCTTTTAAAAGTTTGTATGATAGGATATTAAAATCTACTAACTTTTGCATACGATCAATGAATGACCTTTTGTTTATATCTATTATTGGTAAATCTTCAAGTAATTTTTTATGAGTGAGCCAAGCATATTGAACTCCATCAACTTCAACCTTTTTCATATTTGGATAAAAATCAACAAACCACCTTAATATAACTAAATCAGTACAATCAATTTTCTTTGTTATAATCTTCTTACCTGTATCAACTTCTTTTTTTAAAGTCATTGCATACTTTTGACTAAATCCCTCGATTGTGTATTTCATATTAATCTCCTAAATTGCTTATATATTTAATTATTTCATTTAATACATCTTGATTAAACTCGTACCATTCACTATATATACGAAACTTGTCATATTTGTTATGTAATTTTTGTTCTTCTTCATAAGCACCTATAAACAAATTACTTTTACAAACTAATCTAATAGGAAAAGGTCTTTTATCTAATTCGCTAATTCTTCTTTCTACATTGTCAGAAAAGCCAATTTTATATCTTCCATCACATTCTAATAAATATACATAAGCTTTTTTAGGTGGTTTCTTTTCTTTTGGTGTTCCTGTCCACCCTCTCATTTCTTGTTCAAACCTAACTTGTCTTTCAATGTTATGTATTTCTAAGTCCTTGCGGTGTTTCTTTGCATACTTGATAAAGTTTTGACCTATTTCTATCAATTCATCTGCTTCAAATACAAAACCATTACAATCGCTTAAAAACATTCCATCTTCAACTTGATTAATTACATAAGCAGTAAAAGGATTTATTCTTTTCTTCATAACCCTCCTTAATTAAATTTAAAAAGCCTATAACTACTCAACCATATTGTGCAACTCGGTTTTTCATTATAGGCTTTTACCTACTAGATATTAAATTCTCCCAATGGTATGAGTTGCACCTAATACCAGTAGGCTTCATTATTATATTACAATAATTTTCCAAGAAAACCAAATGATTTTAACAAGTTTCTAAAAAAAGTTTCATATTGACGCACTCTTATTCTATAAAACTCTCATACAACTCTTTTTGATGCTCTGTAAGCTTCATTCTAAATTGATTGTTTTTACCAGCTTTTTCAGATAGCTTTTTTAAGCGTTTTAAGCGGTTTACAGCAGAGTTAATGTTTACACCGATATATTTATCAAACTCAGCGGAGTTGGCTATTTTAACCCCCTTTCCACCGCTTAGAATAGGTTTAGGTAAATAATCACTTGCATTAATAGTTCTTATATCTTTAGTCAGTTGATGTCTTGCTGCACAATCGTGAAAGTTTTCGCAATCAATTTCTCCATAAAGCTCTTTTAAATCACATATAATTTGATATTGAGTAGTCCATTGATTGCCTCTTGATTTTAAATAATCATACAGCCTAAAATGCCTATTGTTTAAGTTATGTACAATTTCCATAATTACACCCCTTATCTTATTTCTAATTTTTTTGCTTTTGCAGGTGTAGGATCTAAATGATACTCTGCTTCTGCTAGTTTCTTTTTTAAACCATCTATTTGAATATCTTTTACACAGTTCTCTCTTTCCAACTTAGCAATCTTTTCAGCTAATGCATCAAGGATAATTTTGTAGTTTTCCATACTATTCCTCCTCATTCTTCATTAAAGACCACATTTCGTTTTCAGGTATATTAAAAGTTTTCTGTAACTTGTTCCAAAAAGGTATCGTTCCATCTCGTTTGCCTTGCTCAATCATTGAGTAAGCAGGACTTGTCATTCCTAGCATTTTTGCAATATCACTTTGCTTTAAATTTTTGCTCACTCTAAATACTTTTAAATTTAATCTCATTTTTACCTCCTTTTATTTTTTTAGAAAAAAATATGTTTTTATTAAAAAAATAATTTTTCTTGTTTACATATGTTTTTCTTTTTGTAACCAAACGACACATTTTTTCAGAAAAAAATATGTTTTCTAGAAACATCTGTTCGGTTTATCTGTAATTATTATACTAATATAATTTTTTAATGTAAAGCGAATTTACACATTTTTTAAATATTTTTTATTATTTTTGTTATTTTTAATGCTTGAAATGTTACAATGTGTTACAAAGTATGTTATTATTTATAAGTAAGGCAGGTGAGAAAGTTGTCAATAGATATAGGAAACAAGATTAAAATGCTTCGTAAGAGCAAGAAGCTAACTCAATTTGATTTAGCAGCACAATTAAAGCTAAATCGTGCTTCTATCTCTAATTATGAAACAGGAAGAAGAAATCCAAGTTTAAGCGAATTAAAGCGGATTGGTGAATACTTTGGTGTAGGACTTGATTACTTTGGTGTTGCTCCAACAGATGAAGTATTTGATCTAATAGCAAGGGCAAAAGATGTTTTTGAAAGCCCTGATGTACCAAAAGAACAGAAAGAAGCACTATACAAGGAGATTATGAAGTTGTATCTAACTTTATAAGAAAAGTGCCTTGTTTATGAGGCACTCTTCTTCTTAACCTTGTATGTAATTTTTAAGTTTCGTTTCTTTCCGTAAAGTTCGCCAAGAGTATTTAAAAACTTTTCAATATCCATTATGATACCTCCATTGTGTCAATTTGTTGATATTTTATAATTTAATGTTATTCTACGCTTCAAAACAAAACAATAAGAAAAGAGTGGTAATTATGTTAAAAGTACTAAGAACAGCAGAATATGGAAGGGTTTCAAGTGAAGAGCAAGCAAAGTATGGTTTCTCTATACAAAACCAAATTGAAAGATTAGATAAATATGTTGAAGAAAATAACCTAATGCTAGTTGATAGATTTATAGATGATGGATATAGTGCTGGCTCTACTAACCGCCCTGAGTTGCAAAGATTGTTAGCAAACCTAGATAAAATTGATTTAATTATATTTACTAAACTAGATCGATTTACTCGTAATGTTTTAGATGCTAATGAAATGGTTAAATTATTTGAAAAGCATAATGTTTCTATTAAGGCAATAGATGAAGAAGATGTTGACACTTCAACAGCTGATGGAATGTTTATGTTTAACCTTAAAGTATCACTTGCTCAACGAGAACTGAAAAAAGGATCAGAACGAATAACAACAGTCTTTGAATATAAAGTTAAACAAGGTCAGCCCTTAACTGGCTCTCAGCCTTATGGCTATACTATTGAAGATCAAGCAGATGGCACAAAGAAAGTTGTTAAAGACAAAGAAGTAGAACATATTGTTAATGAGATATTTGAACACTTTTTAACTCATCAATCAATAAGATTTACAATGGATACTATCAATGAAAAATACAAGCTAGATTTCTCATATAAGAAATATAATCGTATTTTAAAAGAACCTAGATTTTTTGGATTATATAGAGGAAATCCTAACTATTGTCCGCAATACATCACAAAAGAAACTTATGATAAAATACAACACTTAATCTCAAAAAACATCAAAGTCCGCAAAAATAAGCATATTTACTTATTCTCAGGACTTATTCGCTGCCCAAAATGCAACCGTAAAATGTCAGGGCTTTATAAGAAAAACAGATATGACAAAGTATATTACTATTACAGATGCAACGGACAAGTAGACCATAAGTGCGATATTAAAAATATCAGAGAAGATAAAATTGAAGAGTTTTTACTGCAAAACATCAATAGACTTATACAAGAATATATCTATGAAGTTAATGTTGAAATTGATAAAAAGCCAAAGCCTAAAATTGATATAAAAGAAATAACTGATGAAATGGATAATATTAATTATATGTTTAGAAAGAAAAGAATGAGTCAACAAGAATATGATTATGAATATGAGTTGTTAGAAAAGAAACTTATTGAAGCACAACGAGAAATGCCAAAAGAAGCGGATTTAAGCGGTTTACAAGCCTTTTTAAATAGTGGTTGGCAAAATGTATATAGAAACCTTGAAAAAGCGGAGCAAAGGGCATTATTCAGAAGTGTTATAGAAGAAATCAATATTGATAAAGACGGAGTTATCTCCGTTATTTTTATAGCAAGGGTGGTAGTAACTGCTTAGCACCGGTCGGTGATGTATAGTTACTATCACAAAAAGTATGGCTATGCAAAGGATTATTCCTAAGCATAGTCTTTTTTTAAGCTTCTTCATAAAGTTCTACGATTAACCGCAAAACTTCTAATTCGTCTAATGGATCTTTAATGTCTTTAACCGCTTCTGCAAAAGTGATTTGCTCACTCTCAATTCGGTTAGCATTAAAAGCATCCAAAGCCTTAGAAAGCTTGTCAAAAAGAACTACCATACTTTTCACCGCCTCAATATTCAGTTATTTTATATAATATATTTAATTTGATAATTTTACAAATAAAAAAGGCAGCAGTTTATTTGCTACCCTCCTTTCTTATTGTTCTAACTCTTTTAATTTTTTGTCTATTTCTTGACACACTTCATCTTCTTTGTGAAAACTATCTCGTAAGTCTTTTAAGAATAGTTGCAAGTTTAGAAGTTTGTTGTTTAAGTCGTAAATATGGTCTTTTAATTCTTTATCGTGTTCGGCAATAAGTTCTTCAAGGTCAACCTTTTGACAAAAACGAGAATAAAATTCATCGTCATAGCAAGTTGCTTCTCTCTTAACAAATCTAAAATCACTGCAATCGTGAGAACTTTCTCCACATTGTAAGTTGTAATAGTATAAATGAGTTCCGTTTGGTTCAATTACAATACTATCGTGAATGTCATTACCAACCATTCTTGGCTTGCTATTTTTCATTCCATTATCTTTTATAAATATGATAGGGACATACTTTGGCATATCTTCTAACTTTTCAATCTTGTAAGTTTCTTTCATTTGTTTTCTCCTTTTATTCATATACTCGATTTGTAGGTTTGAATTTTGCAACAGTTTGCTTTTTCAAATATTCAAACAAATTTTCTGCTTCCTTAAAATCTCCCAATTCGTAACTATTACCATCACAAGTAGTTACATAATAACCATATAAACCTTTTTTAATTGAAACGATATAATCAATGTTTATAAATTCGTTTTCTGTGCTAGTTTCAATAAACTTTTTAACTTCGAACATACTATTCTCCTTTAATCTCTTTTATATTTGTCACAAACCAATTTAATGGCATGTCTTTGTTTAGTTTTGACTTTAGCACTTTTGTTTTTAAGAACTTATTAGCCTCTGTCTTGCTATCAAATACTTTAACATTTACATTTCCTATATAAATATTGTTGTCTTGTTCACAAACAAAGCAGACATTTCTTAATGCTGAAATTACATATTGCTCTTTCATCATTTTTCTCCTTTAATCTCGCTTATAAGCGTGTCGATATATTCATATAAAGACATATCGCCCATATATAGAACATTATCTAACCCTATAACTTTACCGCAATATGCACCAGTTTCAAGGTCATCACATTTATCACAATTTGTTTCGCAAAACTCTTTCACTTTCTCCAGCAACTCTATTTTGTCTTTTTGCAATATATCTTTAGATTGTTTGCTTTGGTATGTTTCTGGCATATTATCACGCTTAACAATACCCAATTCACTTAATGCAATTTCATATTCAATTTGCATAGCATTTTCAACAGGCAAAATAACATCATTCCCTTTTACTGCTTCTATGGCATTGATGTAAGCATTGCCACTAGATTGCAAATCACTACAAGCACATTCTAATGATTTTTCTAATATTGCGGTTTCTTTCTCTTTCTCTGCAAGTTGCTGTTTGAGTTGTTCTATTTCTTTATCTTGGTCTTTTACAATAGATTTTAAAATAGATATTTCATTGTTTTGTTGTTTCCAAATCTTTCCTGTATAACCCATCTTGTAATTTTCTATTAACTCATCTTTCTCTGCAAGTTTTGCTTCTAGGTCGGTGATTTTGTCAATCAAGTATTTAGGTTGCTCTTTAGCGAAACAATCTTTACAAATTAAATTATGGTCAACATCACTCGCATAAACATAATGGTCATTTTCTAAAAATTCTTTATTACATCTTGCACAATAATATTTTTCTTTACTCATTCTTTAACTCCTTTTGTGCTTGTTGTTTGAAAAACTTTACCACATCTTCTCGCCAAGCAAATTTATTTATTTTATTTCTAAGGTCTTCTCTTGCACCTGTGCATAAAACAATGCTCATCAATTCAAGTGCTTTTGCTAGTATTTTGTTTTCGTGGTCTTGCTTATTAAGTAATTCTGCTAACTCTTCCAAATCGTATTCAGTATATTGATTGCGAGTTTCCTTATCAAAAATACTTTTATTGTTTAAATGATAGTATTTGTATCTCATTCTTCCACCTCTCTAATTTCAACTTTTACAACCTTACAGTTTTCAAAATGCTTACAAACACTATCCCTTTCAATACAAATTTGGTCTGTCAAATAGTCCTGTGCACTTTTGAAAGTTCTAAAATGGTGACAGTAAAGCAAATCACTTGTCCAATATCTTTCATAATCCCAAACATTGCTGGTTACGGCGTAATACTTTGCTTTTTCGCTTTTAATTACCCATGCTTCCATAATCACTCCTCAATACCGAAAATATACTTTTTGATATTCTCTTCTCCAACGAAGTCTATTGCATCTTTAAGCACTTCCTCTGAACTTGCATAGATTGTGCCTTGCTGTGGGTAATAATCATCGCCTTCTGCATGAAATATATTTCTATCTGTGTCATACCATATTGAATATTTTGGTTCATCGTTTCTCCAGTCAATCGGCTCACTATGTTCTTCCACATACTTTCTTAATAGGTTTGTGTATTTGAGATAGTTTGCTTGTTTGATTGCTTCTTCTTTGGTTTTGTAGTAGTTGCCAAACGCAATTATTGGTTCATCTGTTACATCTCCATCATATTTATACTGACCAATTTCTCCATGCGATACCACAAAATAATACATCTCATCAGTGTCAGGTTTCCAAATCCCCTTATCTTGATTCTCTAACTCTTTCTTTAACTCTGCTAGTTGTTTTTCCATACTAGCGATTTTTTCTTGTATTTGTTGCTTGTTCATTTAACCTCCTATAAAAAGTCCTTTCCGAAACTCCGTTTTCTTTTGCTTTTTCTTTATTCGTTTTATATCTGTTATCAACTGCAAACTCAATAAATGTTTTATCCTCATAAGTAAACACATCTTCGATAATCTCGTAAGCATCAATAAAAACTATGTTTTCGCTACCATCACTAAATGCGTGGGATAGTGTGCTATTTACATCTAAATATTCCTTACCAAGAATTTTCTTCGCTGCTTTTTGAAATTGTGCAGAGTTGTCAACTATAAATAACAACTCCTCTTCTTTGTAGTATGCTATGAGATATTTGTTTTTATAGAGTTTCATAATCACTCCTTTATAATTAATTTTCTTTCAACAGTTTTCATGTTTAGCATTTTTTTTGCCAGTTGTTCTTCTAACTCTTTTCTTAACCTGTTTATTTCTTTAATACGATTTTTATATACAAGTTTCATGGTTTCACCTATATATAATCATGAAAATCTACATCAAAATACTTACAGATTTTCTTGATCGTAACTAAACTTGCACCATTCTTATTTTTATCATTCATGATATTATCTATCGTTTGTCGGCTTAATCCAACTTCCTTACAAAATTTGCTCATTGATATTTCTAATCTATCTAGTATTAAATCTTTTAGTTTCATTTCTATAAATCTCCTTTTCCTGCTGCACTCCATTCTCTTGATACTTGGCTTTCTAGTATTCTTATTTGAAGCTTAGTTGTGTTAATATGCTCTTGATTTGCGTTATACATTGCTTCTGCAACATCTCTTTTAAATCTAAGTTCCGCCACCTCAGGCACTCCATATATAATTAAATCAATAAGAGTAACAGCCATTCCTTTTTCTTGCCTTAACTTCAAAGCTTCTTGGCGGAGTTTGATTTTATACTCTCGCTCCGCTTCTGCTAATTTAATTCCATTCTGTCTTAAGAGTTTTATGCTTTGTGTCAATTCTTCTCTTAATTGCTGTATTTCTTTAAATAAATCCATTTATCACCTACTAAAATGGAAGTCCATCATTCTCATCTTCTGGTCGTTGTGGCTCAATTTCATCTCTTTCCCATGTAATAACTAACTTTGCACATTTCTTAATAAATTCATTTGTTGAATTATCTACAAGCCACTCTAGATAATCTGTATCTACCATACATAATGGCTTTCCTTTATGCTTGCCAAAATTCAATACAGTGTTTTTAGCAGTTTCTAAATCAATATCCTGTTTTTTCTCGTTTATTTGCGTTTCTACGGGTTTTTGTGTTTCAGGTGAGTTATTTATCATTGTTTGAGGTTTTGTCGGTTGTGGGCTTGATTTTGAGGTCATATTGTATACAATATTTCCTTTGCTATCTACAATAATGAGGTGGCTAATTACTCTATCGGTATAACCAATTTCTTTTACTTTAAATCTTTCATATTTGTTTTCAAGTTCATACTTGCCATTCTTTTGAGTTGTTGGAACAGTAATAAAGGTAAAAGGTGCTGTATAGAGTTCTCTACCAATACCCCATTTAAAGCCTGCTCTTTTGAAAGCATCAGACGCTTCACCTTTCTTTTCGTTACCCTCATCTTCTCGGCTTTCGATACCGCAATCCCATTTCCAAGTTAATGAATGATATTCATCATTAAAATTCACACCAATACCACAATATAGATTGCCTTTGATTTCTTTATAATCGCATTCCCAATTTTCTGCTCCAAAAGTTTCATCAAGAATGTTCATATCAACTCTTGCATTTTTGTATAGAAGCACAACCGCTCCTTTTTCTGTTACTTGTTTAACTTTTACATCAATATCTTCTGCATTTAATAATCTAATTTCTTTCATTTATTCCTCCTACTTTATTTGCAAATTCTTTCTTTCGCTGATATAAGCACCAGCAACTTCAATTCCGCTTTCTATTGCTTCTTTAATTGCTTTCTTATCGAGAGAATATTCTCTCTTTTCTTTATAATATTTTGTAGCATAATCCATTTTCCACAATATATCTTCATCAACTTCAACAACTTTACTTGTTCTAAAACTCATTGCAACTCTCGCTGTTTCAAACTTTGGCTCATTAAATAAAAGCATTGAATTTTTAATGTAATCTCTTAATTGATCCGCTTTCTTTTCTTTTGCTTTTCTTCTAGCTGCAAGGTTTTGTTCTTCTTGCTTAATAGCATCAGCTTCACTTTCCAAGTTCTTAATGAATAATGCTATATTTTCAAGTTTAGTCTTTCTTTCAAGTTGTAATCCATCTAGGAACTGACTTGCCTTATCAAAGTCTATTTCGCCTGTTTCTGTATCTATACAAGCCATATTAAAGCCTCTATCTAATAACTCTGTAATTGAGTTATCTAATTCGTATAAACTGCTACTCATCATTACCTCCCAACTCTTTAATAAATGTATCTTCGTCAGGTAAATTGTCTAAGTCATATTCTTTTATAAGTACAATTCCATAATATCGGCGATCGGTATAATTAAAATATTCATCTACTTCTTCTTGTATTGTTGCAAATCTTGAATGCTCTTTTGATTTATCTGTATTAAATCCTTCAAAACATTCTAATTTGTTAGTTTGAAGATTGATACAATAAGCCCATTCGCACATTAAACTTTCTTTACCAAATTCGTGATAATCTTGTAAATAAATTGTTTCATTCATTTCTTTTGGGAGCATTGTTTTGTCTATGCTTATAATGCTATCTAAAACCTCACCTCCTAAATCTCTTGTCATTAAACTTTTCCACCAATATATATCTTCATCTGTTCTATTGTCAGGATCACTTGACCATTCAGGTGCTTTTTTATCGTATTCTTCAATATAAGTCTTAATATCATCGCATCTATTCCAAAATTTGATATTATCTAACTCTTTTTCAA
>JAEIGA010016033.1_pt1 | contig 11406 bp, 11 predicted proteins | sample 9270691 | NCBI WGS metagenome assembly JAEIGA01 (sample SAMN17057246, study PRJNA624740) | gut metagenome | biome: biome; isolation source: fecal sample | host: Bos grunniens | place: China: Xizang | collected 2019
ATTCGTTGGTGGCAGCTTCCATCTCTTCGACAGTCGTTGTGAATGCCCAATCCTTCAATGTGATTTCCTCCTATATACATGATTCTTGTGCCGATACACAAATGCTGATCGGCACATAGTGTATCAGTATTATTCTACAAGATTTTGTCCAGAAAGTCAACGCACATTTTGCCTATAAATCGACGAATTTTCTATCCCCCCGGAGGGGATTTTTGCCTTTTTGCCAATTCAGACAAAAACAGACCGCCACCGACGGACAAATGTCCATGGTAGCGGTAATGTTACTATATAAATAAACAGATCAGCGGGAACAGTACTGAGGTAAGAACACCGGCCACAACCAGCGACAAGCTGCTGACCGCGCCGGCCAGGGGATCGATCTCCGTGGCCCGGGAGGTGCCGATCACATGGGAGGCGGTGCCGAAGCCAACGCCCTGGGCAATGGGGTCTGTGATGTGCAGGATTTTGCACAGGAAAGAACCCATCAGATTACCCAAAATACCGGTAATCACAATTACCGCAGAGGTCAGGGCGGGAATACCACCACTCTGTTCCGAAAGCACCAAACCGATGGCGGTGGTGATGGACTTGGGCAGAAGGGAAACGGTCATAGATCGATCCAGTCCCCACAAAATGCACACAACGCCAATAAATCCCAAACTGGCCACCGTACCGGCGGCGATGCCGGTGAAAATAGCGTCCAGATCTTTCTTAAAAGCCTTTAGCTGATTGTAAAGGGGAACGGCTAAGCTCACGGTAGCCGGAGTCAGCAGCCAGGTGATCCAAACGGAACTGCCTTGGTAGACCTGCAAGTCGAACTTGGTCAGCAGCAATACTGCAATGGACAAAACGGTAGCAATCAGCAGGGGATTGCACAGGGGAGATTTCGTCTTTTTCTGACACCACATGCCCACCTGATATGTGCCGAAGGTCAGCACCAGGGGGAACAGAGAAATGCTTTGCAGAAATTCTGTCATTTTGCATCCCTCCGTTTCATAAGCCTTTGGGTGACCAGACCGCTGACGGCGAATACCAGGAAAGTAGACACCACGGTGATGGTGATAATAGCGGCGGCATTGGTGGAGATCACGCCCCAGTATTCCAGAATTTTGACACAGATCGGAACATAGAGAATGGGCATAATGGAAATCAGCCAACCCGCCGCATCCTCTACCTGCCGTACTTTCAGCAGACCTGTGGAAAGGGCAATCAGCAATAGCACAAGCCCATAGATAGCTGCAGGAATAGGCAGAGGGATCGCCGCCTGCAGCACCTCTCCAATGAATGAAAAGGAGAGAATATATAAAAATTGCGGTATATATTTCATGTTGTTGCCTCCTGGCAATTATTTTTCTTTTAATGCCTTGCGGATTTCCTCTGCAATGGTGCAGTTGGGGGCGTGAATACAGGTTTCATAGCAGCAATCCACCTCGGTTAGTTCGCCGCCCTCTATTTCTGCCGTTACCATACGGCTTTGGTCAATGGTGCGGCAGTAGCCGCTGAAAAAAAGTTCCTGTTCCATATCATTCCTCCCAAATACCAAACCCCATGGGGGGCAGATTATTCCAAGCTTCACCGGTGCGGTTGATGCAAACAGTAACCCGTTTACCACCATATTCCCGGCAAAAGGTCAACCGGCCGTTTTCCGCGTGCAGAAATCGGATATTTCCCAACCGCAAAGGTGAATAATTGTTCCGCATTTTCCCTAAATGACGGTAATGTGCGATCAAACTTTGATCCTCCCGTCCCCAAGGATAGGTGCGCCGGTTAAAGGGGTCTTTCTGCCCCTCCAATCCAGCCTCGTCCCCATAGTAAATACTGGGACTTCCCGGGAGGGTGTATTGCAAAAACGATGCCATCATCCGTTTTGTTCTGTCACCGTCCAGCGCTGTCAGAATTCGCACAGTGTCATGACTTCCCAGCAAATTCATATTGCAGGCCAGCACCTGTGGCGGATAGTTTTCTACGATGGTCATTACGGTTTCCTTTAATAGATGTCCGTCGTCCTGCCCACGGATAAAATCCAAAATAGCGGTACGGAAGGGATAATTCATAATGCTGTCCAGCGCACCGTCGGCAAAATACCGCCGCCGGATCCCATAGGCGATTTTGTTGGAAGCATCCTCCCAAACCTCGCCCATCAGCAGCGCATCCGGTCGGATTTGCCGTATCCGTTTTTTTAGTCGCAGAATAAAAGTATCCGGCAGCTCATCTGCCACATCCAACCGGAATCCGTCAGCTCCCAGGTTCAGCCAATGGGCCACCACAGAATCCTCGTCATCTATAATAAACCTAAGAAAAGACGGATCCATTTTGTTCACAGTGGGCAGCGTATGAAATCCCCACCAACTGTTGTAGCGGTCCGGATAGCGATAAAAAGTGTACCAGGAAAAATAGGGGGAATCCGCAGAAGCGCAGGCGGATTGAAAATAAATGCTCCTTGCCCCTGTGTGGGAAAATACCCCGTCTAAAATTATCTTAATACCCCGTTTGTGGGCAGCCTGGCACATATCTTGAAAATCCAGAATTGTTCCCAACATTGGGTCAGGGGTTTTATAGTCAGCGGTATCATAGCGATGGTTGGAAAAACTTTTGCAAATAGGGTTCAAATACAAAATATTCGTGCCTAAAGATGCAATATAGTCCATCTTTTCGGCAATACCCCGGAAATTTCCACCGAAAAAGTCATTATTTTGGATAACTCCATTTTTGTCCGGCTGCCATACAACCTCTTCGTTCCAATCTTTATGGACAGTAAATGGCTGCAGTTTCTCGGTCAAATCCACATCCCCGGATTTGTAGAATCGGTCAGGAAAGATTTGATAGATAATAGCACCCTTTGCCCAATCCGGTGTGGTAAAATCTGTGGGCGTGCAGGTCACTTGCCAGCGGTCACCGGCCTCCATATTGGTGTCATGTCCCTGTTTGAACAGACGGAACATTCCATCGGGCTTATAGATACGGAAATAATAGAAATACAACCCCGGTTTCCCCAATGAAAAACTACCGGAGAGAATGTCGTAATTGCCCTCTGTGCGTTCTCTTTTTAAGGGAACGCAAATACATACAGACCCATCTGCCAGTTCCAAAATACATTCCGTTTTGACAGTACCCACCGACACAGGAATATGCAAATGCAGTCTGCAGTATTGCCCAGGTCTGAGCGTTCCGAAAGGTTCTTTGTAGGTGATTTCCTGTGAATCAAACAAAATACGCATTTCTGTTACTCCTTAGCATACGGTATTTGCGCAAAAAGGTCAAGGGTGGGACGAAAAAAGAGGTTGATAAATCAATTGCATAATGGTATAGTGCAAATAGAAAGGTAGGGGAGTGCTGTGACACTTGAAAAAATGAGAGACCAATTGAAGCTGCAGATTGTGCCGGACTGTTTTGCGGATTTTTATAAAAACATAAGCGATTCCTGGGAAAACCACGCAAAAGAAATCCTGTCGGACACCTATATTCGTAGTGTCCTGGAAGAAAATCAGATATTGACAGACCGGCTGGATGTGATTTTACAGGCCGCTGCTGAGACCCGTGAAAACCCGGCAATGTGTCTGCTGGTGTGCTTACTGGAGCAGTGGGCCCAAAAGGGTGGTATCCCGGAAGACGGATTCAAAAATCCCATAGGAACCGGCCTTGCCTATGATTTTTACTGTCTGTTTGCCACGATTCCCACCATCGGCCAAACCGTTGCCAATCTGCAAAAACGTGGTCTGCCTGCCGATGTGATCGCTGATACCATGGCCGAGTATGATTTCTGTGTGCAGATCTGTGAAAACAGCCTTGGCCGTCCGGCCTTTGAGTTTGGCAGACTTTGGTGGATTCAGCGTGTTATCCATAGTCAGCTTGTCCATATTGATCGCTTCAAATACGATCTGCCCGGCCAATATTCCAAAGGGATCCGTGTCTACGAAAATGCTGCCGGTGAACAAGTTGTCCTGGCCGACGGTATGGAGCTCCACCGCAGCGGTGCTATGTTAGGCACTGCCGGCCTGGAAGATACCGAGGGCAGCTTCACCGCCAACATCACCGAAACTGAAACCACTGTCGAGGGTCATTCCGTTGTGAATGGCTTTGTGCAGCAGGAGAAAATTAAGTTGGACAAGGATGAATGGAAGCTCATTTTTTCTCCCACGGACAATGTGCTGGGTATCCATATTCCCCCTGGCGGCGGATTTGATAAAGAAACCATGGACAAATCCTTTGCCCGGGCAAAAGAGCTCTTCCGGAAATGCTACCCGGACCATCCCTTCAAAGCTTTTCATTGCAGGACATGGCTTCTGGCCCCCCAACTGCGGACCATTCTGAAACCGGATTCCAATATTCTGGCTTTCCAAAACCGCTTTATCCGATATCCGTACCGCAGTAACGGCAAGGAGTGTATGTCTTTCCTGTTTAATCTCCTGACAAATGATCCGGAAAACCTGAATGATTTACCGGAAAACACCAGCCTTCAGCGGGCGGTCAAAGCCGTTTATCTAAATGGCGGCTGCATCCACGAAGGCGAAGGCATCTTCTTTTAATTATGGAAATATCCGCCCTTATTGGGCGGATATTTTTTTGAATAATTCCATATATTGCGCGGCAGGCTTGTCCCAACTGAAATCCTGCGCCATATCCCGCTTCTGCAGCGCCCGGAATGCGCCAATATCGTTGCGGTACAAGGCAATACACCGCTTTACCGCTGCGGCAAAATCGTGGGCATTGTAGCTTTGAAAAGTAAAGCCCAAACCGCCTTGCCCCAATGTATCCACCGGGGGTACGGTGTCGGCAAGTCCGCCGGTTGCGTGGACCACCGGTACAGTCCCGTATCGCATCGCATTCATCTGACTTAAACCGCAAGGCTCGCTTTTTGAGGGCATCAGATAGATATCCCCACCGCCGTAGATACGGGAAGCCAAACATAAATCAAAAGTGATATTGGCAGACACTTTTTGCGCATATTCCTGTTGTAATTGGCGGAAAAAGTTCTCGTATTTCGGTTCGCCTGTGCCTAAAATCAACAGCTGGCAATCCTCTGTATCCAAAAGATCCCGGGCAATATGGCACAGAAGATCCAATCCCTTGTGCTCGGCCAGCCGGGTGACCATCACCAGCAGCGGCGCGTCTGGCTGCACCGGCAAACCCACTTCTTTTTGCAATTCTGCCTTGCATTTTGTCTTACCAATTGCAAAAGTGTTGGCGTTGTAACGAACAGGCAGAGCCGGGTCGTTTTCCGGGTCGAACAGTTCTGTGTCGATGCCGTTGATAATACCGGTGAGCTTCCCCCGGTTGCCGGAAAGCACATCCGAAAGTCCGTGGGCATAGTAGGGAAACATCAACTCTTTTGCATAGGTCTCCGAAACGGTGGTCACCCAATCGGCAGTCTCGATAGCACCTTTTAATAAATTGATGCTGCTGCCCATATCCAGCCGCTGCCGATATTCCCCGGGCAGCGCCAGCACATCGTCAAAAAAATTGCCCCCGGCCCAGCCTTGGTATTCAATGTTGTGGATGGTAAACACGCACCGGGTATCCGGAAAAACCTGCTGATACCAAGCCTTCAGAAACACCGGTACTAAGGCGGTTTGCCAATCGTTGCAATGGATGATCTGCGGTATAAAATCCAGTTGCCGCAACGCTTCCAGGCAGGCCTTGGAAAAATAGGCAAACCGCTCGCAGTCGTCCCCGTTGCCGTAGGCAGACCCACCCCTTGCGCCGAAGTAATAGAGATTATCTACAAAGTATATCTGCACACCCTTTGCAGGCGTGTTTAACCGATAGATACCGGCATACTGCTGCCGCCAGCCCAATGAAACGGTAAATTGGGCAACCTGTGTAACCTCCGCTGCCGGGTCCTCGGCAATCTTTTTGTAATAGGGCAGTAGCAATACTACCTCATTGCCGGGGATTTTGGCCAGCGCCGTAGGTAACGCCTGCATCACATCCCCCAGGCCGCCGGACTTGATAAAAGGCGCAGCCTCCGATGTGCAAACGGCAATTTTCATACCACTTCTCCTCGCTTGATAATAATGGGCTTGCCGGGTGTGCCGATCAGCTGCGTATTGGGACGGACAGTCACATCTTTGTCAAAAATCACATATTCCAGCCGGCAATCCTCGCCGATGACCGTATCGTTCATAATAATACAGCTTTGCACCTGCGCGCCAGGTTTTACCGTCACCTGTCGGAACAGAACACTGTCCCGGACACTGCCCTCAAGCATACATCCGTCGGCAACAATGCAGTTGTCAATAGCTGAATCCTCCCCGTAATAGCTGGGCACCCGGTCCCGGACCTTGGTATATACCGGGTGATTGTAGTAAAACAGATCGTGGCGGGTGGTCCTGTCCAGCAGTGCCAGGGAGTTGCAGAAATAGGCCTCTACGGAATCATTGTACATCACAAGGCCGGGAAAGGTGTACACATTGACGGATAACGCATTTTTCTGCCAGGCACCCAGCACCAGATCCCGGTCCCAGTGATGGTAATTCCTTGCCATGCACTCCTGCACCGCCTGTTGCAGCAACCCCTTGGACAGCACAAACAGATCGATAGACGCAAGGTAGGTATTCGGGGCGGCATAGTCCACGGCAATGTCGGCGATCTGCCCGGACTTGTCCGGCTTGATGGCCAAATCCAACTGTTTTACACCGTTTGCAATCCCCTCCTTGGTGACAACGGTAATATCCTTGCCGCTGGCGATATGGGCATTCAGCACACGGGTCAGGTCAATATTATATAAAATAGTCGAATCCGCCATTACCACATATTCATCCTCCGGGCCGTAATCCAAAAAGGGCATCGCGTAGTACAGCGCTTCCAGCTTTCCGCGGTAGCTGTGATTGGCAGACATAGCATAGGGAGTCAGAAATTCCAATCCGCCCTCTTCCAATTCCAAGCCCCATTCTTCACCGGAGCCGATGTGGTTCATAAGGCTCTGATAATTCTGCCGTGAGATGATGCCAATGTGCCGTATCCCGGCGGCTGCCATATTGGACAGATGAAAATCGATTTGCCGGTAGCGACCGGCAAAGGGAATGCTGCCCATGGTCCGGTTGTCACTGAAATCTCCCATGTTCACATCATTGGCAAAAATAATGCCCATTACATTCATAAAATACCCCCCCTTTTACCGCATTTCGCCGGGCAGCAGCACGGTCTTTTGGTCAATGACTGTACCCTTGGCTGCCACGCAGATCTGCCGCTTGGTCCCAGCTGGGAACACGCCGCCTACCACCGCGTTGCTGCAGACCCTTGCGTTCTCACCTAAAATAGCGTGGCGGACGATGGCCCCCGGCTCAATGATGACTCCGGGCATCACCACCGAATCCTCTACCACTGCTCCCGGACCAACGGTGCAGCCGGTGGAGATGACACTGTGGCGGACGGTGCCGTAGATTTCCGAACCCTCCGCAATAAATCCATTGATAGTTTTGGCGCCTGCGTCAATATAGGAAGAGGGGAGGGCGTTGTTCCGGGCAAATATCTTGCTCTGCTCGTCCCCACGAATCTGAAAGGCCGGTTCCTTGCCCAGCAGATCCATATTGGCCTCCCAGAGAGAGTCAATGGTACCCACATCTTTCCAGTAGCCTTCAAAAGGATAGGCCATCATTCGGTTTCCTGCCTGCAGCAGTGCCGGAATGACATTCTTGCCGAAATCGTTGCTGGAAGCAGAATCCGCTTCGTCAGCAATCAGCGCCTCCCGCAAAACCGGCCAGTTAAATACATAAATACCCATAGACGCATTGGTGGATTTAGGCTTTTGCGGCTTTTCCTCAAACTCATATATTGACCCATCGGGATTGGTGTTGAGAATTCCAAATCGGCTGGCTTCTTTCAGGGAAACCGTCCGTACAGCGATGGTGCAGGCGGCACCGCTTTTTTCGTGGTATTCCACCATTGGCCGGTAATCCATTTTGTAAATGTGATCCCCGGAGAGAATGACCACATAATCCGGCTGAAACCGCTCAATAAAATCGATATTCTGATAGATGGCATTGGCAGTTCCTTTGTACCAACCGCTTTTTTTGTCGTGCCGTTCGTAGGGTGGCAGGATCTGGGCGCAGCTATGGGTTTTGTTCAGTCCCCAGGGTTGTCCGTTGCCGATGTATTCATTTAATTCCAGCGGCTGATATTGGGTCAGAATTCCCACAGTGTCAATGCCGGAATTGACACAGTTACTCAAGGGGAAATCAATGATCCGATACTTGCCGCCAAAGGGTACGGCAGGCTTGGCGGTCTTTTCTGTGAGAACCTTTAAACGGCTGCCTTGTCCGCCGGCCAAAAGCATAGCGATACACCGTTTTTTCTGAAAATGCATAACGAAACGCCTCCTTATCAATCTTTCCCATCCACCATATCACACACCCAGGGAGAAAAAATGAAAATCCTGTAAGAGTGCGCAGGAAATTTATGTAAACAGAAAGTGTTGCTATTTATAAAATATTGTGATATTATATATGCAATAGAACGAGAGAAGGCGTAATTGTGGAATATAATGACATCTATGATAAATACAGAAGACCCACAGGCCGCATACATGCAAGAGGAACAAAATGGAAACCCGGCGAATACGGCCTGGTGGTGTGTGTTTGGGTTTATGACGGCAAAGGCAAACTGCTGCTGACCCGGCGCGCCAAGGAAAAGTCCCATCCCGGTACCTGGGAAAATTCCGGTGGCGCTGCTAAGGCAGGAGAGACCAGCCGGCAGGCCATTGCCCGGGAGCTTTTTGAGGAAACAGGCATCAAAGCATCTGAGGAGGAATTTGAGCTGCTGGACAGCGGCAGGGAAGGTAACACCTATTTTGATTACTATTGTATCCACCGGGATACGCCCCTTTCCCAAATCGTTTTGCTTCCCGGTGAGACCGATGCTGCCCAGTGGGCGACCTTTGAGGAGGTCCACGGTCTGATTGAGGAGAAAAAGATGTGCCGGATCATTGCTAACCAGTTCCGTCGCCAGGAGCCGATGCTGCTTGAGCGACAAAATGCCCAAAAATAACCGTGAAATTTTGGATAGTGTGCATCCATATTTTTCCTTGAAAAATCTTTAAAAATGCGGTATGATGAAAAAAAGCGTTTTTTCATTTACCGGCGAAGAACGCTTCTGCCGGTAAAGAAAAACGCTTTTCTTTTTTTATCAAAACAGTTTGGAGGACAAATTATGATTAAATTGATGGATATTAAGTCTAAGCGCTGCGCCGCTCCTCTTCGGTATGCCCAGGGCCACTTTGCCACCAACCACTCCCACATCAACTATTATGTGGATATCACTTTCCAAAAGACTCGTCTGAGCGAAGCCAAGGCCGTGGCCAAGGCACTGGTACCCAGCTTTGATTCCACTACCATCGTCGACACCATTCTTTGCCTGGATGGCACGGCAGTTATCGGTACTTGTTTGGCCGAAGAACTGACCAAGGGCGGCTTTATGAGCATCAACCGCCATCAGACCATCTATGTTGTGGAGCCGGAGTATAATGCCAACTCCCAGATGATCTTCCGGGATAACATTAAACCTATGATTAAAGGTAAGCATGTCCTGGTGCTGATGGCCAGTATGACCACCGGCTTCACCGCCAAGCGCAGTATCGAAGCCATCGGCTACTACGGCGGTTTTGTGGCCGGCGTGGCGGCGATGTACAGCGCCGTACGGGAGACCGGCGGTTACCCGGTTGCATCCGTATATTCTTTGGGCGACCTGCCCGGCTACCAGAGCTATGACTTCCGGGAGTGTCCCTTCTGCAAGGCCGGCCAGCCCATCGATGCATTGGTCAATAGTTTTGGCTATTCTGCGCTTTGACAAAATAGCGGTATGTGATTTGTCCTTCGACTGTTTGGGCGGAATTGAAAAATCAGTCTTTACAGCCGTTGCGTTTTGTGGTATAATGTGGTGACTTATGCAGGAGGAATTTATAATGTGTAGTTACGAAAATTATCAACCCCAAAGCACTACCCGAAAGCGGGAGAACATTGAGTGGACCATTACATACCACTATAATGCCGCAGATACGGTTAACCCCCGTGTTTTGCTGATTGGCGACTCTATCAGCCATCAGTACCATGCCAAGGTGCGGAACAGATTGGCAAATTGCGCCAATGTTTCCAACTGGGCAAGCTCCAAATGCATTACAGATCCGGACTATTTCCGGGAATTGGATTTTTATTTGGATACTTGTACCTGCCAGCAGATCTGCTTTAATAACGGCGCCCATTCGATTGCCTCCGACCTTGCGGAATATGCATACGCTTATGAACGGGCGGTGGCTATGATCCGGGCAAAATTGCCTGAGGTAAAGCTGAGCTTGGTGTTGACCACTCCCCAGAACCCAAACAATCCGAAAATTCTGCAGCTGAATGATGCGGTGATGCGGGTTGCCCAGCAGTATGGTTTGCCTGTTGTGGATCTGTATAATACAATGTTGGAGCTGGATGCCGCTGATGTCTATACAGACAGATATCATTTCAAATCCGCAGCGATCGATCTGCAGGCGGATATTATGGCTGAGCATATCCGGGGAACGCTGTCCCTCGCAGATGGCGATCTGGAGCAGCTGGGTACCAAGACCGGCCCCGCTGGTGCGGTGAAATAAACCGCTATATAATACGCACCCCCTTGCTTGTTCGGAGCAGGGGGGTGCTTTCGTGCTATTGCAGATTAGACAAACGCAGTTCGTCCTGATGAGATGCGATGGTCGCCCGGCCTTTGCCCGTGCCGCCTCCTCTGGTAGAGAAGGCGAGGGCATAAAAAATACCCGGAAAAAATTCCGGGCAAAATTGGAAAATATAGGTTGACAATAAAAATCAGATATGATAGAATGGTCTTCCATACTGTGGGAAGTCTGCGGTTTTTACGATTCTCCCCACTATGGTGCATTTTAACACAGACGGACATAGATGTCAAGTGTAAAAAAATACAAACTAACAACGGTCCCGAGTGTATCAAAACTGTAAGCAACACAACATTCCGGTATCTATACCGAAAGAAAGGCTGTGATGAAAGCAATGGAAATGGTCAAGGACCAGATGTTTGGTAAGACTGCCCGTAAGTCTTACGCAAAGTATCAGGAAATCCTGGAAATGCCCAATATGCTGAAGATCCAGAAAGATTCCTACCAGTGGTTTCTGGATGAGGGCCTCCGTGAGGTCTTCAAGGATGTTGGCGTAATCAAGGACTTCTCCGGCAAGCTGGAGCTGAGTTTCCTGGATTACTCTATGAACGACAAGCCCAAGTACACCATCGAGGAGTGCAAGGAGCGGGATGCCACCTACGCAAAGCCTATTAAGGTACGGGTGCGCCTGCGCAACACCGAGACCGACGAAATTAAGGAACAGGAAATCTTTATGGGCGATTTCCCAATCATGACCAACGGCGGCACCTTTGTGATTAACGGTGCTGAGCGTGTCATCGTTTCTCAGATCGTCC
>JAEIGA010016034.1_pt1 | contig 11406 bp, 21 predicted proteins | sample 9270691 | NCBI WGS metagenome assembly JAEIGA01 (sample SAMN17057246, study PRJNA624740) | gut metagenome | biome: biome; isolation source: fecal sample | host: Bos grunniens | place: China: Xizang | collected 2019
CCTTTTCTCAATTCTATCGTAAAGAGTATATCTATTTACGCCCAGAACGCTTGCCCAATCTGTAAGTGCTTTAGTTTCCCCTTTGTAGGTGTAAAAAATCGTATTCTTGCGATTATTGGATTGCTGCTTCTTTGTTGCCCATCGACAGTTGTCTGGGGAATACCCTTTGCTTGGATCAATGCGGTCAATTGTAAGACCAGGAGCATAACCTCCGGATTCTGCCCATTCAGCAAACTTATTTATATCGTGCCATTCCTCGCAGACCGTGACACCTTTACCGCCATACCGATTATAGTTTCCGTTGGTAGGAAGATAGCACCGTTCCATCATGGATTTGTAAGAACGATACCACGGCTTGTGAAAGTAGCCATGCTTAAATCCTTTGCCGCAACCGCAACTTTGTGTTGTACCTCTGCACAGCACATCACCTCTCACAACAGCTTCTTTTCCGCAATCGCAGATGCACCGCCATGTAGCATTTCTTCGGTATCTGGATTCACGGCTTATGACAACTAGTTTTCCAAACCGCTGTCCAGTTAAGTCAATCAGCCGTTTTTCAGTTGCCATCCTTTACCTCCAACAGTTCCGGGTTGTCATGGATGTTGCCGATGACTTCTATTGCATGGTTATAAATGTAATTTTTGCGGATGTAGTGGGAATCAGAACCATTTTGGATTTTTACGCAACCGTCATTGATTGAAACTGCGTAATTTCTCCAATAGAAACAGTTGAATCCACCAATGAAAACTTCTTCGATTTCTTTTCCATAGCTTCTTCTGATTTTTTTGTCTTCAAATTCTTCAAAGTTGCTTTTATATATCCTGTGTCGGCACTTTACAATATCACCTTCAAAAATCTTCATACCGTTATTATCCGTCAGCCCGGTAAACTGCCCTAAAGTGTCGGTATAAACGACCCACTTGTCCAGACCTACGCTCGGATTGTTTTCATGCTCACCGCCATAGATAATGGAATGAACGCCCGCACCTTGCAGAACACCACCGTATACCCATCGACTGGGCAACTTTTGACCGTCACCAATTCTTACCTTTTCACCATATCTCCGGGTTTGTCCCCGGAATAAAATCTCACGCATCTTCTGCCCTCCATTCCAAAGGTTTATTACACATTGGGCATTTGCTCACTTTTTGTTCTTCTGCCAGCAAGCCAAGTTTTCTTTTGCAGTGCGGACAATATGGAATGTTCCACCAACCGAAACTGTTGCCGAGTTTCCACTTTTTCCGCTTATAGTAGGGTTTCAGTTCAGTTGCCATCACGCTTCCTCCTAATATACGGATTGTACTCTGGGTCTTTGAAAATGTTGTGTGGTTTCCCGTCCTTGTAGAATTCAAAATTAACGCTATTGAAGCTAAACGGATGTCCTTCAATCCATACATTCGTGTATGACTGTCCCATATGAATTTCCCGGACATTATATTCTTCTCCAACAGTCAGCTCGTCTGGTCTTTTATAACCGTTATCTGGGTATTTATAAATTGCAGTCAGTGCCATCATTCACCTCCAAAGACCGTCAAAACTATCATCAACGCATTGCTTTTTCAAGCAAGCACCACATATCAAATAATCTACAGCCCGTCTTTTTCTTCCCGTACGATATATGCAACCGAAGAAATTTGTCTTGTATTCTTCATCGATAAACCACACAGGTTTAAGCGGATACCCACAGTCTGGGCAATACCCAAACTTGTTCGATTCCAATTCAGCCATCATTCATCCCCCACAAACTTATCAATCAGTTCCGCAGCCAGAAAAAGTGTTGCACCGATAAGGAATACACCCGCAATCATTTCAGCCATCTTCACCCCTCCAACATATCCGCATAGGTGCTCAGCCAACCTCTGTGGTTAGTAGTCAGCCTGCACACCTGACACTTCTCTTGCCCCTCAAAATGCTTCAGATACTTTTCAAAGCCGCTGCCACCACGGATATCGATTTGTCCGGTGTGCCCAATCACGATGACCTTGCAACTGTCATGGCATCTAGTCAGTACCTTCTTCAAATCTGCCACCGTGTAGTTCTGGCTCTCATCAAGGATTACCACCTTCTTCTGTAGGTTGGTTCCTCTCAGGTAGGTGTGAGTCAGCATCTTCACGAATGCTTCCCCTTTCTTCTTGGTGATCATGCTCTCGCTGTAGACATCAGTATTCGGATTCATGCCCACTTCAATCATGGCCTGATATGCAGGCTCATAGTAGACCTCACTCTTTTCAGTGATGCTGCCGGGAAGATATCCCTGCTTCTGCTCACCATAAGGGGAAACAATGTACACGATTCCTTCCAACTCATTGCGCTTGTCATGTACCAAGATATTTGCTGCACCCATCGCAAGGGTTGTCTTTCCGGTGCCAGCCGGGGCATCGCAGAAGACGATCGTCTTTCGAATATCCTTGATTGCCTTTACAAATTCCGCCTGCTCATCATCCAGAATCATGTCGTAAAAAAGCGATTCATCCATTATTCTTCCTCCTAGCCCCAATAATAAGGAGTGTCCCAAATGTCAGAAATCCGAACCCGTCTATTCAACATGGGGCTATAGACTCTGAAAAGCCCCTTGAAGAAGATACGGCTTCCTCTTTTAATGCGTTTTATAATCATTTCTTTTCCTCCGCTGGTTGCTGCAACCATGCAAGAATGTTTTCCTTGCATCCGATAATGCCGCTGTTTTCGCAGAAGTCGTAAGCAGCGCATGTTCCTTTAACGCAGTCCCAATTAAAGAGAAGTGAAGCCAGTTTTTCGTCATCAGCTGCCCGTATACGATCGCCATTGGTCACGATCTCTGGATCATTCTCAAGCCCGTAGTGGTATCTTATTGCGGCACAAGATGAACCACGATATGTGACAGAGCATTTTTCATACGCTGGACAAAACTTGCAACCTTTCATTAAATCACCAGCTTTCTACAAACTCTGCATACAGCCAAAGTGCTAAGTATACTAAGCCCCAACAAGCAGTACCCAAGACAGGGACAAGCACCCAAACCACAATTACTGCCCCAAAAAGGGGAGCTGCAACCACGACCAGTGCCAGCAATGCCGCAACTACTGCAAACATCCAGCAGAAGCAGATAGCCATTCGAACCAACACCCAAAACCATACCGGGTGTTTCTCACTGAACTGTTCAATCAGTGTTCCAAAATCATTCATTACTTACCTTTCCTTTCGTTTTTCTTCGGTAGACCTTCATTCCCACTCTAACTGTGCATCCTTCACCGGGCGGGCATGGTCTTCTTTTGTTAGTGGCAAGCATGTATCTGCAATACCGCAGACCACCACTTTGGAATTTTCCGCAGTAGACGCAGCCATCACAGTATTCATTAGTCATCGCCGATGTCCCTCTGAAAAAATTCTTCATATGTTAGCCCGGTTACTTCAAGAAACTTGTCAATTGTGGCTTTTGTGGGGTATACTCTACCTCTGAAATAACTAGATATTCTTGCACTATTCACGGAAGAAGGGGGCATTCCCATTCTGCGCATAAATTCACTTCTGGTAACCCTGTTATCATTCAACCATTTACGCAAGTTCGGATATACGCAACTTTCCTCAGTGTAATGCTTGAAATACCCTTTGCGTATTTTGGCTATTGCCTGTGATACAGTTTGAGATGATACGCCATACATTTTTGCGATTTCGGTTACGCTCTTGCCAGCTTCCCGTTCTTTTGCGTAAAGGTCTGCTTTTTGGTGTTTTCTCATATTCGCTCCATTCTTTGTTGCTTTATCTCGGTCTTCTGTATTTTGATCTGTAGTGACTTTTCCTTGTCACCTTGTCTAAGCAATCGTACATCTGGTTTGTGATACCAGAAGAAATGTCACGCTTTTTGCGTTCTTCTGCTAGAGTTGCGTCAAGTTCCGCTCTTTGATCCAAATACCGCTTGCAAAAGCCATGGCAATTTGGGTCTGCTTGCCGCTCTGTGCATCCATTACAGCAATCAATTCGTGTTCTTCTTACGGTCATAAGGTTACCGCCTTTCTGATTCTGTAATTTCTGCTGCGATCCTTGCCAATGGTAAACGTCTTTGCCCGTTCATAAATTCGACCGCCAATCGCTTCATCAACATCCAGAAGTTCATCTTCTGTCAGTTCGCTGGAAATGATGGTGAGTAGGGAAGGATTGTTGTATCTGTAATTGATGATTTCAAAAGCATAGTTGATATCGGCAGGAGTTGGCTTCGGCATTGTGTTATCTGCTGCCCTGCCAGTTTTGAAAAGGTCATCAATGTACAGAACCTCGGCCGTCTTGTATCGGTCAAGTAAATCTCTCAGTTCGCTGGAATCGTCAGAACCTTTTGCAGCTTCCTTAATCTTTACGATTTCATCACGCCACAGCATGTAGACAACACGCTTGCCAGCAAGCAAGAAACTGCGGCAGATCGACGTACAAAGATGGGTTTTACCGCTATTTCCAGTGATGAATATTCTTCCATTTCTCCGCAAGACAAGATATCCCGTTTCCACTTCAAAGCAATACTGCTTTCCGTCTTTCGGGATGTATTCTGTTATCTCTGCTTTGCTTTTACCGCCCGTTGATACCATGGAAACGGTGCTATTTCCAGTCGAAGCCGCCACAACATAGCAAGGCTTATTTTTGTGGTTATCAACGCCAATAGTGGCCCGCTTGCCCGTTGCAGATAGTGCAAACTGTACGAAATCAGCACTTGCTTTTTCAGTAGAAAAGAAGCGGCGGCGGTTTTTGCTGTCAATGCGTCCATCCCAATAAAACACTTCTTCGGCTATAATCTGAAGTTGATGATTGTTGCAGGCATACCAATATTCAGTGAACGCTTTTTCACGCCTTGGAGCATAGAAGCGAAATGCGGAATAACCATTGTTTTTTTTGTATTCTTTGTAGTCAATTCCGGCGAGCAATTCCCGCATCCGTTCTTTCTTGCGCTCTTTCTTTACATTGACAGTGCAAAGTTGAAGTTTTTTTCTGAAGTTGCCATCTGCCATGACAGCACACATCAACCGTATTTCATTGTCACTCAATTCAATTCCTTCACCGTCATAAGCGAAAGCTGTTTCGACCTTTCCGTAAAACCCTTGCACGTTTTCTTGATGTAACCGCATGACATCATAGAACGGCTTCTTTGTCATGTGTCCCTTGCTTGTGACATAGGCGAAATTATGATCTGCCGACAAAACTTGATTGATGCTTCCTCTCATTGTGCTTATCATGTACAATTTTTCGACAGGAGCGGCAATATACCGCTTTGGTTCTGTCAGCGTAGCTGTTTTTGTTGTCGGATCATATTGGAGAACCTTGCTTCCGTCATACTCAGATATTTTCTTCCATACGGTTCCCGTGAAATACTCGGTTTCTGCGTCTACGCATCCCGACTGTCCACACAATGCAAACCATCCATTAGGGTTTTCAGCGTACTCCATGGCGGCGGCTTTCACCGCCTTTTGCCATGGTTCAGTGTCCTCAAATTTTTCAAATGTGTAATCTTTGATAATATCCTTTAGACCGCTCCGCTTCATTCTCATAATAGAATTTCTGACTTCGACACACTTGCAATCTGTCATGCAATGTGAATATGTTCCGTCACCGTTATCTATCAGCTTTGCAACGAAGCCTTTATTCTTGCATGCTTTACAGTCGTAACCGTCTTCTTCATTTCTGTTTCCTACGGTATTGTTTAGGCCATCTACCTTGAACTGTTCATACTCTCTAGGAGAGACATCAAATGTAGTTGCCGATCCGAACTTTGCCAGAATCTCTTGCAGTCTGTCCATTGTTTCCATTCCTTCCAGTGGTTTTTGCGTTCAGATAGCCTTCAAACTTTGTTCCAAACAACGTTTCCGGTCGTAAATACTTTTCCATCTTTTCATCACCGATCCATTCAGTGCACTTCTTATCAATGACTGTTTTGAAGTGATCAACCGTGAATCCTTCAGCAAGTCTTGCTCTGATACAAGACTGAGTTTTCTTGTTGGATGCCCTGTACATTGATTCAGTCTTTTCATTCAAATACGAAATGATTTCAGAAAGATTAGCTTTGAACGTATCGTTACCCGTATCGGGGGACGATACTTCATTTTCATTCTCATTCTCATTCTCATTATGTTTTTCATTAGAATAAGAAAGAACGCCGTTTCTTTCTTCGTACTCGGCAATGATCTTTTTCACGGTATCATTCAAATCTTCTTTTCCTTTTATGTGAGAAAACACCCGTGCAATCAATTCCTTGTTTTTGACTTTCTTCATCTCTTTTATCAAGCAATCACGGACGGGTGCGCCGCCCTTGATGATGGAATGACGAAGATAGTTTTTGATTGCAACTTCGTTTGTTTCTTTTGAAAAGATGATAATTCCGTACTTGTTTTCAAATCGATCCAGTAGCACATTTACAGTGTCCTGCGAATATCCAAGATGAATTGCAACGTATTTTATGCTGATTTCATAAATTCCAAGCTGCGTTGAATACGGACTAGTCATCAGATAGGTCATGAAATACTTGTCTTCCGGGCTGAATTCATCAACCTTTCCGTCTGTCCAGAACGAAGTGTCAACAATTCGCTTTATTCCCATGAACTTTCACAACCTTTCCAATCTCAGCGAATTTGAACGACTCCCGCATCGTGTGTCCTCTGCGCTCATATTCGACAGTGAAATATTTGTTAGGCTTGTTCACATAAACAACAGTCCCACCAAATCTTCGTGCTTTAGCGGAAGGTCTAGCTATCTTGTCGCAGTCTTGCGTTGGAATGAATGTGACTGATCTTCCCATTAAAGCCATTGCTGTTCACCCCCTAAAGCATACGCTCGGAACTCACGCTCGTTTTCCGCTCTGAAGCTCTCCACGACCTTACAAGCAGATAATTCCGGGTGGTGCTGCTGTATCTTCTGCCGTGACCGTCTAACCGTCTCAAAGCCGGGAAAAACCGTTCCCTGCATATTCAAAAGGAAGTAGGGAACTGACATAGAATCAATATCGATTCCTTGTTTATCTCCAAGTACGGATAAAACCTTTAAGTATAGGAAACTATCACTATTGCGGCATTGTTCATCCTGTTCTAGAATGGCCCTAACAATTGCCGTTGTGGTTTTTAAGTCGTTCACATGGGGTCATCCTTTCTGGGTTTTTCGCTTAAATCGTGTCCAGCTTCCCATTCAATATAGAGATTCATAAAATCGTCTAAACGCATGGTAACTAGGATTTCTGCGTTGTTTTTCTTATGGAAGACTGCTGGAAGAAAGCCTTTCCCGCCAGCTTCGGCATCTCGTTTAGCCTGTGACATCCATTCGTACAAACGCATTGTTTCTTGATGCTTTGCTTCGATATGCAAGCCCGGAAGACCTACAACATCGGAAGCGTCACCAGTGTTACCGCAGTACTGTGCTGTTCTTCTGGCATCGTAGCCATAGTCCCGGAATAGGGAAGCCAGATGCCTTTCGAACCGAGCACCTTTCTGTTTGCTGTTTACAGCCAAATGATCACCCTCATTCGATATTTACTACATGGTATCTGCCATAGCCAGAGGAACGACCAGAACCGATACCCAGACCGAAGCCAGCCAGATTGATGATATTGACAATCTGTTCAGCGGAGTAGACATTCTCCATGTACTGGACAGTCAAAGTTGCACTCCATCCAGAGAAACGATTCAGACGAACAAGGACAGGAGCACCCTTCTTGGGGGACATCAATTTCTCATCAATACAGTGTTCTGCAAAAGTAATCGGAACTAAGCCACCTTTGGCAACGATATTGACGCTAGCATCAAACTTGGTCTTGTACTTGTCCAGCTCGTTACGAACAACGGCATCACCGAAGGACTTCTTCAGTGCGAAAGCAGTGATACAAGGTTTGTTATTGATAAGAGCATCTCGCAGACCATCTTCGGAAAAGTCAGTAGGTTTGCCATCGTACCAGTGCATCGAGGTGATGATGCTCTCCCATTCGTTGGGTTTCTGAGTAGACTTTGCTTTATCTTTCCGGGCATCGGTCAGCTGCTTTGCAATGACATCGTTCATCTTATTCAGAACCAGATCCCCGTCACCTTCGATAGTGACTCGCATAGTCTTAACGCCCAGAGGCTTCAGTTCAATAATAGTTTCGTTCATGGTGTAATCTCCTTTTTTGTTATTTGCCATTGCCACTAACAGATGCTGAAGTGTATTGTTTTGACTTGTGATATTTTGAGTAATGCTAAACTATGCTATTTTGTGATACACATTATTGTCATGTCCTAATTTAAGCTATGACTCGGTAGAATGAGGTGGTGCAATTCAGCACCTGTTAGTAGCAATGGCTTATTTTGTTGGTGATGTTTCCGATGCCCACAAATAGATACAGACTTGTTTTATCTTGTATCGTCCTATGTTGTATTGTGATGTTCTGAACTGTTGAGTTTTACTGCTTAGTGTTCTATCGTTTACAGGTTTTTGCTGATATAAGATGGTACATTTCTGTACCTATCTGTAGGCATCGGATTATGTTGTGTGATTATTCCCCTGTCCCCGGAAAAAGCATTGATATGTGTTGTGTTATGCAATACTGTTCTATGTTGTTCTGTACTTATCTATCGCAGATTATTTGGATATATTTTTTGGCACATTCAATGCCTTTTCTAAGGACAGGGGCTTTGGCTTAATCAATCAAAGCCAAGATTTCTTCTAGTTCCACTAGAGTGTGATACCGTTCCTTAAATGCTCTCAGTTCCGCTCTGGCTCTTTCTAATAGGTTTTCGTATTCTGTCTTATTACGAACGATCATCTGCACAGGCATATAACCTTCGATTGCTCGTTGAATCAGCCGAATCTTCTGTGGTTCTGGCTGTTTCTCTTCTACATAAACCAGATGGCAAACAACATTTCTGGCTTGCTGAAGTCGGTACTTTTCCGCAGCCACTGTATCATCCCATTCAAAACACTTGTGTAGTTCTGAGTTGGGATTCCTCGCATAGTCGAGTATCTGCTGTGGTGTAGCTGTTTTACCAATAGACAAAATCTCTTGGTAACACCTCTCAGCATTCGCAGAGAAGATATTCATTTTCCATACAACAGCCATGCCAATTCCTCCTTAGAACGGCAAGGAAGTGTCATCCCCGTCCAGAACAGCAAAGTCCTGCAAAGAAGAATTATTTCCCATAGCTGCTTCGTACTTTTCGCCAGAGTCTTTCTTTGAATCACCGAAATAAACATTGTCGGCTACGATCTCAGCATTGCGACGCTTATTACCGTCTTTGTCAGTCCAGCTACGAATCTGCAAACGACCAGAAACAACAATCATTCTGCCCTTTTCAAAATGCTTAGAAACGAATTCACCCGTCTGCCGCCAAGCTACGCAGTCGATGAAATCAGTTTCCTTTTCGCCACCGTCTCTGCCGCCGAAATCACGATCAACAGCAACAGTGAAACTTGCTACAGCAACGCCGCTTCCGGTTCTGCGGAGTTCGGGGTCTTTGGTCAGTCTTCCCATGATAGTAATGTGGTTCAACATAATTATTTTTCCTTTCTTTTTGCAATAATTTTTCCAAGTAAGCCGCATTCCTCAAGCGGGACTTCTCGGATGACTTTTACTTTGTCGGTTCTTACTTTCCCGCAACCGCTCAGCGGGACAATGATCTTGTCAAGTTCCGCTTCTACTTCGATGATTGCAAGGTCTTTCCAATCTCGTCCATAGTCAACACACCATTCTTTGTATGCCATGTGGATTCCGTGTCCGCAATCTTCGGCAGGGTCAACGTCAAGGTAATCTGCTTCCGCTTCATCACCAACGACATATTCAAACCAATTCGCCACGTAATGGTCTGCGTAGAATCGGTCGTTCCGCTTATGAACCGCTTTGTACAACTTCACTGCAGTTTTGCTGTGTTCGATCTGATAATGATTCAGATATTCTAGGACGGTTCTAGGATTGTAAACAATCCGGGCATTTGCGGAAGTGTTGATTTTGTGTGTTCTAGTAGAATCGCAAACCTGACTGTTGCCAGAAGCTTCAACGCTGGAATTTCCCCTAGCTTCAACGCTGGAATTTCCCCTAGCTACAACGCTGGAATTTTCCCAAGCTTCAACGCTGGAATTTCCCCAAGCTATAACGCTGGAATTTCCCCTAGCTACAACGCTGGAATTTTCCCAAGCTTCAACGCTGGAATTTTCCCAAGCTTCAACGCTGGAATTTCCCCTAGCTTCAACGCTGGAATTTCCCCTAGCTACAACGCTGGATTTTCCCCAAGCTATAACGCTGGAATTTCCCCAAGCTATAACGCTGGAATTTCCCCAAGCTTCAACGCTGAACCTGAATCGCCGTCTGACGATCGCTCGGTTGTATCTTGTGCCGAACTTGATAACGATTCTTCCAGCAAAATCAATAGGCAGGGCATCAAGTTCTTTCTGGCTTGTTACGATAATTTCCTTCATAGCGTTCCTTTCGTTTTTAGTCCAAATAATTTCGTCCAATCAGAGCAAGAAATTCTTCTCTGCTGTGCGTTTCCTCATACTTCATTTGACAGTGCCGTTTCAGCATCATGTCTAGTTCATGTCCATGCTTGCCATGTACACCGTGGTCTGATTGATTGTGCAACCATCCAGCTAGGTAAACAACGAAGCCGTTTTCATCGCTGATCTTTCTATTGACACCCCTGAAAATATGATGCAAATGAAGGTTGTTTGTCTGCCCGGTGATGTAGCATTCCTTCTTGTCACCTTGCAGAATGCTCCATTTCGACATCGTCCACGACCTCCCATCCAAGAACGCTTAAAGTTTCATAGATTTTCTCGTTTTCAGCACCAGGAAGAAGTGATCTACCCGTAACGATGGAGTCTACAAAATCAAGGGTGTGAAGCCAGTCAACACCAGTGGCTTTTTCAACTTTCTGTGCAAGGCGAATGCGTTTGTTTAAGATTTTCTCTTCACCGTCTTTCCAGTACAGCCTGGACAGATAGATGATTTCATCAAACAGCTTTTTCGGCATCTTTTTCATGATTGTTTACCTCCCCATGAACCTAGCAGGCTAGCAAGTTCTGCTGGCGATTTCGTTTCTATTCCAAGCGCATCACAGTCTTGTTTCAAAATCGAAATCAACCGGGACATTTGCTCAGAATCGTAGGTGCTGCTTCCGTAATAAAGAATTACGTTCGTGCATCCTTCCAATTTGCTTGGGAATGTATCTGTACACCAGCCGATTCCGTTCCGCTGCCATCCTGCACACAATTGATTTGCTGCGTGATCTTGAATGCAAACAATGTCAGAATTGCCGCCAATCTCTTTAATAGCCGCCCGGTAAACTTCTTCTTTCCGAACGTTGGTCTTTTCCGCTATCTTGCTAATCAAAGTCCAGCAATAAGCATTTGCGTCAAGTGATCGTTTCTTTTTATGCGGCTTGATCTTTATTGCCAGTTTGTCAACGTCTTTTAATTCTTCTGCCATAGCCAGCG
>JAEIGA010016035.1_pt1 | contig 11406 bp, 6 predicted proteins | sample 9270691 | NCBI WGS metagenome assembly JAEIGA01 (sample SAMN17057246, study PRJNA624740) | gut metagenome | biome: biome; isolation source: fecal sample | host: Bos grunniens | place: China: Xizang | collected 2019
ACATTAAAACTTTTAGCATTACTATTATTAATAAGCACATTTGCAAATGCTCAGCAAAACATTAAGATTGGCGACATCTACACTTTCGAAGATAACACTCAAGGCGTAGTGTTCTACATAGACGAAGAAGGCCACGGTCTCGCAGTGTCATTAACACAAGAAAAAAGAAGATGGGCCGACGAAACCAATTACGTCTATTGCCAAGACATCGTCAACATCCCTAACGACCCGCTTCCTAATTTCGAATTCCAATCAGGATTGGGAAAGTTAAACACCAGTTACATCTTACAACAATTAGGAGCTAAAAAACCTACCGCAGCTAAATACTGCCGCGAACTCGGAGAAGAATGGTATCTCCCTACTGCCAGCGAGTTCTACAAACTTCTTCTAGGCAATGTCGACGGAAAAGTCAACAAGACACTCAAAGAAAACAAATGCAAACCAATCATGGGATGGTATTGGACAAGTTCCGAATATGACAACGGACAAGCTTGGACTATTAACAGTTTCGGAAGATTCAAAAAAGGCTCCAAGCTATCATACAGAAACATCGCAAGAGCGATAAGAAAGTTTTAACAACAAATTATAAAAGAAATTCAGAACCTCAGAACCTCAGAAAATTTTGAGATTCTGAGGTTCTGAGGTTCTGAATTTATGAGTTTTAATATACTTTAGCTTCACTTATTAAGAAGCTTCTTTATCTCGTTCAGTTTCATAAGAGCTTCTACCGGAGTCAGGATATCGATATTTGTATTTAGAATATCTTCTTTTATCTGCAACAAAAGCGGATCATCCAGCTGAATGAAACTTAGCTGCATATCACAGTTGCTCTTAGTCTCCTTCACTGCCTTATTCAAGCCCTCATGCGAATGCGATTTCTCCAACATTGAAAGCAAAGCATCAGCTCTGTCGATAACCTTGCGAGGCATACCAGCCATCGCCGCAACGTGAATACCGAAGCTATGAGCGCTGCCGCCTTTCTTAAGTTTTCTCAAGAATATAACCTTGTCGTTCATCTCCTTGACACTCACATGATAATTCTTGATTCTCTTGAATGAATTCTCCATCTCGATAAGTTCATGATAGTGCGTCGCAAACAAGACCTTAGCACGACACTGAGGATGTTCGTGAAGATATTCCGTTATAGCCCATGCAATGCTTATTCCGTCGTAAGTGCTTGTTCCTCTGCCTATCTCATCAAGAAGAACAAGACTTCTGTTGGAGATATTATTCAAGATGCTCGCAGTCTCGTTCATCTCAACCATAAAAGTTGACTCACCGGAAGAGATATTGTCGCTCGCTCCTACTCTTGTGAACACCTTATCCACCAAGCCGATGCGTGCCGATTGCGCAGGAACAAAACATCCTATCTGAGCGAGCAAGACTATCAAGGCTGTCTGTCTCAACAAAGCCGACTTACCCGACATATTAGGGCCGGTAATTATTATAATCTGCTGTTTTTCTCTATCCAGATATACGTCGTTAGAAATATATTGTTCGCCGACAGGCATCATCTGTTCTATGACAGGATGACGACCTTCTTTGATATCAATGACATAAGACTCATCGATTTCAGGTTTAACGTAATTGTTCTTTATCGCCACTGCAGCGAAACTAAGCAGACAGTCTATCTTCGCGACGAGAGACGCATCAAGCTGGATAGGAGCCACGAACTCACCGCAGGCATTTATCAGTTCTAAATATAGACGTTCCTCTATAGCCTGAATTCTCTCATCCGCACCGAGAATCTTCTGTTCATATTCCTTAAGTTCTTCAGTGATATAACGCTCCGCATTGGCCAGAGTCTGCTTGCGAATCCATTCTGCAGGGACTTTGTCTTTATGAAGATTAGTGACTTCAAGATAATAACCGAACACATTATTATAACCTATCTTCAAAGACGAGATTCCGGTGGCAGCAGATTCACGTTTCTGGATATCCATGAGATAATCTTTGCCAGAACGCGACAGCTTACGCAGAGAATCAAGTTCTTCATCAACGCCTTCATTAATAATGTGTCCTTTTGAAACGAGAGCCGGCGCTTCAGCATTAACGACACTCTTTATTCTTTGTCTTATGCTATCGCACACGTTAAGCTGTTCGGCATAAAGCTTCAAGGCAGCGTTCTCACTTTCAGCGCAGAGATTCTTTATCAGCTCAATCTGGTCGAGCGCTCTTGCCACCTGCAGCAGCTCGCGAGGATTGACGCGCAGCAACGACACCTTAGAGATGAGACGTTCCAAATCGCCGACCTGTCGTATCGAATCCTCAAAAGTCGATATCAGCTCACTGTTATTCACAAAATAATCCACAACCTCATAACGCGCCGTAATCTGCTCCTTATTCTTTAATGGAAGAGAAAGCCAGCGACGCATCAAACGGCTGCCCATAGGAGACGACGTCTTGTCGATGACATCAATCAAAGTCTTGGCATTGGCATTAGGCGAATGAAGGAGCTCAAGGTTTCTGATAGTGAATTTGTCGAGCCATACAAACTGTCCCTGGTCGATGCGCGACAATGAACTTATATATGAAATCTTATCGTGCTGTGTCTCGTGAAGATAATGTATCGCGGCACCAGCGGCGATTATTCCTTTAGGGAAATCGCTGACGCCAAATCCCTTGAGAGAATTGGTATTAAAGTGACGAGTGAGGATATCGTTGGCATAATCGTCGGTAAACACCCAATCGTCGAACACCGTGACATAATATTTATCACTGAAATTCTCTATGAACAACTTACGTTTGTTTCTTTGGCAAAGCACCTCGGAAGGACTGAAGCTCTGAAGCAACTTATCGATATATTCGTTGTTGCCTTGTGTGAGATAAAACTCGCCTGTCGACACATCCAGGAAGGCCACTCCCGACTCTTTATCATCGATATGAATTGACGCGAGGAAGTTATTCTCTTTCTGCACCAGCACATTATCATCGTAAGTCACGCCAGGTGTCACGAGTTCAGTGATGCCGCGTTTAACTATTTTCTTGGTAAGTTTAGGATCCTCGAGCTGTTCGCACACAGCCACTTTCTGACCGGCTTTGACCAGTTTTGGCAGATAAGTGTCGAGCGCATGATGAGGAAAGCCAGCGAGTTCGGTAGCAGTAGCCGCCGACTTGCCGCGTTTGGTCAATACTATACCAAGTATTTCGGAAGTCTTTATGGCATCTTCGCCGAAAGTTTCATAAAAGTCGCCCACTCTGAACAGCAGCAAGGCCTCAGGATATTTAGCCTTGAAGGAATAGTACTGTTTCATCAAAGGGGTTTCAAGTTCTTGATTTTCTTTATCTGTCTTTGCCATAAACTCTTCCGTTGTTTTAATTTTTCTTTAATCTACAAAGATAAATATTTTTATTTTCGTTTCGTTTTTGATAAAACATTATTTTTGCCGTAAAATAAATATACGATGCGTAAATTAACAATGCCAGAGTTGAACAGATTAAGTTTATCTGAATATCAACAAGTTGAAAAATTAGATGTAATTATTGTTTTAGACAATGTCCGTTCGTTGAGCAACATAGGCTCATTTTTCCGCACTGCCGACGCCTTCAGGATTGGCGAGATATTCTTGTGCGGCATAACGGCATGTCCTCCGCATCGTGAGATACACAAGACAGCCTTAGGCGCGGAAGAAAGCGTGAAATGGCGTTATTTCGAGACCACCGAAGAAGCTTGCATTTATCTAAAAGACAACAACTATACCATCAATGCCGTTGAACAGATTGAAGGCAGCATCATGTTAAATGAATTCACTCACAATGAAAAAAGCGCTTACATCTTCGGCAATGAAGTAGACGGCGTCGATGATGAAATCCTACAATACTGCGACAATGCGATAGAGATTCCTCAGGAAGGAACAAAACACTCGCTCAACGTGTCAATAAGCGGCGGCATTCTGATGTACGAGATATTCAACTCTCTTTGGAAAAAAATAAGATAACACATTGAACCAAGATCTTTCATCTTTGTTTTTTTCAGACATAAAAACAACAAAAAGATGAAAAAGATCAATTCACTATTCAAAACAATCATGGTCGTCATTATGATTATGACACCTATGATTTTCCATGCCAAGAACCATGATGTCAAAAGCATGGCGAAGCATATCGACAAAGTATATATCTCCGCTTCGCCAGAGATTTTGGAAAACAAGGGCAACGTGGTCACCGTGACCATAAGCACCGAGTTCCCTCCAAAATACTTCAACAAGAAGACCGTCATGAACATCACTCCTATTCTTGTTTATGAAGAAGGCGAGACAATATTGCCTTCCATGAACTTCATAGGCGAGAAAGTCGATGGCGATGGCATTGTCGTCAGCAAGAGAGACGGCGGAACATTCTCTTACACAGTCTCAATACCTTACAGCGACGAGATGTACAACTCACTGCTTATCGTGGAGCCTATCGTCTATAAATTCAAAGAAGAGGTCCATCACCATCAGCAGGCCATCAAAGACAAAGAAGCCTTTGCCTTATGCGACGCTTTCTTAATTGCAGAAGGTGTAGTCAACACAGCGCAACACATCGACAAAAGCGCTCTTAAGACAGCATACGCTACCCCAGACATCGAACAGAAAACCATGACAGACAACGGAGACATCTTCTTTATGGTCAATTCCGACGCCATCAACTGGGCTGTACCTTTGAATAAAAACATGCAAAACAAGAATGCAGTACACGACCTCACCTCTCACATCATGAAAGGATGGAACATCGACAACATTGAAATCATTGGTTGGGCATCACCTGAAGGACCATTGAGCTACAACAAAAACCTGTCTAACAAAAGAGCCAAGATGACAGAAGAGTTTCTGAAGAAAAGATTAGAGACATTATCCGCTCAAAAGAACTCTCACGTCAGCTATAAAAACGTTAATGACGTCAAGTTCATAACACAAGGCAAAGGCGCAGACTGGGACGGACTGATGAAGGCCATTGAAAGTTCCAGCATCAAGGACAAACAAATAATCCTTAACACTTTGAAGAAGCAATCGCCTGAAGAAAGAGTGGCTCAGCTTAACAAATACATAAAACAATATCCTGAATTTGAAAAGAGCATCCTGCCATCATTGCGACGCTCTATTGTAAAAGTCAACACCATAGAACCTGCTATGACCGACGAGCAGATTACAAAAGCCTGCACCTCAAATCCAAAGTCGTTGAGCTGCGACCAGATGATGTATGCAGCTTCTTTAGTCAAGGAGTTAAAGAACAAGGAAATGATTTACATCACTGCCATCGAGACATATCCAAACTGTCCTGAACCATATTGTAATGCTGGGGCTGTAGCAATAGAGAAAGGTAATCATAAGCACGCAAAACAACTTTTGAATCAAGCGATAGAGATTGACGATTTATTGTCTGAAGCATACAACAACTTAGGCATCATTGCAATTATTGAAAACGATTATGAAACAGCATCGGCTATGTTCAAGCAAGCTAAAGACTTGGGATTGAACACAAGCTACAACGAGGGCGTAGTCCAAATCAACAAAGGCAACTATGACAAGGCCATCAGACTTATGACAAAAGACAACCCTAACTGCGACTACAATGTTGCGCTGGCACAGACATTAGACAAAAGATACACCATAGCGGAAGAGACAGTAAAATGTCTGGATGAAAACGGCAAGACATTATATCTTCAGGCCATCATTGCAGCAAGGACAAAAGACGTTGAAAAAAGTCTGAAACATCTTGCAAAGGCAATAAAGAAAGACAATAAAATAAAGAATATCGCCAAATACGATATGGAATTTGCGAGCATGCAAGACACGCCCGAATTCGTAGCCCTAGTTGAATGATTATTAAAATCTTATAACAGAGTCGCTTCGGCGACTTTTTTTTCTATTTTTTTATAATGAATTAAAATACTATGCAAAAAAGTTTTATATTTGCAGACTATTATTGTGCAAATAAAATTAAATTAATTACCAATCTAAATAGAAGAATATGAATAAATTAAGCTTTACTAAACTTATCATGGTTATGGTTTTGGCTTTATGTCCTATGGCATTTTATGGTCAAAATGATAACACAGAAGAACAAGCAGCCTCATTTAACGATTATGCTTACGTTTCAGGCGATTTGGGATTAGGTTTCTTAAACGGCGAAAATTCAGGATTAAAATTAGGTCTTAACGGTCACCTCGGCCTCGGCTATCAATTCGACAACATCGTTGGTGTTAAAGGTAATATTGGATTCGGCGGATTGAACGGCGAATACAGCAACATCAGCATCGACAGATTGAATTATTTTGAAGCCAACCTCAATTTAACAATCAACCTCACAGAAATTATATTCGGTTATAAACCAGACAGAAGATTCAACATCATTCCTCATATCGGTTACGGTCAAGTTAGATTCAGAATCAAAGTTAACGACAACGATGACAACAACATCTACGAAAACGGTTATGACGAAAGACATGGTAGAAAAGTTATCGCTACAATCCCAATGGGTGCTGAAGTAAATTTCGGTATCACTAAAGATTGGAAAATCTTCATGGACTACACAGCAAACTACGCTGACACAGAACATCTTGATGGTACTCCAACAGGTAGACACAACGACTGGTTCAGCAGCATCAACCTCGGTACAAGCTACAGATTAGGCAGCGAAGCTAACGTTTTCAGAAGAGAAGACCCATACTGCAACTATTGGTATATCACAGCTGACGGCGGCGCTTCATTCCTCTTCGGTGACAACCAATATAAATTAGCTAGCGTAAGAGGTAACTTGAATGCAGGTATCGGTTATTCATTCCATAACTTCTACAGAATCTATGGTAGATATGGTTACGGTGTATATACAGGTAGATATGACAACTACTTCACACTCCAATATGCCGACTACTACGAAGCTAACATCAATATCGCAGCCGACCTTATCGGATTCATCTTCGGATATGATGAAAACCGTCTCTACGGACTCTACGCACACCTCGGTCTCGGACAAATGCAATACAAAGCTAAAACTATATCAGAAGGCCAACAACATTATATCGGCTACGACTTCGAAGCTGAAAACAATATCCAAGGCCTCGGCATTAACAACAGAGAAGTCGTTATGACAGTGCCATTCGGTCTCGAACTCAATTACATCGTAAACCAAAAATTCGATGTTTATGCTGACGTATCAACAGAATATGTTGACACAGATTTGTTAGACTTGATGTATTCAGGTATCCACGATGACTGGCGTACTACTATCAACGTCGGTTTACGTTACAAACTCAACGATGCTTGCTACGCAGTTGAAGAAGAACCTTGCTGCCTCACTATCGACGAAGTTAAACAAGCTATCGAAGATGCTTTAGCAAATCAACAAGTTAGAACTGATACTATCGTTGACACTGACACAGTAACAGAAACTATTGAGAAATACACTATCTATCATACTAACCACGCTAACATTTCATTCCCACTTAACGAAATAACAAAAGTTAAGACACAAACAAACATCGACGCTATCAACAGAGCTGCTCAAGAAATCCAAAATGGCTTCATCGTAGAAAACATAGTCGTTGAAGGTTACTCTTCACCAGAAGGCACAGACGAAATCAACAACCGTCTCGCTGAAGGCCGCGCTAAAGCAGCTGCTGATTTAGTCCAAAAAGAACTCAACGCTCAATTAGAAGAATCAAAAGTTACAATCCATTCTAAAGGCGCTGACTGGGAAGGTCTCTACAAAGCTATCTTAGGTTCTGAATTAAGCAACAAAGAACAAATCGTTGACGAACTTAAGAACGCTTCTGACAAAAATGCAACATTACATAAGTTAATGAGACAATATCCTGAAATCGAAGAATTGTTGCCACAATTACGTCGCGCTAACGTAACAATCACAACAGTTAAATAATAATCATCAGGATGATTAAAATAAAAAAGGTTGCCCTCGGGCAACCTTTTCTTTTTTTATTCTCATTTATATTTTCTTCACTCCCAGACTGTCTTCACAACGCTCTAGCATCACCTCATTGCTTTCTTTAAAGACTGGATGAATGAAACCTGGCGCTATCTCACATAATGGCGTAAGCACAAAACGACGCAAATGTAACCTCGGATGCGGCAATATCAATTCTTCATCGTTGTTGATGATGTCATCATAATAAATAATATCCAAGTCGATAGGACGTGACTCGTAACCGATATGATTTTCATTTCTCCTCCTTCCAAGCTCAGCCTCTATCGTAAGCAGCTCCTTCAACAAATCATGAGGACTTAACACAGATTCTATCGCTATAGCTTGATTTAAAAACAGATTATCCGCATCAAAACCCCAAGGTTCTGATTCATAAAGCGATGATTTTAAAACTACCTCGCCGCAACGCAACTCGATAAGTTCTATCGCCTCGCTCAGAAGTTCTTCTCTATTACCCATATTGGAACCAAGAAGAATAAAAGAAAGACCTTTCATAATACCATATTTTATAGACGCAAAATTAAGAAATATTCGTATCTTTGATGCAAAATAAACTAACTCAAGTCAAATTATAAATTCATAAAAAATGAAATCATTCTTTAAAACATTCTTTGCATCGTTCCTCGGTTCTGCAGTTTTATTATTAGTTGTTGTAATATTTATTTTCGGCAGCTTAATTGCTTCAATAGCTAGCTCATCTGAGGCTAACGTCACTTTAAAGCCAAAGACAGTTCTTTACATGAATCTTAATTATGACATTCCTGAAAGAACTAACAGCAACAGTCTTGAAATGTATTTCAATGTAGACAAGATTGACATGGCTGGCATGAACGACATCTTAAATAATATCGACGCTGCAGCCATCGACCCTAACATCGAAGGCATTTTCCTCGACTTATCTACAATAGGCACATCATCAGCCAATATAGAAGAGATCAGAAACCGTCTCATCAGTTTCAAAGAATCAGGCAAATTCATTATCAGCTACGGCGAAGCTTACACCCAAAGCGCATATTATCTCGCCAGCGTATCTGATAAGATTTATATGTTGCCTGACGGCGTTCTAGATATCCACGGCATTTCTTCACAAAGCATGTTCTACAAACATCTTCTCGAAAAACTAGACATAGAGATGCAAATCATCAGACCTGCCAACAATAAATTCAAGAGTGCAGTAGAACCTTACTTCCTCGACGAAATGAGCGATGCTAACCGCGAACAGACAAGCGTATATCTGAATTCTATGTGGAATACGATATGCAACGACATCAGCGCTTCAAGAAACATCAAAGTCGAAACCATCAACAAATTGGCTGATGACATGACACTGATGTTCGACACTAAGGCAGCCGTTGACAATGGTTTCATCGATGAATTGATTTACAAAGACGAACTTCTCGCAAAACTTCACGAACTCACAAACACACCAGACAACAAGAAGTTAAATATCATCAAGAACACACAATATGCTAAGGTCAGACCAGAAATGATGACAGGCGAGGACAATATCGCTATCGTTTATGCGTCTGGACAAATCATCGACGGAAAAGGCGATGAAAACGAAATCGGCTCCACTACCCTTTCAGCAGCTTTACGTAAAGCTAGAACTGACAAGAAAGTCAAGGCTATCGTTATGAGAGTCAACTCACCTGGCGGCAGCGCCGTAGCTTCAGAAGTCATCCGCCGCGAAGTGGAACTAGCTGCAAAAGAGAAACCAGTCATCGTATCAATGGGCAACTACGCAGCATCTGGCGGCTACTGGATTTCATCGACAGCAGATTATATCTTCGCCGACCCTAACACATTGACAGGCTCCATCGGTGTTTTCGGAACTATACCTAATTTCAAAGGCTTCCTCAACGACAAAATAGGCCTCACCTTCGATGAAGTAAAGACAAACAAAAACGCCGACTTCGGCTCATTGTCAAAACCTTTAACACCTTATCAAATGACAATGATGCAAAAACACGTCACCGAAACATACGATAACTTCATCACTCTGGTATCAGAGACTAGAGGTCTGCGCAAGACTTTCGTCGATAGCATCGCACAAGGAAGAGTATGGAGCGGCACCGACGCATTGGAAATCGGTTTGGTTGACGAACTTGGCGGCATCGACAAAGCCATCGCTTACGCAGCCGACAAAGCCGGTCTCACTTCTTATTCAATAAAAGAATTCCCTAAACAAGAAGACCCTCTTGAAAATCTCTTCAAGACCGAGACACAAGAATATTATACAAAAGCTGTCATGAAGAATAACTTAGGTTCTACATACCAATATCTCGAAGCGATAGAAAATATCAGCAGAATCGAAGGCATACAAGCTCTGATGCCAATGGTAGTAGTTGAATAATAAAACTAAAGGCGGTTGAACTGGTTCAACCGCCTTAGTTTTTAAATACTCATAGATTTCTCTTCCCACTGGTTCATCAAGTCTTGGAGTCTTTCTTTCTTCTCCCCGTATGATGAATACCAAGCGTTATCAATATTGATATCAGGATAGTCTGTAGGAGACGACATCACCTTGTCCATTTCAGCAATTTCATTCTCCAAAGATTCAATCTGTTCCTCAAGTTTCTTTATTTCTCTCTCGATACGTTTTATCTCTCTGTCATTCTGTTTCTTCGTCTCGTAATCTAACTTGCCTTGAGAGATATTGTTTTCCGTTGGCATCGACTTCATCTTCTTGTTGAGGTCGTCGAGTTCCTTCATTTTCTTCTCTTCGAGGAAATCGTAGATGTCGCCGATATATTCTTTGATATTAGGTTTTCTAAACTCATAGACTTTGTTTGTCAGACCTTGGAGGAAGTCACGGTCGTGAGAGACTATTATCAAAGTTCCGTCAAACTGCAGCAATGCAGATTTGAGGATGTCTTTCGACAGCATATCGAGGTGGTTAGTAGGTTCGTCGAGGATGAGCAGGTTCGTTGGGAAAAGCAGCATCTTAGCCAATGAGAGACGTGCTTTCTCACCGCCCGACAATACCTTCACCTTTTTCTCTATAGCCTCTCCGCTGAAAAGGAAAGCACCGAGCAGCGACTTCACCTTCACTCGCATATCTCCGGTAGCGACGTCATCGAGTGTCTCAAAGACGGTCTTCTCTGGGTCTAACATATCCTGCTGGTTCTGGGCATAATAACCAATCTTCACCTCGTGACCGAGTTTCAACTCGCCCTCATAATCCAAGACGCCGGCTATGATTTTAGACAAGGTAGATTTACCTTCGCCATTACGTCCCACAAAAGCTATCTTCTCGCCTCTTGGGATGAGAAGGTTTATATTGTTAAGGATGTTTTTCTCGCCGTATGACTTCGACAGATTATTGAGTTCGAGAGTCACCTTACCGGAATGCGGTGCTGGCGGGAACTTGAAGTGCATGGCCGACTTATCCTGGTCGTCGATTTGCACCACGTCCATCTTCTCGAGCTGCTTCACTCTGGATTGCACCTGTTTGGCTTTAGTAGCCTTATATCTGAAACGTTC
>JAEIGA010016036.1_pt1 | contig 11405 bp, 8 predicted proteins | sample 9270691 | NCBI WGS metagenome assembly JAEIGA01 (sample SAMN17057246, study PRJNA624740) | gut metagenome | biome: biome; isolation source: fecal sample | host: Bos grunniens | place: China: Xizang | collected 2019
ATGAAGGAAAGGCAAACGTGACATATAATCAACTTCTTTCCAAGCATTACCATCTAAAACTTTTACCCACATCTTAATCGGTGTGTTATTAATCGTAACTGTTTTCATAATTTAAATGATATTTTTAGTTTATTTATTATATTTCAATAGTAAGGAATTAAAGGGAAAAGAGAAGAAAAAAGAAAGGGAAGTTAATCCCTCTCCTTTAAATCTCTTCAATAGAATACGCCATTCGATAAGTTCCACCAAGATAATGATGAATTTCTATCGGCTTAATTCGTTTTCCATAAAGAGCAGCTACTTCTCGTATCTTATTAGTAATTAAATCTTCTATGGGTTGACCTTTCTTAAAAGTAATCCCCCATAATCCTTGAATGGACTTTTGAGTTTTTGTTCTATCCATACCACCAAGGGTTAATATAAAAGCTTTATTTGTCATCTTAATAAGATCATTTAATGAAATGTAATACAAGGGCTGATCAAATGAATCTATATCCACCAGATCAAACTTCTGACCCCTCTCAATCATTAAATCCAAAAAGTCTCTTGCATCTAAATTATAACTGTGACCTTTAAATTTTAGATCATTAGTAATAATTTCAGTCTTCTCTGAAAAAGAGAATCCAAGTCTTTCCTCATTTTGATAAACAGATTGTTCACCAGCAAAAGGATCTATAATAGACTTAATATTTTCCTCTCCAATTCTTTTAATAACTAATTTTGTTAGTTTATCTTTAGCAATAAAATGACCTCCATTATAAGTCATATTATTCTTTGACTCATCATTGACATATTTCTCAATAGTCTCTGAGCTGATGCTAAATCTTTCAGATAACATTCGATAAACTTCCTCTTTAGTTCTTGTCCCAATGTATAACTTGGAAAATTCTTCATACAATCTATATGAGCGCTTTGTCTCATCACTAGAAAGTACTACTAATGGGGATTTTGAACGACCCCCAATCTTATATCCAAACGTAATTGAGATTTCTTTAATTTCATCTTTTTGTTCTTGTGTAAGATAGTCTGTTGGTATTCGTTTAAAACCCCAATTAAAAATTCTTAACGCAAGACTATAATTTCTATCCTGTTTTAATTTCCAATTGGGCCACGATCCATTATTCTTACACCACTTTCTATAAAAAGAAACATAATCAAAATCCTTAGACTTTATAATTCTCTTAGATCTTAGTTTCTTTTCTAATTCTAATAACTCTGGGTATCTAGAAAATGCATTCTCCCTAGTTCTTCCTCTCTTAAGATATTGATAAACTCTCTTCTCAACTATATCATTTGATTGTTGACTAGGCCATACTAATCTAGACTTTACCCAATTAAATGCTACTTCTGCAGCATCTTCATCCGTTAGAAGACGAGTTATGAATTGAGACTTTATATGTTCTTTAATTCTAGACTCTTCTCTAACATCCTTCCAAGATAAACATTCTCTTCTTAAATATTTCTCATATTTATCTTTTGAATCTTCTTCTGGAAGTCTGCCCATTGTATCTATAAAGAGCAAAACTTCTCTAATTTTCTTTTCTACTAATCGGTCTGTCTTTGAATAAGCAAATGAATACTTATCAGAACAGACTAACTCTTTTAATTCTTCTACAAGAATCTTCTCCGGACTACGTCTCCAATCACACATTTTTCTTAATTCTCCTTCAGAAAAACCTTCACCTGATTTCGGACGACGACCATACTTGTTAATAAAATTTTCTAACTTGATTTTAAAAATCTCCTGTCTCTTCTTTAAAATTTCTTTTTTCATAATTTTAATATTTTAAGTTTTTAATAAATTTAATTCTATGTCTTAAGTTGTTTAAAAAGAAATGAATAACTCCTTACAAGCTATTCTACATATATAAGGCTTTTAGAGGATAATAGAAGGAAAAAAGAATACTGAGAAATTAATCTCAGTACTCCCTCCCTTATAATTTAATCTATTACATATTTAGACTGATGTTGTCCTATTTGATAACCAGTCTTTAATTTAAAACACATAAAATTTAAATCCTTTAACGAATTTACAAAATCAAAAAATTCTCTCACACATGCATAAGGAACATTAACCTCTAATCTTGGCAATGTCTCTATACAAAAACCAGAAGTATCCCAATAATCGACTTCCTCATTCTTCAAATCATCATAAGGGAACCAAAGCCGCTTATTGATTCGACGAAAAGTATCATTTCCAGACTCATCACATGGATCATTTACCTTGACATGATTAAAATTATGGTCCAAGAGCTCTGAAAATATAATATACATCTCTTGACGACTGTTACAGTATATATGAAACGTTAATGATGAACCGTTGAAATAATCAGTAGACTTTAATGTACTACAATATATATCAAAGAAATGAGGATCAGAATAGTCCTGGGGAATCTCTGGAACGACTGATATAACTGACCAAAAATTCTTACTAATATTTTCTTTACTTATCGATCTTAAATTTTTCATAATTTAAATTTTTACATAATTAAGGGTTTAAGGGATTAGTCTTTTAAACTTATTATTTCATAACCCCTAGTTCTTTTTCCAGTTTCTTTATCATAACCTAAATATTCATAGACTTCAAAATAATCTAAAATATCCGTAGCTTTTGGACTTTTGGGTATTTCCAATTTCTTATAAATATCTCGAACTTTTTCTTTTATATCTTTTAAAGTATATCTATTTCCCGGAGTAAACTTGGAAATAAACTCGGATAATATAATATCCCCTCCCTTTATATTATCAATTTCTCTTCTAATTGCTGCTTCATGATGCGATATTGATCTAATTTTCTCCGGTCCTAGAAGATTTAAATAGTTTCGATAATGTAAGGGTAACCAATGAAAATCAGAAATATGAATATGTCCATACCACTTAGAATCTAAAAGCAAATCACATACTATTTTCATTTTAACGTGAAATTGAGTATTAATCTCAAATATTTGTCTTGCCCTATCAATTTGTTCAGACTTCTCTTGATAAAACTCAAACGGATCCGTAGAAATACGTCCAAATTCATTATATATTAATGTTTCGCTTTTGTAAACATCACTCCTTAACTCAAAAGCTCTACGTTCAGCTATATACACTAATTTATTTATCTGAGGAGCACCCGTTTTTTCATTAATACCTGTATAATCTTCACTATATTTTTGAACACGAATTCTTAATCGTAGGTCTTTGATCATTCTTTCGACTCGAACATTATCTACATCAGAGCTTAATAAAACCTCATAATTCTTTACATCACTTAATGACATTGATAATTTCTCTTTCGACAGTTTATCATATTCTTCGAGAGTAACCTCTTTATCAGAAAGTTTATATATAAAAATACACTCATCCCTAAAAACATTTTCTAGTAATCTTTGTCTTCCCATAATTTGAGGAAAATCCATACGAATATCTGTAGAAAGTGAATCTATCCTACAATCTGAAATAATAACAGACATGGCTGATGGGGAGTAAAAATCAGCACCCGCATATGTAGTTCTAGTACAGAAAGTAAACATCTTATGGGACTGACCTTTTAAGGGGGCTTTACCGATTGACATTTTAATCGACGATAATGATTTTTTATTTTTCTCTGTATCCGCGCAAATAATATTTACTTGATCGGGAGTTAAATTATTTCTTTTAATAGTGGAGGTAATTAGTTTAACTGAATTAGTGTAAAAAACTACCTCTCTTGATTTATGTATTGTACCATTCTCATCTACTTTTTCTGGATAACGGCCTTCTAAATAATCCTGAATAATTTTATCGATTTCTCGTATTATTTGATTAGACTGGCGTAAATCTATTTTTACTTTATGTAATCTATCTGGATGCCATTTTAGTTCGTAGTAAGGAAGATCTTTAAATTCATCTAGTTCATTCAAATATTCTTCTATATAGGGAGTAGCAGATAGATAAGTTACATTAGGACAATCTTGTAATGTATTAATAAAGTTTAATTCTGTGTCTGCTTTAAATGATGCATCAATAAAGATATTCTGAAACTCATCTACAATAACAGAATAAAAAGGTAACTCTTCTCCAATAACACCAAGTACATATTTTAAAGAATCATAGGTAACTAAAATCTTTGGGGCTTGTTTAGAGAATTTGCAGTTTAGAATATAAGATCTAATATTATCCTGCATAGATTTTATTTCTGAATAATCACCGGTTAATACTTTATCTATTCCCTTTTTAGATTTTTTTAATAATTCCTTTACTGGATCTACTACTTTTACAACCTCTTCATTATCAATAAATACTCCTTTTTCCCCTGAATTAATAACTAAATAAGTATTAGGTAATTGTTCATTTTTATTACTTAAAAGAAACTTTCTAGGACTACATAATATAGTAGGAATATTATTAGTTAAGCAGTAATGAGTAAATCCACAACCTGTTATTGTTTTATTTATTATTGAATGACCTTTTAATAGGTCAGTATTAAAACCTCCCCATTCGGAAATATATCTAACATTTATAGGTACTTCGATAATTTGTTTATTCATAATATATAATAATTTAATTTGTTAATAATTTAATACAGAATCCAGTTAAAAATAATAGAACATCAGATTTAAACAATCTGAGTTGACGGATGTAAATAACTATCTTTTCTTTTTTCATTATATAGGTTTTTAGGCTTTTATAATAGAGTTTTGTAACATTTTCTCGACAATAAAAGTGCATCCCTTATATAAAATATAAACGTAAAAAAAAATTACAAATCTTTTTATCCATTGTTTTTAACTATTTCCCCTTTTCCTAATTTAAAACGTAATAAAAACCGTTTCGCCAATTGAAAAGAAACCCCAGTTAAAACCAAGGATATATTATCACGATCATAAAATAAAATAGTCTTGGGTGGGAGCGAAGCGAGTGGCTAGGCAGGCAAGACTCTTCCTTTCAATTTAATATTTTAAAATCTATTTAATTTGATTTTTTAATTATAAATTAATCTTTTAAGTCATATCTGCTTCAATTAATTATCTACCCCGTCAACTCGCAACTTTTTTGGGGAACAAAAAAAAGAAGGGGCGAAGGTTTTTTACCCTCATCCCCCGGAATTTCCCTAATTAATGTTTCCAGTTAATATAATAAACAGGACAAAATCGATCAGTATTATCTAATGTTACTGTATATCCTAATTGTTCCAAACGAACTTTATCAGCATCATTTAATCTCATCTTATCAACTGTTGTTTCATAATAACCTTCATTACATGCATCAACAATAGTATCTTTAATGTTAGTTTCTATACACCCCCAGATACCAAATTTAGTTAATTCTCTTGCTTCTTCTGCTGTCATTTTTTTTTATTTTTTATTTTATTACATATATAAGGCTTTTACGTCATTTTAATCAGAAAGAAAAAATAAAAAAAAGCTATCCATCTCGGACTGCTTTTTTAAAATATTATGAGCAAAATTTAACAAAAATTTTAATTAACCATTTTTTTATCTCTTTCATATATAAGGCTTTTACGTCATTTTAAACGGAAAGAAAAATAAAAAAGCTATCCATCTCGGACCGCTTTTTTTAAATTAGAAAAAGAAAATAAAATTGCTAAATAAAATTGATTAAGCAACAAAACTTGTCATATATAAGGATTTTACGTCATTTTGAACGGAAAGAAAAAAGGACTATCCTCACGGACGGTCCAATCTCCATTATTAACAATTTAAACAAACTAAACTATGAATAAAACATAATTATTAGTCTTCAACATTCTCTTCGACATTTTCTATAGGTTCCTCATATGGATCTGCCTTTGTTTGATCAGCAATATCCATAATCTTAAGATCACCGATTACTTCTTCACCTACAGTCCAAGCCTTAATGACATCACTATTTTCGTCATTTTTGTCAATTCTAATTGAGAAATAATTTCCCTCGGCATCTCTCACCCCATACCTCCAAGTTTTGCTAAGAAGTTTAGGTTCGGAGATTTCATGGATACGAAATGCAATAATTCCAATTCCAAGACCGCCTTCAATATCCGTATTAATGATAGCCTGTACGTTATTAAAGAACCCTAGTTTCTTTTCAGGGTCTTCAGTCTGAATTTTCTTAATGTCAGACATTGTCATACCTGATCTAGTTTCGAAGAGCATTTTTAATCTAGCATAATGTGCTTCTACTTCACCGAGTTTAAAGTGTAGTGAGTAGGGAACAAATCTATGCATCCAGTTATGAATATCTGGATTATTATAACTAAAACCTTCTGGAATAATTCTTTCTTTCTTAAGAAGGTTTTCTTCGGATTCATCACCAATTATGGTAAAGATAATTTCGTATGTACCGGTCATAGGTTCAAAATCATGAATGCTCTGAATATAAGCTCGTTTAACTTTTATTTCCCATTGAGCTTCCTCATTTTCTCTAGTATATTCAATATATACTACTTCTTGTCCGATACTTTCCAGAATATCACCACCCTTAGGGATCCACTTAAAGGATGCCTTATTGAATGAATAATCTGAAACCAAAATCTCCTTTAATGATCTACGCTTTTCCATAATAATTAATTTAATTTCTTTAGTTTAACTGTATAATATGATGTATCTTTAATCCAGCAGCATCCATGTTCAGATATAAATCTATCAAATGCGTCTGTCATAAAATTCGGTATAATAGATTCTCTTGGAATATCTGTTTCAATCTTCAGAGAGCTCTCATTATCGATTTTATTTAGAAATGAATTAATGTTATTTCCAGATCCAGATATTTCAATTACTCCAGGCTCTACGTCTTTTAATTCAACAAATCCTTCATAGCCACTACCTGAAACCATAAGATCAAACTTAAATTCAATCCCATAAAGTTCACAACAATATTCCATAAATTCTTTTTCATAATATCTCTTAATATCAAATACATGATCTACACTGAACAAATTTTCAGATGAGTCATGTACAACAATGATATTAGTCATTGGGATATTTACTTTTCTAGCATTTTCAACTACATGATTAAATCCATTAGCTAGTGCAATAGCTGAGAATGATTGAATTTTATAGTTAATACCAGCTCTTGATACTTTTGCTAGTTTACCTCTATCAATCTTTTCTCTACCGTAGTCATCTCGATAACGAACAAATCTCCAAGTTGATGCTCTAAGTGTATCACCTAATTCCTGATTAATAAAACCTTCATGTTTTTCAGGATAAGCTGCATTATATTCAATAAAAGTCTTTAAATCTGGGAATTGTGCAAATAGAGTATCGATTAGTTCTTGTGCCACTACTTCAGGAATATTGAGCTGTTCTCCTAGTGTTTTAGAGCTCATACGATAAGCAATAGCCAAAAATACGACTTTCATTCGTTTTCTCCACTTCTTCTTTTCAGATTTTCCCAATGCTTCCCAAACATCAGCACCGAGGTGTTGTTTTGCTACATAGATATAGACATCTTCACCTTTTTGGAATAGTCCAATTAGATTTTTATCACCACTTCGGAATGCTAAGGTACGAATCTCAGCCGAAGAAATATCGAAATAAGACATCATAAATCCAGGAGGTGTTGTTACTGACTCCTTAAGGTCCATGTGTGAAGGAATGGTATGGAAGCCACTAGACCATCTTTTAGTCTCCTTCTTCATAATTTCAAATTTCGGGAATAGTTTTAGTCTTGCTCCCGGTTCTCCAGGTTCTGCATCTCTAAGAGGCATTAATTGTGGAGTATCAATTACATACTTAGCATTATCTTTAAAAAGTCCATTAATGTAAGTTGACTTGATTTTATTATATTTCTTAAACAGTAATACATTAATCAAGAACTTTCTCATTTGTGTAAATTCATCAAGATTATGGTCACTTGGGTCATAGGGCCTCTTAATAATATCCATTTCTAGTTCAACGTGATTTCCGAAGAACATACTTTGCATATCCCAACCTTCAAATGCTTCCCAAACATTTCTCACATTATCTTCCTTTAGATCTTTCCAGTATGCCATAGCGGTTATATAAACATCTGTTGGGTAAGGAGGTTCATATCCATCAGGCCAAATACAACCATGACGACCACCACCAGTACTATTCCAAAATACTTGCCAAGCTTGCATAAAGTGATTATATCCATCTTTCGGAGTTGTTATTCCGAGATTTTCATAATATTTATTATCACCGGGCAATTTATTAACTTCCTTAAATATAGCTGCTAAGAAAACTGATTGTGTACCAAACATTTTAACCCAATCGTCAGTCATCTCTGCATTATCTACTGGGCTTGTACAACGGTAATAGTTTTCTTTAATGAGATCTGCGGCTTCTACTAGTGGGAGTGTTTTACCGAACACTGTTACTTCCTGTGGAATATTATTAATATCAGGACCTAATTGCTTCCAGATGTTTAAACACTCTTTATAGCCTTTTTCATAATAAAGATATTTTTCTAACTCAATATGCTTATTTCCTAAATCAATTTTATCGAGTTGTAAGAATTCTTTCATCTTTTCAGAAATAACCCCGAGAATCTTTTTCTTCCTTACAATACTGGGATCAATCTTTCCCTTGAATTTAGTTTCAGTCATGGCTTCAGACGTCATCCTAATAATTTCTACAGCAAAATCTTCACCGTAAGAATCACATAATGACCAATCATCGAGCCCTGTTTCAGAACCATCTCCAAAATCAATATTCTTAGCTAAAATATCTTTTGTGATTTCTAACGTATCCCCATTATGAAATTCACCTCTTTCAAGTAAGATTCGACATTCCGGAGTATATTTCTTTATTTTATTTGCTTTCTTTGCATGTTGATCCATTTTATGCTTACATCTATAAGAGGCTGCATATAGGATTCCCCACATCATCATATTATCACAATACCTGTCATATCCATCACGAAATTCCTCATTTACATAAAGTCCTCCGCGATGTAATCTAGCCCCAAGTCTTTGATTGGCTGAAAATGTATCAATACAAAGTTGTGTATATCTATGATAGTTTTCCTCAGGTATTAAAACAGTGTATAGTGAGTCTAAACAACAGTAATGTCCTAAGATATCACTTGGGATATTTAAGAATTGATTTCCAAAATATCTTTCAACTAATTCCTTAAATTCATTAATATGATCTGGATATCTATTACATATTTCTTCCCACTCAGGACTATTCATATAGTCAAAGGGTGAAACTTTAAGAACTTGTTTCTGTCCTTTTTTACCACGAACATTAGGATCCTGAACAGTCATATAATACATACTTTCAAACAGATCGCTTAATCTGTCAAAATCAGTATCCCAAGGTTCGATGCCTCCATTATCATAGATTTTTGTAGGTGGGATATTGGGAGTTTGTGTATCTCCTCCACCTAGTAATCTTTGAGCAGTCCATTTTAATGAATAATTCTTAGAGTGAAAGCCGTCTAATACATTAAATACACTAGCATCTTTAAAGGCACACTCTATACCAAATTCTCTCCAAGTTACTTGCTGCTCAAATTGTAAATTATAAACCCAAATTGATTCTTGATGTTTTCTCAGTACTTCTCCTAACTTATTTCTAAAGTCTTGGTATTCTTCAGGACTAGAATTCTTTTCTATATCTAGAAATGAGAAATAGGCCGATGCATTCTTAATAGCTAATGCAGCACCAGCTATTCTAAAATCAATTTCCATAGGCATACCAGAAGTCTCATAGTCAAATCCCATGAAAGTACCTTCAGGTTGATTATAAAAGAACGACAAAAATGAAATCGCCTCCTGATAAGTTTTAACTATTCTTAACTGAGCCTGAGAAAAATCTCGTTTCTTCGTAAATTCGGGAGACATGAAATACTGGATTTCATCTTCATTCGGAAAATCATTCTCATGATATACTTTTGCAAAACAACCTCCATCCATTCCGAGTCTATTAAGCTGAGAACAATCAAAATAATTCTCTGCACGGATACCAAAGTGATATCTCTTTTTCATAAACTCAAATGCAGCAGGTCCGAAAAGTAATACAGCATCAGATTCACCTAATCCACTAAAATAAGCATCATTCTCCTCGTCACTTCTTTCTGATAGGATAGATATATATTGAATATCAGTACCATACCGGAATCCCATCAGTGATAATCTAGCAGTATTTACTACTTTGTCATCAATAATTACAATTCTTCTATTCATAAATTTAAATATTCTTTCCATTAGGATGTGCACCTTCGCAACTCTCCTTAATGGGGTTTTCAATAGTAAGGAAATAAGGCTGTCTGAAAGGAAAAGGAGCAAAAAAAAAGAAAAGGGAGCTTGTCCCTTACTCATCATCCTCAAGTTTATCATATTGCTGTTCTAGAATAAACTTAAAGTGTTCAGCCTCTTCCTTATATTTATACCCAAGATCGGTCCATCGTTTTCCTTCAGACGAGAATTTATCATCTAAATATTCTTCTACCTGCGGCATAATTTCATCAGGCCTACTATCATCTCTAATCATGTCTACTACGCTAAATTCTTCTGGCGACAATCCCATCAGGTCCATTGCCAAATTGATAAGAAATTTTCTTACTGGTTTTAAAATTGCCATTTCCATTAAATTTTTTAATTTTCATAATTAAGTTTTTATTTTCTCATTAATAAGGGTTTCATGTCAATAAAAAAGAAAGGGGATTTAATTCCCCTTATATCTAATATGGAATCTCTTAGCAGACTTAGACTTTTTAAATCTAATTGAAATAATCTCATTATCTTCAGTCTCTACTAAAACATTCCAATTTTTATGGTGTTTATATGGAAAACCATAAGCCTTCTTTACTGCAATATATTTTTTATTTGACATGATTTACAACATTCAGAGTTAGACATTATGCACGAATATTCACAAAATTCTTTAATAGAATTATATTTATCTTCATCTAATAAATAAAATTTTTCTGGTTTATTAGTATTATAAAGTTTTTCTTGAATATTTTCAAATTCATTCTCTTTAATATAGGCACATGTGCCTTCTGTTACAAAACATCCTAAAGTCTCTGCATATTCATTAGGATATTTATCTGGATCAAAGAATCCAATAGTAATTTCTGGACTAGTTATTTTTGATTGACGTTCTAAAATACTTAAATAAATACTTGGTATGGTGTTTTTTGTCTCATAAGGTAAAGATATTGAATAATCGACGTCGGGCAAGAATATAGGAGTAAACATATATTCCGTCTGATGTTCTTCAAAATAATCTCTAACCATTTTTGTAATTCTCTCATTTTCAGACCCACTGTAGAATACACTATCATACCAAAACTTATATTTTGGATTTTTTCCTCCATTAATAAACATCCAGGGATTTTCCGGATCTTCGTCGTCTAATCTATCTTCAAAATAAACACCTTCAATTAATTTTTCATTAACGAGAATAAATTCTAATTTAAATTCTTGATTTAGTGCTATATAATATATATCCCCACCATATGGATCCCAA
>JAEIGA010016038.1_pt1 | contig 11404 bp, 10 predicted proteins | sample 9270691 | NCBI WGS metagenome assembly JAEIGA01 (sample SAMN17057246, study PRJNA624740) | gut metagenome | biome: biome; isolation source: fecal sample | host: Bos grunniens | place: China: Xizang | collected 2019
CGCCAACAGATATCTTGATTATGATGTCATCAACCAGGGTATCGGAGGCTATATCTACGACAGCAAATCTCTCATGAAGATGCCGGGTTACACTCCCGATAAGATCATCGTTGCGCAGGGTACCAACCAGTACGGCGACAACGACATGAATGTTGTTAAGGAATACTACGATGTTCTCACCGGCATTTACGGAACTGAGATTCCCATACTCTGCATCACTCCGATCTGGAGGGGAGACCACCTTGACGAACTGCCTGTTTTCTACAGCTTCTGCGAAAACATAAAGAAGACCGTATCCTCTTATCCGAACGTTAAGGTAATCGAAGGAACAACACTTGTTCCGCATCTTGAAGAGTATTATCTCGACAATCTCCATCCGAACATTCTCGGCACGGAAACATATGCGGCAAATCTCGTTAAGGAAATGAAGAAGATCAATTTCTGATCTTCAGATTACAATCAAAATATCTTCGAAAATAACATTAAATCCCATGACGTAGACGATCGACATGATCGCTGTTTTAGACTATCTAGAGGATTGTTATATGCATTGAATAATAACTCTATATAAAACGATAATTATGTAAATATGTATGACGAATGCATACATCATATGATGAGATCTGCTGATGCAGATTGCATGGATAGAAAAACCCACTCCGAAGAGTGGGTTTTGAAGCATTAAGGTAAAGTATAGATGAGATAATCATTGGAACGTGCCGTTACTGCATTTTCGAGATTTGTCCCGACAAACGGGTTCTCGCCAGGGTGTGTGATAGCCGAGGAGAGAACGTATGCGATAAGAATCGCGTCATCTCTCGAAATTCCTGATGCGATGCCCTTATTGCCGGCAGTATGATAACACAGGGAGTCGCTATGCTGCCCGAATGTGATATATACGCCGTAATTTGCATCGGATGCCTTGATTTCTTCGGACGTCCTTGCATCAGCCAGATAGTCATCAATTGGAGCAAGATGATAGGAGAAACCGTAAAGCTGCGCGAAGCCGCTAGGGTTATCTGCGCTACCAAATGCGTCTTCATATCTGAATACCATCTGTGTATCACCATAGATATATGCGTAATACATGAATGTAGCGTCTCCGTCCCATGTCGGATTACCGTTTTTCGTCCAGCCTATATCTTTGCAGATTGCGCCAGTTGAGAAGAACAGTGATTTCTGATCGTTATCGATGAGATAATCATCAATGTTAATATCCATCGACAATGTCGTCTCGTACTCTGTACCAGCGTATACAGTATATGTGTACTTGCCGGTCGGAGCTGTGGTAGAACCTGCGGTCTCAGTAGTCTTATCAGGACTCATCGTATCGATGGTCTGATTAGGCTCTGAAATGTTAGGATCATATACAGTTTCTGTCGTACGGGTTGTGAAATCCGTACGATCGTCCTTCTGTCCGTTGCACGCTGTCACGAGGGAAGCGCACAATGAAACGATAACCATCATTGCTACTACCTTAATTAAGGAATTGATCTTTTTCATATTGCACCTCATTATTTCTATTGACAAAATTTTAATTAATTTAGTGATGGATGTCTATAAAGCGAAAGATAAGGGATTAACAAAATAATAAGACCGTGACGAAGAAAAAAGCTAGATTATAAACAGTTGCGAATATTTAAACTCATTTTCGAAATAATAGATATTACAAATGCATACATCATATGATGAGATCTGCTGATGCAGATTGCATGGATAGAAAAAAGCCGCAATAACTTGCGGCTTAATTCTTTGATTAATACGGTAAAGTATAATTACCGGCACTACCTGAATAATATTCAGAATTTACAAAATCTGAATAATAGAACGGATTCTCGCCTGGATGCTGAGGACCAACGGTTATTAAATACGCAAGGATAATAACATCTTCGCGTGATAATGAGCCGCTTGCTGAAGGGCCGCCGTAAAGGCTGAACCAATCAGATCCGGAAGCGTGATTAGGAAGTCCTAACGTGCTGCTCCAGTACATAGAATTCTGCTGTGTGTTCGAATCATAGCAAGAAGTACCGTAAGGCATTCCGTCTGTAACAGGATTATTTCTAAAGTTATAGCCTATTAAGCTAACCTGAGAAAAACCAGTTGGATTATTGCTCGAGCCATCGACGCCGACGTAGACAACCATGACCTTGCCGTCGCCGAAATCATACTCATACCAGTTTACCATAGACATATTGTCGTCGTAGCTAGTATTGCCGTTTGCTCTGTGCGGTCTCCAACCGTAGTCTCTAGCGAGATAATAAAGATCGAAGGCATCTACACCGTTTCTTACGTCGGTGAAGTAGTAATCTTCGAGATTAACATCCATAGAGAACTGATATCCGTATGCTTCATAAGTGTAAGCACCGGACTGTGTCGGAGTAGCTGTTTCGCTACTGCTAGTTTCTGTCTCTGTTGTTGCAACAGAGCTTGCGATTGACTGGTTGGGTTCGCTAAAATCAGGAGTGATCTGGGTTTCAGTCTCTCTTGATGTAGGATCAACCTTGTCATCGTGCTGGTCACAAGCGGTAAAGAGGCTAAGCATTACTGCAAAAGCCGTCATCACGCAAATAACCTTCATAATCTTTCTAAGCTTCTTCATAATGGTCACCCCCTTATATATTTTTTCGAATAAGCTAGGTGATTCTCCGGGGTATCACATACCGCTGTACATTGGTCATAGTTTACACAATTTCTATCTGCATGCTTAGGAAGCATTACGGAGGATCACATGATTTGCTCGCATCTTTTCAACCACTTGAAAATCTAGATTCAGTATATTTCACATGTGATTGTATCACAATTTGCGAATTTGTATTCGTTAACGGTCTAAAGCACTGCAAAATGATAGATACTGTATTAGAAGATTGACTTATCAAGAGTTATAGACAATTTTTACTTATAGAATGTAAAATAAAAAGAATAAAAGACAGGATGAGTATAAGAAGACTGGGTTAACGGCAACATAAGCAACAAAGGCAACATTGGAGGCAACTATGAGCAATCAATATAGGGATAATGACCATTTGTTCAATAAGTTGTTTATTGCATATGCTGAAATCTATAAAAATAACAAGCTTAAGTACTCCATTAATCTTAGGGAGATTATAGAAGATAATAGGAAAGAACTCGATGCGATGGTTCTCGAGTACTGTAATTTCTTAAGTGAGAAATCAAATGATGATGATGATTCACAGAGTAAATCAGAATTCATTGTGCCTAGCGGAATATCCATAAGGAACTATTCAGATTTATTGTATGATCACTATAATTTACCTCACTTGGCTGATGAAAAATGCAGATTCCTTCTTCGTGCTGTTTATAGATCAATTTATGTCAATTCTGAGAAAAAGATGCGTTTATCTTTGGTCAAAGATACAATAGCCAATATTATCCATAAATCTAGAGAGCTTAGAAATATTGAATATATATATTTACGCAAATGGATTAATGATTTAGATAATTTGTATCTCCTTATTGATCTCTCCTTGCTATCATCTGAATCTGAAATTGAGAAAGTTAGTAAAGATTTGATTAATCGTATTTTGCCGACAGATGATATTTCAACGCGGCTTCAACCTATTCAGTTTATCATCGGTTCTTCTGAAACCAGTGTTGATACTAACATTCAAAATGAGATTATCGCCTTCCACAATAACCTAGAACATGTATATTCTGATGAGATGTTTATTTGTCACATTACAAATACATCAAAGTTTCTAATCGATTATAAGAAATATAGCTTTAATGTATCAAGTGATGAAAAGTATATTTTCATACTAGACAATAATGTTTCGAACGAAGATGAATTAGTATATCAGAAGATAAAGCATGGTACCGATAATGGATATCCTATGCTTGAAATTTGGGTAAAAGGAAACAACGGATTTCATGGACGGCAAAATGATATCGGAATCAGAATCATAAAGGATGCTAATGAACAGGGTTTCAAAATAAAATCATATAAGGATATTGAGGATATATTACTGGATGTATTCGAGAGTTTGGTCAGAGATGATCAGTGTTTGGCTGAACATGATATTCGTATCACCAATGCACATCTTTATGTTGATGGAAAAGAAATGATATCTCTTGAAAACAGTTCCCCATATAACAGTGCTCAAGCTGAGTTGCTAAATAAAAAGATGTCTGATTTGAAAGCATCAATGCAATATCACAAAAAGGAAATAGATATTATTAATGAAAGGATAGATTTATATCGTAGTCAGCTTCAAGGTTATAGGGATAGTATGGATGAAATCCTTACTATGCTGATTTGTAATCGCAACAGTCAGGATTCCAATTTAAGCAAGTACCAAAGTGTTTCCTTTTGGGGAGAAAATAGTGAAAGTGCACGCAATGAGCTTGACAGTCCGCAATGGGAACGACTCCTGAAAAAAGGCAGTGATAATATTGAGAAAGGCTTGCATCGTATTGAAGAATACATGGAAAGCCGATTCTTGCTTATACAAATCCTTCAAAGTCAAATAAGCGAAGATGAAAGTGGTAGTAATAAAGATGAAGTATTGAATTTGTATGAAGAATTGGAGAGATTATCTCTTAAGTATAATGTCAGACATGACATGATATTTAAGTTTGCTGATTATCTATATAGAATTAATCACTATGAAGAGTGCATTATCAAGTCAGAGCGATTGCTAAAATTGAGTGATATCTATGAGGCTAATAACGATTTGAGAGATAATGTTTGTGTTCTTCTGGGTGATGCATACAAAGCAGTTGGAAAGTATTCTGAATCGTTAGACTATTTGAATCGCGTATGGAATAGGAACTATGATCGATGCAGCAAGACGTGGTTACAAGCCACTGTGGCTAAATTAGGTGTCCTATTCCTTACAAATGACATGAATGCTTTTGGTCCGGTATTAGATGCTGTACCCAAAACAGTTTTGAAAGAGAACTATGAAGATCCCGATATGATAATAATACAGGCAAGGATTTATCATGACCAGGGATTGTATTATTCACATAATTCAGAATTTAATATGGCTATCAAAAGTTATGAGCATGCCATACGATTATATAAATTTTTAGCTAAGAAATATGAAAAAGACTCATTGAAGGCTGCCGAGACAGCTGATCGATTGACAAGTTCTATAGGCAACTTATCCGATTTGTATATGCTTCCAGATAACTATAATCTGAATCTAGCTGAATCTGGATATAAAAAGGCATTTAATATTGCACAACAATATTCGGCACCGCATATGTTTCCACGTCTATTCGAACCCAAGAAAGGCATTTACATGTTAAAACTATCCAGAATAATGAGGGAAAACAAAGACTATGATGCGGCTATTGGAATTATATCCGATGTAATTACAATTAGGACCTCCCTTGCTAAGCAAAACAAGAAATATCGAAGAGGACTTATTTATGCAATTATATCAAGGGCAAATACCTATATGGAAATGAACGATCTTAAAATGGCAAAGACGGATCTTGAGGCCGCAGAAAGCATACTAAACGATAAAGAGACAGACGAATCATCGGCTTTGTTGGAAGTTCGATGCCACTATTATTCTGCTTGGGCTATATGGACGCTTATGAAGAGAGAACGTTCTTGCAAAAAACAATATAACCTTGCAATTAATTGTTGGGATGAGTTTGCTTCTATGGATCCGGGTTATGCAAAGAGAAAAAAGGATGAATTTATAAAAAAATATAATATGGCACAAGAGGCTCAATAAGCGTAAGTGTTGATAAAAGAATGATTATGACGCTGTCGGTAAATCCGGCAGCGTTTTTTGTGAAGTCATTTCAAAAATAGTTTTAATCCAGTTTTGAAACATGAATTGAAAAGTCCTCTCCCCCTGTACGATAAGGCCAGATGGTGAAGCACATCCGAGCCAAGGTCCTAAACGATACCCGGACCGGAAGGGAGGTGAATAAGGATGAACGCCATTATCGATTTCATAAGTGGAATGGTCGAGATTGTGGAACAGCTGTCAGAAAATTTGCAGATACTGCAGCAGCAAATGATCATCGACGAGGAAGAGAAGAAGATCAGTAAAAAGGAGCTTATAAATGAAGAAGAATAGAGTCGTAGTCAAAGGAAGGATGGCCTTTGCACATCTTAATAATCCATCCAGTGCAGACAAGAAGTATGGCATGACTTTGATCGTTTCAAAAGATGATGATCAGTCGATCAACAGATTGAACGAAGCGATTGAGTATGTCAAGGAAACATGCAAGGAGAAGTGGGGCGGTTTTGTACCGGCAAATCTTAAGCTTCCTCTTCATGATGGAGATATAGAGAAGCCGGAGAAGTCTCAGTTCCAGAACAGCTTTTACCTTAATGCCAAGTGCTCGGATCCGCCTCAGATTGTTGACAAGAATGTCGAGCCAATTGAGGACCGGTCTGAATTGTATTCAGGATGTTTTGTTAACGTTAGTCTCGTTTTCTATGGATATAACGTGAGCGGAAACAGAGGAATCGGTATTTGGCTTGGAAACATCCAGAAGGTTAAGGACGGACCAAGAATGTCCAAGAGTCACATTGATGCTCGGGATGAATTTGAAGTGATCGTGTAGGGAGGTCAAAATGACAGGAATGATGGATATCTCAGAAGTCAGACCGTTTCTCAAATTCGATGAGAACGGCAAGGTCAGAGATGATCTCTATAACTATAGGATGATCTTCATACATGATTCTCAGTTGCAAGGCATTTGCTTTAACGAGGCAACACGTAGCATCGTGGTCAATGGTCAACTGCCCTGGCTCAGTGAAGACGGAGAATGGAAATACAGCGATTGGACTAACCTGTTGATGTATATCAATGACAAGTATGGCATTTACTCAAGTAAGAAATGTCAGGAAGCCATGTATGGAGTAGTTAGTCTTCTTCGTAAAGTTAATCCCATTAAGTCTTACATCGAATGTACAGAGTGGGATAAGGTTTCCAGGATACCGGAACTGCTCATCAAGTACTTAGGCGCAGAAGATACTCCTTATGTACGTGCGGTAACCGTAAAGACTTTAGTGGCAGCAATTGCTCGCTTGTATGAGCCGGGTGTTAAGTTTGATTATGTACTGGTCTTATGTGGTATGCAGGGAATCGGTAAGAGCACGTTCTTTTCAAAGCTGGGAATGAAGTGGTATTCAGATTCTATGACAATAGGAGATATGAAGGACAAGACCGCTGCAGAGAAACTAAGAGGAGTCTGGATCATGGAGATTAGTGAACTCGCAGGATTACGGAAGGTCGAAGTTGAGACGGTTAAAGCCTTTATCTCGCGCTGCGATGATCAGTACAGAGAGCCCTATGCAACTTATGTACAAACTCACCCGCGCACATGCATACTTGTTGGCTCAACGAATACCACAGACGGTTTTCTCAGAGATATTACCGGTAACAGAAGATTTTGGCCGGTGAATGTAACAGGGCAGGCAGAACAGTCTGTGTGGGATCTTACTGATTATGACATCGGACAGATTTGGGCTGAAGCACTATACCGCTATAAAGATGGCGAGACGCTTTATCTTCCTAAGAACATTGAGAAGATAGCATACGAACAGCAGAGCCAGGCAATGGAAACAGATCCCAGGCTTGGCATGGTCGGAGAATATCTTGAATCTACCGGACAGGACAAAGTGTGTCTTATGGAGATTTGGTGTGAATGTTTTATGCGGGATCGAAGCCTAATGAAACGCCGCGATGCCTATGAACTGGAAGGTATGCTTCAGCAGCTTGGAAACTGGGAAGTATACAAGGGAAATACAACGGGAAAAACAAGGATTCCCGGATACGGAGTACAAAAGACATTTGTACGCACAAATACAGAACATATCAATGAATATGAGAAAGGACAAGATTATGAGTAATCAGAATAGTGAAGATGCTGCTCGCAGAGCAACAGAATTGGGTCTGATGATAATGCTGAATAAGGCTTTGGAAGAGATAGAAGTACTCTTCGGCTGTATTGCGGATATGAAGGCGTCGTTTGCATTGTCTCCATCAAGGATACAGCAGGTGTATGACTACATTGAACCTCCCAAGGATCCCTTTGAGTTTATCAACACAGTTCCAGACCCGTCGCAGGTTTTAAAAACATTAAGAAGGAATCTCAAGTTCATATTAGAGGAATTCCCTACATTTGATGCATACGACATCTGGTTTAAAGTCGACAGCGTTGGAGACTGGGATGATCTGGTATCTACAGTGAGATGTGAGAGAAAGCGAATTGCAAGAGTATTTAACGAACAATTCGATGAGTTCAAAAGGAGGTACGGCGATGAGTAGTTATGATGATTATCTGATCGATTCAGCAGCAGGCAAGGTTAAGAGATACGGCGAAAAGCTTAACGATAGTGAGTACTATGCTGTTATCAACAGAGCTTCTGTCTCCGGTCAGTACGGTAAATTAGCACGCGATATCCTCGCAACTGCCAAAGAACAAAACTGGGAAGCGTTGTCATACGTGTCGTCGTATTGCCGCGATAAGTATAAAGAAGAGACCTTAGCAAGCATGGGGACTTCTTTGGTAAATGCAGGAGGCTGCTTTATAACAACCGCATGCTTACATCGGTTTAAGAACAATTTTGATGATGATTGTTATGAACTGACAGAGCTTCGGTTCCTCCGTGACACCTTTGTTAAGATCCAGCATCCAGAGGATGTAGAAGAATACTACAGGATTGGTCCGATCATTGTAGATGCCATTAATTCACAGCCTGATTGCGAAGAAATATATGCAGACATCTACGAGAATCTGGTAATGGCAACGATCAGCATGTCAAAAGTTTCTTTTGAGTCTGCATACAAGCTCTACAAGGATTATGTGCAGAAACTCAAGGAAAAATACTGCGAGGAGGTGATCACTTAATCTATGATTAATGCAACTGTTGATGATCTGCTTGAGAAGACTGTGATTGAAAGAGCTCTTAAAAACGTCAAAAACAACAATTCATTCTGTGGGTTTGACGGAGTTTATGCAAAAGATGTTATGTCTTTATGGCAAAAGGAGGGCTATAAGATCGAAGAGAAAGTCAGGAACGCTTCATATTTCCCGTGTATTGCGGATGCATTCGAAATTAAGAAAAAGAATGGCAAAAAACGCAACATCACTGTTCCTGCCGTAACAGACAGAGTCATCATTCGCGCACTGCACCTGGTTCTTCAGCCTCAATATGATAAGGTCTTCAGCAACAGAAGTTTTGCTTTCCGTCCGGGCAGAAGCACATTGGATGCTATCAAATATCTGAAAAACAAGATGAATTCCGGATATGATTGCGTGATTAAAACAGACATCAAGAGTTGCTACGATACGATCAATCACGACGTTCTTATATCTATTCTCAAACGGGATATTCCCGACTCGCGCATCTGTATATTACTTGAGAGATTAATAAGAGCGAAGTATTGCAAATATAACCGGGTTATAAGGATGACACTAGGCATTATGCAGGGGAGCACATTGAGTCCTCTTCTGGCGAATATATACCTGAATGAATTTGATCAGAAGATGGAGAAGCAAGGTTTCCAGTTCATTAGATATGCTGATGACATTATCTTTCTCGGAAGAAACAATAAAGAAGTCAGCAGAGCATTTGTTGCAGCAAAGAAGATCTTAAAAAATGAGTTGCACCTTATGTTCAATGGCGATAAAACAGTCAAAAGCCTCCGGAGGGGCATTGATTTTCTGGGGTATCACATCGGAAGACGAAGCCGTTATGGCTACTATAAACTTTTCGTCGGAGAAGACGCCAAGGATAACCTTATGAAGTATGCACTAATTGCAAGAAAGGCGGTATGTGATACCCCGGAGAATCACCTAAAGTGGATAGGAAGCTTCAATCGTGGATGGCTTAACTATTTTAAGTATGCAGATAAAAGAGAATTAAAAAAGCTCAGCCGTCTCATCGATGAAAAACAGAGGAAATTCTTTATATTCCGGTGGGCAAAACAAAGTGATTTTACGTTGCTTCGGCTTACACAACTTATGCATATAACTGGCGGATTTGTCACAATGAAGAATTGGCTGGGCGAACTCTTTGGACGGCTTTCATTACAGAGAAAAGGAGAATAATTATGTCTAAAAAATATACAAAATGGTTAGATGGCAAAGAATTTAAGCATAACAAGCTTCTTAAAAGAAGATATGAGAATATTGATGTTGTGCCTGTTTACACACCGGCGGCCAGGTTTAATTATATAAAATACACTATATCAACACCCGGCCACTTCGAAGGTGAACTGACAGATATTCAGGAAAGAATACTGGGGTTAGTTTCAACGCATGGTTTTGTTTCTGTTAAACAGATCAAGACTTATTTGGAATTACAAGGTATGGATATTAGTTTCACAGAAATAGGCAAAACGCTTGAAGATCTTATTTTCTATAATCTTATAGAAAGAAATACGATTACCAGAAGGGAGACAGCTTACGATCAGAACGCAAACATGTATGTCAATTCGGATCGTGAATCAGTGAAACTTTATTCCCAGGGCTGTTACAGACCTTTTAGCAACAGGAGGTTTCCAACACGCTCGGTTAAGAATCTTGCAATTATAAAGCAGGATTGTGGTAATGCGATGCCGACACTTGCTTTAAGTATGCATATAGTGAATCAGATCCTTCTAAACAGTATGATTTATACCGGAAATGTTAGAAGATTCCGTATAGCACAGATCAAGTATCTGCCTCACATGAGAATAGCTGTTCCCTTGGAAATAGCAACTAACAACCACATTTATTACTTCATTAATGCAGTGTTCTTAACAACATACAGACTGCAGGAGATCTTGCGCAACTGGGCCAACTATTCTATGTCGATTGACGAGAATGCGGGTAAAGATAACAAGAATAATTCTGCAAATACGACGGCAGGGAATACTGAAGGTAGGAGAAATGTGCCTTTTACTGTAGTGATTATTGCTGCGAATACTGAGCATTTAGTTCAGATCATGGATGTAGTAAACAATGAAAACACTTGCAATTATAATGTTGCTTTTACTATATACGATGAATGGTTCCATAAGAAAGGAGGAACATTCTTTCAAAAAGAAATGGTGAAATAAGTCCATGCAATCTGCATCAGCAGATCTCATCATATGATGTATGCATTCGTCATACATAAACGACGACCTCCCGCCGGATAGCGGGAGGTTGTTGTTTGTTAGCTTAAGTAGGATTATGTAAAACAGTTTTGATTATTTGCTGTCCTTGTGAAATATGCTTTTTGAAACCCGTTTTAAGATTTGACGCCGCCCAGCGCTATGCCTTCGACGATGTGTTTTGAGAGGAAAGCATACACGAGTATCGGAGGGAGGAACAGCAGAAGTTCGGTGCCGATCGTATTGTTCGAGACGGGGAGTGTTCTCTTTTTTTCTTCGATAAGGATGATGCTGGGAATAAGCGTGTTGTGCCAGCTTGTTACGAAGCA
>JAEIGA010016039.1_pt1 | contig 11404 bp, 16 predicted proteins | sample 9270691 | NCBI WGS metagenome assembly JAEIGA01 (sample SAMN17057246, study PRJNA624740) | gut metagenome | biome: biome; isolation source: fecal sample | host: Bos grunniens | place: China: Xizang | collected 2019
GGTAAGTCTTTAACTGAAGCATATTCAAAGCTAGAGAATATAACTAATAAGCAAAAAGAGAGGGTTACTGATTTATATTTAAAAATTATTCCTCTTATGAATCAATATAATATTGATAGGGGGCAAATTAAACATGGCTAATACTGAGCGTGTTTATGTAGACCGAGACGATCGAACTTTTGAAACTCGTCTACAGTTTATAGATGCAATTTTTAGCAATCGCTATGAACGCCACCAAATTATGGCAAGTTGTATTAATTATAAATTAGACCAATCATACGAAGTATACCTAAAAGATATTCACAAGAGTCTTTGGTTGCTTAACGGTAAAAATCCACTAACAATTTTAAAGAAAATAGACGGCTAAGGAGAGTAAATAATGGCGACACAACCGAATATAATCAGTGATATTAGTACACTTACGCGTGTACCAAATAAAGTTTTAACTGAATTAGCTCACAAAACTAATCTTTGTATTGGCAACATCATCAGTGAAGCTAAAGAAGCGGGTGAACAAACTGTAATTATTAATATTGGTATTGGTACTTTAAGCGTAGATTTAATTGATATGCAATGTAAATTTGTACCAAGTAAAGAATTAAGAGCAACTATTAAAAACAGTTTACAGTCTAAAAAAGATTTATTAGAACTAGAACTTGAACGTACTCTTATTGATAAATTACTTACTATTTGTGAAGAGGTAATGTAAGATGACAGATGAAGTTAAAAACGTAGATAGCGCCGAAGAAACCCAAACTTCATCAGACTCTGGGGCGCTTACTTTAGTTAATGCTGGCGATTTAAATCAAGAGTCTTTAACATTAATTAATCAAATTATTGCGGAAAAAGATATTGAAAAAACAAAAGACTTAACTCACCTATTCAATATTAATCAAAACAAAAAGACAATGATTCGTATTGATAAACTAAGCGGGCTTCAAGATAACTTAGTAGATCAATTTGCACGAAGAATTGCCGAACGTCCTGATGAGATTTCTAATAAAGAATTAATGGACGGGATTAAAATTGTTCAAGATATTATTGAGCGCGGTCAAAAGCAGGTTGAGGGAGTAAACCAAACGCCTCTTATCCAGTTTAATCAGCAAAATAACTCGGTAAATATTGGTGATGGAGATGGCCCTGTCTTAAGTAAAGAATCGCGTGACAAGGTTAAGAATGTAGTATTAAGTTTATTAAATGGTCTTAATAAGCCCGCACCGGCTGAAGAAATTATTGAAACTCAGCCAATAATTATATCTGAAAGCGTAGACATTGGAGAAGACTCAGATGACGAATAGTATTAATAATATTTTAAAAAGATTGGAAATTGAAGACTCGGGAAGATATGAAAATCACTTTTATATAATCCCACTCACTAATAGCAATGACTATGCTCGTGCTTACACAAAGCTTGATAAGCATGCTATTAATACTGAATACCCAGAGTATAATTTAAATTCAAATAACAATTTAGAAAAAGCGGTTCATTATTTTGAACTCGAAGAAGGGGAAATAACCTATAATATTTTCCTATTCGCTGATTTTAAAAATGAAAAATATTATATAAAAATAGGGGAAAAATAAGATGCTTTTTGACTACAGTGCGACTCGAACATTTAACCAAACACTTCAGATAGACGATATTGGAAATTGTGCAATTCGTGGTGAAGGTAGTTTTAGAGACGGTCGTTGTGTGTTTTCGGGCGACTATTTTATGATAGTAAAAACTATTATGGGTAAAACTACTTTTATTAAATGAGGGCCTCTTATGCCTGATTTTGTAGCGCTTCCTAATACTTTTAAGTTAGAGGTAAAAACTGCTGCGTATAAAGAAGCTACAGTTGCAAAAGAAATTCAAAGTTTTATTAATGATGGTCTAAAAGGTATCCACGACGCGGTAGAAATTTTACCAGAAGAAGCACTTGAGTATTTACCAATTATGCAAAACTACGAAGAAACACTGGCATAAGGAGATTTATATGGCAATTAGAGACGTTAAAGAATATTACTTTAAAATGCTTGGTCAGTATACGGAGATGAAAGCTGATATTGCTGACTTTGAGCAAGCACTTAAAGATGGATTTATCACAGAAGAGCAGTTACAAGCGGCTATTGACGAAGTATATAAAGTGCAGCAAAACTATGATAGACTAACTTATATTATGTACTTATTATCGCTTCCAAATAGAAAGTCAAAACAACCGCGCTACAATAAAATAAATAAAAAGCTCGTTGATGGATTTGAGGCTAGAAAAGCAACAGCTGATGCAGTTGATATTGAAAATCGCTGTGCGCTAAAAGCTTTTAGGGAAGAGTTAAAACGATTAGAAGAACAGAGTAAAAAGAAAAATAAGTAGTAAGACAAATAAGTAGTAATTTTACTACTTATTTTTTTAGGCTTAAATTTTTAATAAATTATTAAATTAATAAATTATTAAAAAACATCGTATAATATAATGAAGAATTTTAATAAAAAGGAGACAACCCTAAATGACAGAAATTATTAAAGATATTGAAAAACTTTCTTCTGCAGCAGCTCCTCTTCAATTTTTAACTGAACAAGGTATTGAAAAAGAAGAAGGCTTATCTATTATTGCGCAAATTAAAGAAGTAATGGAAGCAGATAAAACGATTTTAGCTCTAGCTGCTCCACAACTTGGTATTGACTCGCGTATTTTTTGTATTAGATTCAATGACCAAATCAAGACGTTTATTAACCCAATTATAACTAAAAAGGCAAAATATGAAATTAAGCCAGAATCTTTTGTTAGTATGCCCGGAAAAGAAATTTTAATTACTCGTCCAGAGGAACTAACAGTGGTTTATTATACCGATGAATTTAAATATGAAGAGAATAAACTTTTAGGCAGTGCAGCACGTTTATTTGACCAACACTGTCAACTTTTAGATGGTGTAACTCCAGCAGAATTAGGTTTAATTTCAGACGTTGAAACTGACGGCAGTTTAGCAGATCTAACCGAAGAGGAAATTACTCAAGTAGTTGAAATTTATAAGCAATTTATTAAAGCTAAAGCAGAGGCTCTTCAAAAAGAAATTAAAGAAGACCCAGAAGTAGAAAAAGCTTATCGACAACTTAAGTTTACTGAAAAAGTAATTAATGGCGATGCGCTTGTAATTTCAGACGAGGACAATAAAAAGCACAATGCAGCAAAAGAGATGGCAGCTAAATCTATGGCAAACGCTGCAAATGCTGAAAAACAATTTCTGAATGCCCAACGTAAGCAATTCTTAAGTAGAAAGGGGAAATAATTATGCCAGCAATGTCAAGAGAAGAATACATTAGAGACTTTGATACTCGTCAAATTATTGGTATTTTAAGGTATAAACCTAACGGTGATATTGAAGCAGTTGAGTTTAAAAGTAGAAAGATTTTAGCTATTTACCGCGCGAGTACCGATGATACTATTGAGTTTAATACTCGTCGTGTTGTAACAAAAGGAAATACGGTAGTTTCATTTATTTACGAAGCATTCAAGAAATAAGGAGGCGTAGTATGGAAACTAAAAAAATTATTAGTGTTGAAATTACTAGTTGTTTAAAAGAGGCGTTACGTATTGAAGCTTTTAATCAAGAAGTTACAGTATCAGCTCTTATTAGACAAATTTTAGAAACTCAACTTAAAGATACTATTGAACAATGTCGTAAAAACGATATAAAAAGAGGTTAAAAAATGGCTAGTGCTGATTTAAAAAATAAAAAACTTTTAGTTATTGTAGAATCGCCCAACAAGGTTTCTCACATTAGAGACTACCTTAAAAAGGCGGGCTATAATGTTACAGTTGCAGCCTCTGTCGGACACATAATGACGTTGGCGAATGGCGGCAATTATTACAATTCAGGCGTTGACGTACAAAATAAATTTGATTTAAACTTAAAAGTTTCTGAAGATAAAAATCAAGTTGTTACTAAACTTAAAGAACAGGTAAAAAACGCTGACTACGTTTATTTATTTACTGACCCTGACCGCGAAGGTTCCGTTATTGCTTGGAGCTTAATTAAGTTCTTAAAGATTCCTAAGACTAAGTATAAGCGTATTACAACACACGAAATTACGCCAAAAGCGGTTGTGCATGCTCTTGAAAACCCAATTCCCCTTGAAGAAGACTTAATCGAAGCAGGTCTTACTAGAATGACTTTAGATAAAATGATTGGTTTTAGACTGTCTCCAATTGCTAAGACTTATGTAGGCGCAAAGTCGGTAGGACGTGTGCAGTCTGTTGGATTAAAGCTAGTAGTTGACAGAGAACATGAGATTCAGAATTTCAAGCCTGAAACTTATTTTGATTTGTATTTGAATTTTGAAAAGAAGGGTACGAAGTTCAAAGCGAAGTTCGCGGGAAATCCTACTATTGGCAATATTGATCACTTAAAGACTCAGGCTGAAGTTAATAAAATTAAGAAAAATTGTACAGGTGACTACACTATCGAGGATATTAAAATGCGTGAAAAAGAGGAGTCTCCAAAGCCTCCTTTCTGTACCGCAACCTTCCAACAAGAAGCAGCAAGTAAACTTAACTTAAAAGTTAAAGACGCAATGTCTATTGCTCAAAAGCTTTTCGAAGCTGGTAGAATTACTTATATGCGTACAGATGATACCTCGTTTGCAGCAGAATTCCTTCCTACGCTAAAGAGTTATATTGAAGGAGCTTATGGCAAGACTGCCTATACAAAACCTCGTGTTGGCAAAAAACAGGAAAATGGTCAGGAAGGCCACGAATGTTTACGTGTAACTGACCCTGCAATTACTCCAGATGTATTTAATAATATGGACCCCAATTCGTTTAATCAGAAGGTTTATAGGTTAATCTGGCAAAGAACCGTTGCTGCTGCAATGCCTAATGCAAAAATTTCTGAGACTCAGTATTTAATTAATAATAACGATGAAAAATTTATTTTAGTATCTAATGAAGTTACAAAGCTTGGATATAGGGAAATCTATGCTTATAAAGACGAAGACGCTGAAGAAGACGGTCCTGTAAAAGAAACCTTCAAGTTAGGTGAAAAACTTTCTAAGTGTAAGCTTGAAGATGTTAAGAAGGAGACAAAACCTGCGCCAAGATATACTGAAGCAACCCTTATTAAGGAACTTCAGAAAAGAGGTCTTGGTAGACCTTCAACATATGCTTCTATTGTTGAAACCGTATTAAGCCCTACAAGAGGTTATGCTGAGTTAGAAGGTAAGTCTATTGTGCCCTCAGAAAGAGGCATTCAACTAGCCGGTTTCCTCGACAGATCTTTTAGTAATATTATTAATTTAGAGTATACCAGTAATATGGAAAAAGAACTTGACTTGATTGCATCTGGTAAAAAGAAAAAATTAGATTTCTTAACTGAGTTTTATAATACGTTAGAAAATACTATTAAAACAAGTCCTGAAGTTGCTGGGTCTACTGCTGCAACAGCTGAAGAAAAACTTTGTCCAAACTGTGGCGCGCCTATGGTAGTGAGACGAAGTAGGTTTGGAAAACTCTTTTATGGCTGTAGCAAATATCCTAAATGTAATGGATTGGTAAACATTAACTAAATTAATTGCTAAATTAAATGATTTGAAAAAATTAGATTATTAAGGAGGCCCTCTAAATGGCACAATTAACCCCTGATCAAATTGCAAATGCTCAGTCGTGGCTTCATGATATCTTTGTTTCCGGAGGTATTTATTCCATTCCTAAACGTGTCCTTCCAATAGATGAATACTATTGCATGTATGGAACTGGTAAATATCGTGACCAAAACAAGAGACTAAAAGTTATTGCTAATGCCAAAGAGCTATGCGAAATTATTAAAACTAGAAAAGTTGATACTAAAATATTTATTCGTATTGGAGAACTGCTAGATTTTTTTGCAACCGAACCGTTCTTAAAAACACTTGGTACAGCAGACTACTGGGACCATATAAAGAAAAATGCGGCTATGTTAGCTAAATATATCGGTTGGTTTTGTTCTGAGTATGAATTTTTATGGGACGACTCAGCTAGTTCTACTTATGAGCTAGAAGAAATTTATGGCATGACTATTGGTAAAACGCTTAAGAGTTTTAAATGTTTTACGAGTCAGCATAATGCCCCAGCAAAAACAAGAGCTCCAAAAGCTTCAAATGGCAATACCGCTACAGCCTCTACGACTCCAGGTCAGCCTCAAAATGGCTTTAAATCAAGAGGTGCTTTATCAAATGTTGCTGTTGATTTACTTAGCACTCCAAATCAAAAAGAGTACTTATCTACTCCTATTTATTGTGTAAATGGTGTTGATGCAGCCGGTGTTGTAGTTGAAGATACTGCATATATCAGACCTGTTGAAGCAGATGCTAAATCTCAAGCTAAATATACTATTAATAATACAAATAAAGTATTATTCGGTAAAGCAAAAGGTTATGGCTACTGTCAAGTTTACTTTACTGACAAACAAGCTGCAGATAATTTCTGTATGGAGCTTATTGCAAGCAATCCTAAAGTAAATTCAAATATTTCACTTATTAAAGTTTGTCAATTAAAATCTACTTTGGCTAATGGCTATTTTAAAATTGGCACCGAGTTTGGACCAGTTTACATTTCAGCTAGTAAGCTTAATGAAAGCATTCAAGAAGCAATTCAAGAAGCAGTAAAAAATGAAAAGTCAGACACAATTTCAAATAAAGAAAAATGGGAACGCTACGAGGAAGCGTACTTCCATGAAATGTAATAAGGAGAAATAAATACTATGAAAATCAATAAATTAACCGAAAATCTTAAATTACTTGAAGCGGAAGACTTAGCTTCAGTAGACCCTAAGGTTGACAGTGTAGAAGACCTTGCTGATGCTATCAACGACACCATTACAGAACTTTCTGATGGTGAAAGAGAATTACCAGATGAAACTGCAGCTGAGGTTGCTAAAATTACTAAAGATATTGCTTTACAAGTTGATGCTAGCAATATTGCCTTTGTAATCGATGACAATGATTACAATGATACAAAAATTGAGAACTTTCTATCTAAAACTTTAGACCGCGCTTATAGAACAGCTAAGAGAACTTTCAAAGAAGGCGGTAAAAATGGTGCAAACGTTTTAATTGAAGGTCTTCCTGGCGCTGGTAAAACAGCTATCGTAGAATCTTGGTGTCGTGAAAATGGGCTTATTCTCGTAGCAATCAACGCAACGGACCCTAAAATCGAAACAGCTATCAACGGTATGCCTCTAAGAGATACTACAAAAGCTGACGAAAATGCTGTAACTTACGCTTACGTAAAAGAAAAATTTGCGCCAATGCTTGACCCTGCTAATGAAGGTAAATGCGTATTATTCGTAGACGAATTTAACAGACAAAAGACTGTACAACTTAGACGTCCTTTCATGTCATTATATAATGAAAAGAGAAATGCAGACGGAAGCTTAGACTTCAGAAAAACATTATTATTCTCTGTAGTTTGTATTAACCCATTCGGTCCTCAATATCACGACCAAGGTGTTGGTGAAATGTATCCTGCGGAATTAGACAGATTTATTTATAAGCGTATGGGCGAACAAGGTTTTGACTCTAACTCTGAGGAAGCTATTAAGTATTGGACAGGATCAACTATGAATAAGCTATTAAAACTTGGTATTATTTCTCCTGGGTCTCAAGCTTCTAAAAACCACGGCGGATTTGTAGGACCTACAAGAAGCCTTACTGCAGATGAATTAGAACTTGCACAACGTACAATTAGAATTTATACGTTAGCTATGCAGATTTTAACTCACCCTGAATTTTCATTCAGTAAGAGAGACGACGCTGAAAACATCTACAGACAAAAAGCTGGTTATTTAACATCCAGAGGTTTAACTGACGCTTTACATGATTCTGAAGGTAACGTAAAGGTATTTCTAGAATGGGTAGATGAGTATAGCAACCTTACATCTGAAGCTAAAGAAATGTTCCATACTATTTTAGATTCTTATATTATGGATGTAAATGCAATCTACAAACGTTATAATTTAATTACTAATGTTTCTTCAGGGGGTGCGGCTGCGCCTGCTACTTCTACTGTAGTTGACGAAGACGATGAAGATGATGATTTATTTGTATCTTCAAAACCTACTGGAAAAACTGCAAAGAATGCAGCTACAACTGAACAAGAGATTAACGATATTCTAGACAAGTGGTTCTAATAAAGGAGGCAGCTACCTATGAAGCATGAAAAAATTAGGGAGGCTACTGCGCGCGAAGTAAGCACAAAACGAGAAAGAATTTTAAAGAAAAAGCTTATAGCCCTTTTACGTGATGACGGAAAGGGCCATAAGCATGCTAAATATGCAGAGCGTTTAGAAGACTTTATTGTTAAGATTGTTCCATTTGATGAAGACCCAAGCATGACAGCTGCTGTTAATTTCGATGAAGCTACCATTTATATCAGTGATGGTTTCCTAAAAGACCCTGAAACTTTTTATCAATTAAATGTTTTGATGCGCCACGAGTTAGCTCACTATCTTATGCAACACCAAATCCGAATGATGCATAAGATAATTGAAAAGTACGGAGAAGAGGGTGCCCCTCGAATTAGTATGAGTCAATCTCTTCATCGCTTGATGAATATCATAGAAGATTTTGAGATTTCTAATACTCGCTATTCTGCTGCCGATAAAATTGTTGTAAAAAACATGCTACTAAATGGCAAAGTAATTAGTGGCTTAATTACTGAACAAATTAGAGGTAGCTGGGAAAAGTTAAATGTACTTCAAATGTTTGATAAGCTGTCTGAAGAGATTGAAGGTCTTCAAGAAAGTATTTTAGCTAGATGGCAAGCATTAGACCTAAATGCTGTGGGTGAAAGTAATGACTATATGCATCATAATATAAAGAATACGTTATATTATATAGATACAAAAGCTCAAACTAACTTCTTAGGGTCTATTGAAAAATATTTAAAAGATCGAGCTTTATACCATTTCTTTCCATTTGATCGCCAAGACGGTATGGGCCGAATCATCCCCTGTATTGTTAAATACTCAAGTTTACCAGATGTTTATCAAAATATAATTAAAGATATCTTTGATACGATTACCAAAGGCTACCAAGATGCTTCTGGTAATACAATAGGATATACTAAACAAATAGTTAAAAATTTTATTGACGCTATTGCTAAAACAAGTATTCTTCAAACAATAACACTAACTGTACCTGATACTAATACAGAGTTTCTAACTTTATACACGCCTGAAGAAAAGCTTATTGCAATAGACACTTTAAAGGCACTATTACCTACTCTAGAACTCAGACAAACCTGATACGATAAAGTAACTCGTGTAATGGGAGACGAATCTAAATATTCTATTGAAGATCTAGAAGCAGTATTAGCGGATTTAGAGAAGTAAATAGGAGATAAAATTAAACATGAAAAAAATTATAAATATAAAAAGCACGAAATTATTGACCGAAAGCTCAATAAAAGTCGGAGACGTTGACTATGCTAAAAGACTTAGAAGACGTGTTGTTGATACTCGAAGAGCTTTAGATCTTGCTAAAGAAGCTTTGAAGAAAGCGGAACAAGAAGGTTTAACTAGTGTAATTCCACAGCTTAAAGCTAGAATTGCGGAGCTTGAAGAGTTGTTAGCTAACTATAATTCAGATAAAATTGACATCGAACCTATGATGGACCACCAAGGCTCAGATAGTCCTGCTGATGGAGATCGTATGAAGGGCAATAAGAAGAAAAGTAAAACTGAAAAGCCTGTAGAAGACCCGGGATCAGACTCTGACGATGAAAATGACGAAGACGAAACTGACGGCGGTGAAGACGGCGAAGAGGACTTAGATAGTGAAAACGAAGCCCAAAATAAAGGTGACAACGAAGACGAGGATTCTGAGGACAACGGAGATACTAAAGACGGGGACTCTGAAGAAGGTGAAGAGGGCGAGGACAAAGGTAAAGAACCTGGCCAAGACCTAGACGACGATAATAGCAAAGATGACGGCGAAGATGAAGACGGTGAAGAAGCTGGTCAATTACCGGAAGAGCCTGGTAGTGAGCCTGATGACAACGATGATGAGGATACCAATGATGGTACTTCAGGTGGTGGAGGCGGTGGAGCTGGTGCCCCAGAAGAACCTGGGGACATGCCAGACAACTCCACAAAAAAAGAGAAGGGTCAATCCACAGACTCAGAGAACGAGGAAGAGGAAAGCGACTCTGATTCCGATGACGGCGATGAGGATAGCTCCGACGAAGACAGTGACGAAGATAAGTCTAGTAATAAACCAAAACTCTCACTAGATGATGAGCAAACTGACGGAAATGGTGACGACGATGATCCTATCCTAAATCCTTTTGCTGATGAAGAGGATGTTCCAAATATGCCTCCAAGAATGAATGGTAGAATGTCTACTAAAATGCCTAGAGAGGCTACTGCTGATGAAACAATTGAGTTGTTAAAAACTCTTACTGGAGAAGGTAGAGAGGGAGCAAAAGATGCTCTTAGAGATTTGATTGCAAAGCGTAAAGCAGCTGCAAATGAAAGTTTAAGTCCTAAGTCTAAAAAGTCCCTTACAGAAGCTGTAAAGGGTTTACGCGATATGACTGACGATGAATTTGGGGACTATATCAATAGTACCTATGATTTAATTGATCAAGTAGAACCCGTTACGTATGTAGATGACATAGCAGATCGTAAGTCAAAAATCAAGAGCTGAGCGGACGATCCTTTAGCCGCTCAAGAATTAGCAGCTGAAGATAATGTGGAACTTCAAAAAGATTATCAAAAGAAAAAAGCACGTGAGGCAGAAAAAGCAAGATATAACAGTTTTGGTACTTTACGTGATTTTGAAATGAATCTCTATTCCGCAATTAATAATCAAATAGAAGCGGTTAGACAAGAATATCAATCTTATGATGAAATTAACGCTGAATATGAAAGTGAAGATGCTATCATGAAAGCGGATCTTGTTAAAGAACTTCCAGCTGAAGCTAAACCTATTATTGACGTATACTTCGACCAATCAGGATCTTGGGATAAACGAGATGTTAAAGTAGGCCGAAAAGCAGTCGCATCTATAAAAACTTTTGAAGATCAGGGCGATATTGTATTAAATATTTTCTACTTTGACGATATTGTTACCGCAGATGGTAATGACTCACGTTTAGGACAAGGTGGTACAAATGCATGGCCTGAAATTCTACAAAATATTAAAGCTACTGAAGCTAAAAACGTTGTTATAATGACTGACCACGACATGAACTGGGATTCCCAAAGATACGGGCAAGTTTGCAGAGTAGATGGATGTGTTTGGTGGATTTGGAGAAATAATATAAGCGCGCCGGACTGCACAAAGCATCTTATAGGAAATCAAGGAAACTATCAGTTCTCATTCTACGCTAAGGCTGAAGAAGTGGATGAAGATTAAAACTAAAATAAGAGGTACTTATAATGAAAA
>JAEIGA010016040.1_pt1 | contig 11403 bp, 9 predicted proteins | sample 9270691 | NCBI WGS metagenome assembly JAEIGA01 (sample SAMN17057246, study PRJNA624740) | gut metagenome | biome: biome; isolation source: fecal sample | host: Bos grunniens | place: China: Xizang | collected 2019
GTCTGAAATTCGAAAATGATACATACTGTGAACTCTGCAGGGGAATGCCGAGACAGGGTGAACACATCGAGACTCCGGATGGCAGAGCAGTTGTTATCGATACAAATACACTCAAGCAGGAGATCCGCGTCCGGCATATTCTGGGAAGAGATCCGGATTCTGCCCAGGGAGAGGAAATTCTCAGCGAAGACCTGATTATTTACAGTAAAGAGGCCCTCACTCATCCGGGCCGGTATAACAGAGACTCCAGAGATGGACGGAACGGCCGTGAGGATCAGGAATTCCGCGACAGACGGGAAGAACGGGAAAACCGGAACCGCCGTGAGGATCCTGTGAATCATGAGCATCAGGCTCAGGGAAAAAGAGAAAAAGAAGGCCGGAGAAAGAAAAAGCCCCGGGAACACAGACGGGATGGCCAGAGGGGCCATTTCGATGAAAAGCCATCTGCTGACCTGGAGGAATAAAATGGCTCTTCGTATCGACGATACCGGCTTTGGCGGCATACAACTGATACAGGATACCGATTATTTCTGCTATGGAACAGATGCCGTCCTTCTGGCAGATTTCGCTGCCAGGAACCGTCACGTCAGAGCGGCAGATCTCGGGACGAATAATGCGGTGATCCCACTGATTATGAGCACGATAACAGAGATTGCCTACTTCGCCGGGATCGAGCGCGACAGCGGAGCGGCGGAGCTGGCCGTCCGCAATGTAGCGGAGAATCATCTGGAGGACAGGATCCATATCTTTTCCTGTGATATTCTGGAGATCTCCAGCCATTTCTCAGCTGCTTCCTTTGATGCAGTGACGGCAAATCCGCCGTATTTTCCGTCCGGAAAGGGCTGGGGCAATGAAAAACCCCGGCTGCATGCTGCCCGTCACGAAAGTACGGCTTCTCTGGATGACTTTGTGAGATGTGCAGCCTATCTGCTGCGTCCCAGAGGAGCTTTTTATATGATCCACAGGCCGGAACGCCTGGTGGATATCCTTGTGAGCTGCCGGAATCATGAACTGGAGCCCAAGGTGCTGCGCTTTGTCTGTCCACGAGAAGGGGAAGCGCCGAATATGCTTCTGATCGAATGCCGCAGAAAGGGCGGCCGGGAGCTGAAAATACTACCCGACCTGATCGTTCGTTCCGCTGACGGTTCCCGTTCTCCGGAGCTCAGACAAATCTACGATCAGACTAAGGAACTGTAATTAAATAAATCATACAGTTTCTAAACATGGAGGATTCAATGGATTACGATAAGCTTGCAGAACTCTTATTCCCGGATACTACGGATGATCCGGATCAGTACGAAACCGTTTACCCGCCCCGGGAACTTCCGGAAGGCGCCTGTGTAACAAGACTTGGTCCGAGTCCGACGGGTTTTATTCATCTGGGAAATCTCTTCAGCGCTTTTGCCGATGAACGTCTGGCCCATCAGACCGGAGGCGTTTTTTTTCTGAGAATTGAGGACACAGATGACAAGAGATATGTTGAAGGCGCTGTCGAAACCGTCATCCGGTCTCTGGATTACTTTGGGATCCGCTTCGATGAAGGCGCTTCGACCGAAGGGGACAGAGGCGCTTACGGACCTTATCATCAAAGTGAAAGGGCGGAAATCTATCACGCCTATGTAAAAAGAATGGTTCGCCGCGGCCAGGCCTATCCATGCTTTATGACGTCTGAAGAAATCGACGCAATCCGTCAGGAGCAGGAGAAGAATCAGGAAAATCCGGGGATCTACGGAAAATGGGCAAAGTCCAGAGATCTTTCTTATGAAGAAATCGAAGCGAGGATCCGGGCCGGCGAAGACTATGTCATCCGTCTGAAATCGGATGGAGCTGTCGGCGTGGAGGCTTCTGAAATGAGACAGATTTGCGTGAAGGACGCGATCAGAGGCGAGATCCGGATGCCTGAAAATAATATGGATGTCGTCGTTCTCAAGGCGACAGGAATTCCAACCTATCATTTTGCGCATGTCGTCGACGATCATCTGATGAGGACGACTCATGTGATCAGGGGAGAGGAATGGCTTTCCTCACTTCCAATCCATGTAGAACTCTTTGAAAAAATGGGATGGGAGACTCCGGTCTACTGTCATACAGCGCATCTGATGAAGATCGATGAAAATGGGACAAAGAGAAAGCTTTCCAAACGCAAGGACCCGGAATTGTCCCTCGATTACTACAGACGTGACGGCTATCATCCCGCTGCTGTCCGTGAGTACCTGCTGATGCTCCTCAATTCTAATTATGAGGAGTGGCGGATCGGGCAGCCGGACGCCCCGGAGGATGACTTCGTTTTCCAGCTCGGTAAAATGAGTAATTCCGGCGCCCTTTTCGATATGACCAAGCTCAATGACGTCTGTAAGGATGTTCTGGTGAAGATCCCGGCGGAGGAGCTGACGGAATTTGTAAAGAAGTGGGCTGCGGAATTCCGTCCGGAGATTCTGCCGCTTTTTGAGGGTCATGAAGCATACGTGAACAGAATTCTGGATCTGGGCAGAGACGGGAAAAAACCACGCAAGGATCTGATCAATGCGCCGCAGATTTTTGAGTTCATCCGCTATTTCTTCGACGACTATTTCCAGATAGAAGATGAGATGCCGGAGAGAGTTTCTGCAGAGGACGGCGCCGCCATTCTGAATTCCTATCTGGCTTCTTATGATCACGGGGATGATCAGAGTGTCTGGTTCGAGAAAATCAGAGAGATTTCCGATCAGTTCGGTTATGCCCGCAAACCGAAAGATTTCAAAAAGAATCCGGACGACTACAAAGGCCATGTCGGCGACGTCAGTACCGTGATCCGTCTGGCAGTCACCGGACGCAGTCAGTCTCCGGATGTCTGGGAAATTCAGCAGATACTTGGAGAAGATCGTACAAAAAACAGGATCCGTGAGTTTGAAGCACTGCTGCAGAGGGCATAATACTAAAGAAGTTGTAGACAGGTTGCCGCAGGGACAGATCCGCGGTGATAAATGATTTGATGATTAAGGAGAAAAAAATGTCACAGGTAGAGGCACAGGTACAGGACAGCGAGATCCTCGCAAACATCGAGAGCAGCATCGAAGAGATTAAACCGTTTCTGCAGAGAGACGGCGGAGACATTGAATTCGTAGAATACACTTCCGATAATATTGTTAATGTCCGTCTTCAGGGCGCCTGCAGTGGATGCCCGGGCGCGACGATCACTCTTCAGGCGATCGTAGAGAGGATTATCAAGGAAGCGGTTCCTGAAGTAGAAGCAGTGCGCGCAGTCTGAGGACAGGGTCCGGAGAAAGGCAGGGCCGGCCGGATACAGTGAACGCACTGTAAATGTCGTAATGATCACAATATTGACAAAAGGATATGTCTTCTGATCATATCTTTTATTTTCAGGCAGCCGGGATGAGATAGCACCATCCCGGCTGTTTTTTCGATAGCGGTGCGGGGAGGTTATTCTTTTTCGTGGCCGGTCGCTGAATTGTTACACGGAATTGAAAAACCTGCCCGGAATGGAGTCCTGCGTCGCTCCGCTCACTGAACAGTAACGTCGGTTAAAGCAATTCGCTTGAAGTCTTCCATATCCTCATTGTATAATGAAACATCAACGTTTATTTCTGAATGAAACAACAGACGCCAGGCAGACAGCCCGGTCAGCATTGAAATCTGTTAATGGGGAGAATAATCAATGAATAAAAAAAGAAGTGTACTGATCGCTCTTCTGATCGCAGTGATGATGGTTGTCTCATCCTGTGGGGGAGGAGACGCTGATAAGAAGGAGTCATCTGAAAAAGAAACCAAAAGTAAGGCTGTTAAAGTGAGTATTCTGTGCGCCGGAGATGTCATGGCGCACGTTCCGAATATCAGTTCGGCTCTCCAGTCCGACGGCAGCTATGATTTTAACGATAACTATGAATACGTTAAGGACTATATCAGTAAAGCGGATCTGGCCTTGTGCAATATGGAGACCACTTTTAAAGGAGGAAGCCCGTCGGGTTATCCTCTCTTCAATGCGCCGGATTCTCTGGCTGAGGCCGTGAAAAACGCGGGCTTCGATGTGGCTTTTACCAGCAATAATCACATGATGGATACAGGATATGACGGCATGCAGAGAACCCTGAAAATACTGAGAGACGAAGGGATGGAGACCGTTGGCAGCCGTCTGGAAGGTGAAAAAAAGAGATATTCTGTAGTAAAAGTCAAGGGCGTTAAAATCGGTCTGGTTGCCTATACTTATGAAACGACGCAGACAGCGGGAGATACGGTCTCTATTAACGGGAATAATATATCCGATGAATCGGCGAAGCTGATCAATTCTTTCAACTACCATGATCTGGAGTTGGAAGATTACGATCGGATTGAGGAGGATATTGACGGCTGCCGCGAGGACGGAGCGGATGTCGTTGTCTGCTACCTGCACTGGGGCAATGAATATGAGCAGTCACCGAATGACGACCAGGAGGAGATGGCCCAGACTTTGGCCAATATGGGGGCGGATGTAATTTTCGCTTCCCATCCGCATGTCCTCCAGGAGATTGATGTGCTGACTTCCGAAAAAGGCGGTCAGAAGGTCCCGGTCTTCTATTCTCTGGGAAACTACATTTCCAATCAGAGAACCGAAACGCTTTCCAATAAGTATACGGAAAACGGAGCTATGGCGACAGTGACTCTTACCGTGCGCACAGATAATGGAAAGATCCAGTCGGAAACGGTCAGTATTCAGCCTACCTGGGTGGACAAATACACCAGCGGCAGCGGAGGTCTGGAATACAGAATCATTCCGCTGGACAAGAGCCTGTCGTCCAACAAGGGGCTGGCTTCGTCCGGACATTTCAGCAGAGCGCAGGCGGCGAAGGAATACACAGAAGAGCTTTTCGGCGATTACATAGAGGGAAAAACGATCTTCACATCAGGAGGGAATGCCAATGGGAGAAGTATGGATGAAGAATGATCCTGATTATATCGCGAGACTGGATGAGCTGAAGGACGGGATGATTGAGGATCTCATGGCTCTGATCCGCTGCCCGAGCGTGGCGGGAGAAGCCCGGGAAGGAGCTCCTTTCGGAGAAGGTCCGGCAGAGGCTCTGGAATGGATGCTGAATGCAGGCCGGAGAGAAGGCATGAAGGCAGTTTCCCTGGACGGGGCGGCCGGTTATATCGAGTATGGACCTTCAGAGAAAGAGCTTTTCGGCATTCTCAGTCATCTGGATGTCGTGCCGGCCGGTAACGGCTGGACTGCCGGCGCTTTCGATCCTGTTCTGAAGGAAGGACGGATCTACGGCCGGGGAAGCAGTGACGATAAGGGGCCGACTGTCGCGGCGTTTTACGCACTCAAAGCGCTGAAGGATTGCGGGTATGATTTTACAAAACGGGTTCGCATGATCTTTGGTCTCAATGAAGAAACCGGAGAGGAAAGCATCCGGTATTACTGCGACAGAGAGGAGATCCCTGCCTTTTCCATCGTTCCTGATTCCGATTTTCCTGTCGTCAGAGCGGAGATGGGAATCATGACGTTCGATCTGGTGAAGCGCTTTGGCATGCATCATAATAAGGGCCCTGAGATAAAGTATATAATAGGAGGGGCAGCGGCCAATATGGTTCCGGATCATGCCGAAGCCCTGATCGATCACATTGAAGACATTTCTTCTGTACAGGCGCATGTGAAACGTTTCGCTTCTGACACAGGGGCGGCCGTTTTCTGTGAAGAAAGAGGGGAGCATTCTGTTCTGATCAGAGCGGAAGGCCGGTCTGCCCATGGCTCGGCACCCTGGAAAGGAATCAATGCGGTCGCTGTTCTTCTTGAGATGCTGGGCACAATGAAGTTCGGCAGTGAAGAAATGCAGGAGCTTCTGGATTTTTATATCTCCCATATCGGCTTTGATCTGCATGGAGAGCGTCTGGGAATTGATCTCACAGACGGGGAATCGGGCAGACTGATTATGAATGTCGGCGTGATTGATATGAACGAAAGAGAACTCCGGATCACGGTCAATGTGAGAGTTCCGGTGACTTTCGGTGAGGAAGAGGTTTTTTCCGGCCTGATTTCTTTAATTACAGAATACGGAATCGATTTCGAGAAGAAGATGTATCAGTCTCCGCTTTATTATAAAGAAGACGATCCGAGAATTCAGCAGCTGCTGGAGATCTACAGGCGGAATACAGGCGATACAGAAAGCAGACCGCTGATTATCGGGGGCGGAACTTATGCACGCCAGATGAAGAACGCAGTTGCCTTCGGCGCACTGTATCCTGGAGATGAAGACCGGATGCACGGAGCGGATGAGTACATTTCTGCAGACCGCCTGCTGCAGACGGCCAGGATCTATGCGGAGACGATCTTTGAGTTTGCAGTAAAAAAGGAAACGGAAGGGGAAGGGGCCATTCAGTAAATGCGGCAGATCACACAGCCCGGGGGAGTTCATGGATGAGATGATGATAAAAACGAAAAGTCCGGAAGAAACAGCGCTGTTGGGAGCACAGTTTGCGGAAACACTTGTTCCGGGCGATGTCGTCTGCCTGCTGGGAGATCTGGGAACCGGAAAAACCGCCTTTACCAGAGCGGTGGCCGCCGGACTGGGAATCAGAGAAGAGGTGACCAGTCCGACCTTCAATATTGTGAATATTTACACTACGGGACGCATGCCGCTCTATCATTTCGATGTCTACAGGCTTTCAGGCGCGGACGAATTCCATGAGACCGGGGCAGAGGAATACTTTTACGGTGATGGGGTCTGCATGATCGAATGGGCCGAGATCATTGAAGAGAGGATTCCGGACGGCAGCATCCTTGTGGAAATCGAATACGGCAGCAGTGAAAACGAAAGGATTTTCAGCATATCCCGGATATAATATCAGCAGGATATCCCCCGTTGCAGCAGTCGGCAGGCGGCTGCACACTGCATTCACCGGGTCAGGTCCTTATCCGGGCGCCGGGGTCCATTTCCGATTTTAAGGGAGCAGAAAACAGGAGACAGAAAATGAGTGTGTTGGCGATCGATACTTCCGGAGAGAGAGCCTCGGCGGCTGTCACAGGAAAAGACGGCCGGATCTTTGAGAAAATGAATGATGATCAGCTGGATCATCTGAAGAGCCTGATCGGCCTGGTGGATTCCGTTATGAAGGAAGGCGGCGTGGAGAAGGCAGATCTGGACTACATTGCCGTTTCCGCAGGGCCCGGTTCTTTTACGGGAATCCGGATCGGGATGGCGGCTGCCAGAACGCTGGCCCAGGTGTTCGGGCTCAGGGTTGCGCCCGTCATGACTCTTGACGCCTGCAAATACAATGATCTGGGGATTGAAGGAACCTACATTCTCTGTCCCATGATCGATGCCAGAAGGAAAAATGTATTTGCCTGCGCCTATGAAATGCCGGAGGGACGGAAGCTCATTCGCGAGGATCTGTACAGTCTGGAGGAATTGTTTCGCCGGCTTCCGGAAACAAACAGGCTGGTATTCACCGGGAGCGGAGCGGTGGCATATGAACAGGAGATAAAGGAACTGGCGAAGAAATGGGCAGAAACAGGAGAATGGACTGAAGAAGAACGGGATTCGATCCTTGTCGACCGATCCGGCCATCATGCGGCTTCTGTCCTGAAATGCGCCATGGTGGAAGGCCGGCTCGTGGACTATGACGAAGCCGATCCGATCTATCTGAGAAAAGCAGAAGCAGAGGTCAAGCGCGCGGAAGGCCGTCTGGGTCTGAGAGCGAGAAAGAAAAAGGCAGAAGAAGAGAAGAAAATGCTGGAGATGCCGCCGGCAGACGAGGAGATTACCTACCGGAGACTGACGGCGGAAGATATTCCGGGTCTGGCCGGACTGGATTCGATGTGTTTTGGGAATCCCTGGAGCGAAGACGCTTTCCGGGGAGAGTTTTACGGATCGAGAGAGGCTGTGTATGAAGGAGCTTTCAACAGCAAAGGAGCAATAATCGGCTTCGCCGGAGCTGTCTGGCTCCTTGATGAGGGAGAAATCAATCGCGTGGCAGTTCATCCCCTCTACAGGACCAGAGGGATCGGAGGCGCCTGCCTGACACGGGTTCTGAGGGAACTGGAGAAGGAGAATCTGGACAGGGTCCTTCTCGAAGTCAGGGAAGCGAATCGAAGCGCGATCACTTTATATAAGAACAGTGGTTTTCGAGTGATCTCGAAGAGAAAGAACTATTATCAGGATACAGGGGAAAATGCCCTGATCATGCAGTTGACAGGTAAGGAGCCTGAAAAGTGAAGGACGGAAAATATATAGTGCTCGGAATCGAAAGCAGCTGTGATGATACATCGGCAGCTGTCACCGCGGATGGCAGAGAGCTTCTGTCATTGTCGATCTCCTCTCAGATCGAGATCCATACGATGTATGGCGGAGTCGTGCCGGAGATCGCGTCGAGGAATCATCTGAAAAATATCAATATCGTCATCCGGCAGGCTGTGGACGAAGCCGGGATCGATTTCCACGATATCGATCTGATCGGCGTTACCTGCGGCCCCGGACTGATCGGAGCCCTTCTCGTAGGGGTATCAGCAGCGAAGGCGCTTGCTTATGCTCTTGACAGACCGATTGCCGGGGTTCATCATCTGCACGGTCATATTTCTGCAAATTACATACAGTCGCCTGAGCTGGAGCCTCCATTCATCGCCGTGGTCGCTTCAGGCGGCAACACGGATATTATTGATGTCCGGGGTTATAACGACCTGCTTTTACTTGGACAGACCCGGGACGACGCAGCGGGCGAAGCGATGGATAAAGTGGCCAGAGTAATGGGGATCGGCTATCCCGGGGGGCCTGTCATCGACCGGCTCTCCAAAGAGGGAGATCCTCATGCGATTGAATTCAAAAGAGTGATGCTGGAAAAGGGCAGCTATGATTTCAGCTTCAGCGGACTTAAGACACAGGTGATCAATTATGTCAATCACGAGAGAATGGTGGGCAGGGAGATCGATCAGAAGGATCTGGCGGCGTCCTTTCAGCAGGCTGTCATGGACGTAATCGTTACCAAGTCTCTGGAGGCGGCAGAAGAGTATGGCCGTGACAGAATCGCTCTGGCAGGGGGCGTTGCCTCGAATTCCCTTCTCCGGAGCATGATGAGAGAAGCCTGCAGCCAAAAGGGTTTTCAGTACTACCGGCCGGAGCCGGTCTTATGCACGGATAATGCCGCGATGATTGCCTGTGCTGCCTATTATATGTCAGAGGAAGGGCTGCTGAGCGACCTTTCGCTGGATGCGTATCCTGTCCTGGATCTGGACTGGTGCAGGAATATGCAGTAAAAAAAGACCCGGAGTCAGGACTGTTTCAAAGTCCGCTCCGGGTTGTTCTGTCTCATTGGGTGTTGATGCTCTGTTTGAATTCTGCCGGGGGTTTCTGTCTGCGTTGAGTCGTCTTCAAACCCTGAGAGTGTTTTCTGTTATGAGGAGAGAAGCTGCATAAAATAATGTAGATGTAGACCGGCAGCAGATAATACTCAGCCAGACCATATCGTTGCCAGTAATAATACGGAGACGCCAGCAGCAGAGTAAGGAAGAGAGCGATCGAAGGCATCAGCGCGATCATCAGAGTCCATTCCCTCCGGATGACAACGATCAGCAGAGCGAACAGAAGAATCCAGCAGACCGAACCGAGTGCCGGCATCGTTCCGTTCGAGCTGAAGTAAATGCGCAGACCGGTCTTGTATTTTTCGCCAATGTAAACCGGATGGATCAGCCGGTTCAGTTTTTCGTCCTTTCCTATGCTGCCCAGGCCTCCTTTTCCGAGATTACCATCGTCGTGGAACAGCTCCCATTGATTCGGAACCCAGTATCCGAAAGTCAGAAGTTCCCAGGCCTGAAAATAGCTTCTCGGGTTTTTGATTCCCATGGAGAAATAGGTGCGATAAAATTCTCCCGGATGTTTATTGAGATAATCTCCGTCAAAATCCTCATCCCATTTCAGAAGGTCGACTACGCATGGCCGGTAGGCTTTTTCGTATTTTTTAAGAGGAAGCAGTTTTTTCATAAAAGCCCTGTCCCGGTCAGACATGTTTCCGGAAAGGGCGACGGTTCTGGCCATCTGATTCATCATCACCCCAACCTGTTCGACCTTTTCTGTCGGTTCAACCCCGGCGGCTGTATAGACCGGACCTGTAATGATCGAGCACAGGATGACGAGGGAAAGTGTGCCTGCGGCGGCTTCCTTCAGTCCGGCGATCTGTCTCTTCTTTTTTCCGAATAGCAGGCAGGCGAGGATAAAAACCAGAGCGCAGAAAAGAGCCAGGTAAATGCCGTTGTTTCTGGACAGACAGATCAAAAGAAGAAGGATGCTGTTTTTCAAAAGGAAGATCCAGTCGATACGGTGAGGTTGGATTCTTTTTTCGCTGTTCTTTCTTTTTCTCACTGGCTGGATATGATCGAGGAGCAGAAGGGTCCATAACAGCAGGGACGCAGAAAAGACCGGGTCTTTCCACATGGCGATGCTGATCTGTCCGAAGAAAGGCGTGATGCCGAAAAAGACGGTCAGCAGTATCCCCCCCTGCCAGGGAAGCCCATGCCTGCAGAGCCAATGAATGCTCCGCGCCAGCGCATAAGCCAGGAAGAGCATCTGGAGCAGGGAATAAATGGCGCATCCAAAGGTGAGACTTCCAAAGAAATCACCGATATGGAGGCAGAAACGGATAAAAAGAGTGTACATCACCGGATAGTGATTGCTGAGATCATCCATTTCCAGGGCCTGTCGGATCGATGAACAGGAGTCTCCGAGAATAAAACCCGGATAATAGGCGACAAAATACGGAAACCAGCAGATGAACAGAGCCGCCATTGTCAGCAGAAAAGTCCGGTTTTTGTGAAGAAATCCTTCTTTTTTTCTGGAAGTCTCTTCGTTCTCTTCAGAATGGGGAAGCGTCTCCGAAGGCTTTTTCAGATGAAGACGGTTGTTGGCCTTCTGCAGGAGAGGGAGCAGCAGCCGGAGCGAATAATACAGCCCTGCTGCGAAGATGACCAGCGCTGCTGCATCGCGGGCGGTGAAATAGCCGATATAATTCTCTTTTACGAGACCCGTATAAGTTTCCCCTTTGATTCTGAGCAGGGCTCCCTGGATACTGGCTGAGGATAGCATGACAGAAAAAAGCATGATCCAGTATTTCCCCGGCGCTGAGAGCGGGGGGAGATCTCTGCTGTAAATGAAAAGGAACAGAAGAGTCAGGAGCGTGACGTTCAGAGAGTCGGAGGGAATCCTGAGCGCATAGGCTGCGTTCAGGGCCGTGACGACGGACAGGAATGTGAGCAGAATAAAGTCTGTCAAAGCATTTTTGGAGGGCTGACGCCCTGTCAGATTGTTTTTCATAATTCTTTCTCTGTTAGGAACTGTACTTTAATAACTTGCACACTTTGCCTTGTCTCTTTTCCCGATTGCTGCGTCAAAAAGCCTCGGCGATGCCCGCATCGCCTGCGTTTTTTTCCTTTGAACACCTAAC
>JAEIGA010016041.1_pt1 | contig 11403 bp, 6 predicted proteins | sample 9270691 | NCBI WGS metagenome assembly JAEIGA01 (sample SAMN17057246, study PRJNA624740) | gut metagenome | biome: biome; isolation source: fecal sample | host: Bos grunniens | place: China: Xizang | collected 2019
AGGAAACACCATGAGCCGTGCCCAGATTGCATTGGGAAATAATACCTCTGGAAATGGTGAAATCGCTTATTGGAATGAAGGCGATGAATTCTCGTTGTATCAATTCAATGAGTATGGCTATTGGAATGAAAATGTCTTTACTATCAGCAGTGATTATAGAGAAACAGGTCAAAATACTTCGGCTTCGTTTACAACAGAAACTCCGGTGGAACCGGGAAGTTACGTTGCTGTGTATCCGGGATATAGAACGGTGTTCGATGGTGGTTATGTGACATGCCAGATTTCTAATTATACGTCATATAATTTCGTTGATCAGAATCCGGATGAAGTATGGAAGCAATACTTCAATAACAATATGTTTATGCTGGCAAAAGGAACTTTATCGGAAAATGACAATGAAGTTGATTTTAAACATCTTACTTCTTTGTTCCGTATAACTTACACGAATGTGTCAGAAGAATCACAGAATGTTATAGCTGTTTTATTAGGCGGTGACCAACATTTCCGTCTTTGGAATCAATATAGTTTGGAAGATGGTACCATTGTGAATGAAGGTGGAATAACAAATGATTATTGTACTTGGTATGAAGGTTTGACTGTAGCTCCGGGTAATTCTGCGGACTTTTATATTTTTTCTTTCCCGACAGCATTTGATGAAGGGGATATGGATATTACTTTCATAATACATAAGGGTGACCAAGATGAATATAAGACAGCGAAAATTGCAATTGCCGATATCGCAAGCAAGAATCCTAATGACATAGGCTTTAAAGCTGGTAAGCGGTATTGGTTCCATATTACTGACTTTGGACGTAACATTTGTTTTGATAAAGACTACACTACTGATGTGGTAACCATCGAGAATCCAGGACTTTCGTTGGCACTTAAGGATGTATTGGAAAACGAATATAATATTCCTGTAGCGATAGACGAAGAAACAGGGTTTGCTACTTTCAATCAAGTTGATGCAAATTCTGTCTCTGAATTGAATTTCGGATATAGAGGGTATAACTTTACATCCTTAGTAGGTCTAGAATATTTCAAAAATTTGAAAAAACTTAATGTTGAAGGCTGTGGGATTAAAGATACTTTAAAAGTCCCTGCGTTGTCTCATTTGGAAGAATTGAATGTAGCAGGTAATGATCTAGTAACGGATATTGTATTTCCTGAAATGAGTACATTAAAGATACTGAATATTGCTGGAATGTTTAATTGGGCAACGACTCATAAGATAAAGGAATTAGGTACTCTATATCCAAATCTTATATCACTCAATGTTCATAATAACGGATTGACTTCATTGGATTTGTCTGAATTTCCTAATTTGGAAGAATTGATATGCTTTGATAATTATTTGCAGGAATTGGACTTGAGTAATCGGCCTAAATTTAGAATCGTGGATTGTAGCAATAATGAGACACTTACAAGCCTGGCCCTTCAAGAATGTACTAACTTACATAAGGTAGCCGTTCAAGGATGTAAGTCTCTTGCCTCTTTGAATATATCCAATCCTGAAATATTAAAAATATTGTTGTATAGCGATACTCAAGTAACATTTACAAAAGAACAATTAGAGAATTTTAGAAGTGTTACTCGATTGGGATGTGGAGGAAGTTTCAATGGTTCGTTGGATATACCTGATGGTATGAAGGAAAGATTGGAATATTTGGAATGTCAAGACAACAATTTAGCTGCTTTGGATTTGTCTGAATATCCAAAACTAAATTCGTTGCTATGCTTCAGAAATCAAATTGATACGTTGGATATTTCTTCTTTGAATAACCTATATTATTTGGAATGTGGTTCTCAAAATAATGGAATAAGATTGGTTTTAAGAACAAATGATAACCAAAAGCAGCAATGGAATGAAAATTGGAAAAATTGGGATATTAATCAAGGTGTCTATTTGGAAGGAGAGTTTTCTACGAAAGAAATTGTCATTGAAAATAAGGAACTATCAAAGGTTTTATATAACTATTTAGGATCGAGTATAGTATCTTTAAATAGTAATGGATATGCTGTGATGCTGGAAGGGGATGTTTTAGAAACTATAACATTAGATTTTGGTTGGAATAATGTTGATTCGGACGGTAACAGGGAGTATATTATCACTTCATTGGCAGGTATTGAACATTTTAAGAATTTACAGACATTGTATTGTAATTATTCTGAATTGTTACAGTGTGATTTGAGTCAGAATACGGCTTTAAAGAATGTGGTATTGTGTGGTACTCTTTTGGATACACTTGACCTTAGTGCTTTGTCAAATCTTGAATATGTGGCCTGTTCTCACAGTGAAACCTTGAAGAATCTGATTTTGCCCGACAATGAAATATTAAATCACATTGAATGTCAAAATACTCCGATTGCAGTGCTTAACATTCATCATCCAGAAGTTATGACGCAGTTAATTTATGGGGGCAATTCTGCATTGAATATGGATTTAAGTTTGTTTGATAAGTTAACGATTCTAGGTATCATGAACATGGAATTGAAAGATTTATCTATAATTCCGGATACACTCAAATCAAAGTTGACAAGTTTATATCTTAATGAAAATAATTTAGAATCTTTGGACTTATCCAAATTCTCCCAATTAGAATCATTAGATTGTGGAGGTAATAAAATTTCCACTTTAGATATTACACCATTAGGTAATTTAACTAGTATATGGTGTGGATATCAACAGGACGAAATAAATTTAAAGCTAACATTGACACAAGCCCAAGCAGATATGTTGGATGAAAACTGGATAAGTAATAATGGACTTGTAACACTGAATGTAATTCCGAATAATAATTAAAAACAAATTATATGAAAATGAAAAAGATTTTCTTGCTTGCAATGGTTGCATTAACCGGCATAGCAACATCATGTAAGTATGACGATGGTGAAGTATGGGATAGCGTAAATGACTTGGCTGACCGTGTGACTAATTTGGAAAATGTGACAAAGCAGATGAACAGCGATATCGCTGCAATGAAGAACATCATTTCTGCACTTGAAAAGCAGGTGATGGTATCTGAAGTAGAAGAATTGGCTGATGGATACATTATTCATTTTACGGATGGTACGAAGGCAACCATAAAGAATGGTGCTGATGGTAAAGATGGTGCAAATGGTGCTAATGGTCAGAATGGGGTGAATGGTTCGGACGGCCAGAATGGTGCCGATGGTAAAGACGGTCAGGATGGCAAGGATGGAAAGGATGCTCCTATTATCGGCGTAGCGCAGGAAAACGGTGTGTTTTATTGGACACTTACCTTAGATGGAAAAACTGAATGGATTACCGACGAAAATGGCAATCAAATGCGTGTAACAGGTGAAGATGGTAAAGATGGTGAAGACGGAGAAGATGGAGCAAATGGTGCCGACGGTGAAGATGGTAAGGATGGTGAAGACGGAAAAGCACCGGTTGTTACCATTGTAGATGGTATTTGGTACATTAATGGACAGTCTACTGGTAAATCGGCTAAAGGTCAAAAAGGTGAAGATGCAACTGATTCTATGTTTGAATCCATAGAGGAAGAGGATGGTAAACTTGTCATAAAACTTGTGAGAGGTGATGTTTATGAAGTTCCAGTTGTTGCTGAGGTTACTTATGTTGATTTATTTGAAGATGAAGTTTCTGCTGATGCTGTAGAGATGAAATTAAATGAATCTCTTGTATTGAAGTACACTGTTACAAAATTAAGTAATGTGTCTGTGGAAGTGTTTAATGTTGCTGAAGGTTTGACAGTGGTAGCTGATGAGAATGCTCAGACTTTAACTATAACAGCTTCTCAAGTAGTATCTGATGCAAAGGTTGTACTATTGTATTACAATGCTAATCAGACTATTACATCTGTCCTAAAGGTGAGCGTTGAGTAAAACTAAATCTATTTTAAAGAAATTGCTGCAGCTTTTAAAGGTTGCAGCAATTTTTATAATAGGCATTTGGTCAATACTACAATACTTTGAAGGAAAATAAGATGGCAAATCTTTTATACAGCATATATGTTCTTTTGATGCTTGATAATTACCAACTCCATTCCCCCTCTTCTAACTCACCATTTTGGTCATCCTTGATGTCTGGGGTGATCCCACCATTTACAAAAGCATCCGAAACTGAGAACTGCAGAACGTGCTTCGTGAGACGCTTGTAAACGAAGGAAACGTTGGAGTACAAGGCTATTTCTTGACCATTCTTGTTGTAAGTGATGTACATGCCGTTTACTTGTTCATCAACGAAAGGTTGTTCGCTTTGCACCAACTCGCCGAAACGTTCGTGATCCATCAATGTCAGGAACTCTATGCTTGGCATCGTTGGAAGTTCAACTACGATGTCCAGGACGTTGGTGGTAGAGTTCTTGGCGGGATAAATCGTATAACGCTTGCCATGGGTGCTGTAGACACTGATAGAACCTTCGGTAAAGTCATCTACAATCAGTTTGATGCCAGTCATCATGCGATATAGGTTGATGTCCACCGATTTGCTCTCGTCTGTGGCTAGAAAGTTCCAACGGGTACCTTGATAGCGTTCGATGTCGGTGAATTGGTTGGCCTGCATCTTATAGTCATCATTCCCTTTCTCCTGAGTGGCTCCACTATCCATCATGTCCAAATTGTTTTTGGTGGAGTATAGCAATTCATTGATTTTGCCATTCACCGGATTGTCTGCAAACATGCATTGGAAGGGAGAACCGAAATGTCCGTCATTGTATTGATACACCAGTTTCTTGGCATCGGGTACATAGACCAATTCGAAGTGATAGTATCTATTCTTGGCTAATTTCAGTGTCATATAGCCTAGATTGTCGAACACTCCGTAGGCATAGAGGTTGTAGTAATGGTTACCATAGTCTTCAGAACTGTAAATGGGTTGTAGGGTTTGGAATACGTTCAGACCATAAAGGTCGTTAGTGCCAGCACGTGAGTTGAGGGGTTCTTCGCTGATTCCAATTTCACCGCCCAACTTAAAAGTTATGGTGATGGAGTCTGAGTCTTCTGTCACGTCTTCTATTACCGGTTTGTCTGGAATAGCTGGAGGTATGATCGATTCTTCGACCGAGCTACCTCCGCAACTTGTCCATACTATAGCTATTAGCGTCGCCAATACGGGTAAATATAAATGTTTTCTTCTCATAAGATGATGATTTTAGTTTTTTCGAATTTGAGGGTGCATCATTTTGATACACCCTGTTACTTTTAATACTTCGGCGGAATATAAGGTGTCAGTTCCTTTACGGCATATTCCAATGCAGCACCCGGATAGATGATGCGTAAATCTATGGTTTGAGGCACGATGCCATCGTTCGAAATGTTTAGGATACCATCGTCGTCCTTCTTTCCGCTAGGGCTATTTCCCCATGGGTTACGCATGGCAAACATGGCAGCTGGATCGTTGCTGTACATGAACGAGTAGGCATGCATCGTTACGGTGAGCGGACCATTTACACTGAGGTCGGCCGTAGTGAAACCGCCGATGACTATCATACGTTCATTCAAGGCGATTTGAACAGCTTGGTTGAGTTGTTCAGCCAAAAGCGAACTTGGCTCAATGGCAAAACTGTTTCCCTCACCGGTGAAGAGTGGAGCCACATGTTCACTACCGATACCTGCAATGTCCGGGTTCACCTGATAAATCTTGTTCCATTTCATGATGGCCTTTTCCATGACGGTAGCCCAGTTTGGCTTGCCGTCCTTACCGCGAGTTGCGCCAAGACCATTGTTGTCGCCCAAGAAAGTAGATTGGATGGTAACGTCCACCGGTTTTCCTTGCGGGTCGTACATGGCTACGGTATAGTTGCCATTACCATGGTCGGTAATGATGGATTCAATGAAATCCGGGAACAGATAAGCCATTTCGGCAAAGACAGCCAATGCAGAGCAGTCACCTACACCCAACTGGTTGACGTCGGCCGGTACCGGATGACCATAAGGATAGAGGTTAACGGTATAGGGTCTCAGTGTATAACTACTAGCTGATGGCAGTAAGTCCGGTTCGTTGGACGCATTGGCCAGCCATGCGCGGTCTTCGTCGGTGGTGACATGCTTGTCGGCATAGTGGTTACCCATAGGGGTAGATTCGTTCTTGGTAAAGGAGGTTCCACGTAATACCAGTTCTTCGAAAGTCGTCATATCTTTGTCGGCTTCCATGTCTTCTTTCATGCGGAATTCAGACAATCGGGTAGTGGAACCGCCATGGTTGGTTCTCACTTCCAGCTTGATGTAACGTGAACGTGCTTTTCTTTCGATTACAGAAATGTGGCTTGTTCCAGTCGCTCCAAGACCAACACCCCAACTCAATCCTTTCCAGGAGTTTCCATTGTCAGAAACATACATCCAGAAGTCGCGGATTTGATAGTTACCTACACATAAGCCGAATTCGAATGTACATACTGGAGTGGAATAAGCACCTTCCCACATGACGTCGAAACTGCTTTTAGCTACTTCGAAGTAGGTTTCCAAGTTGTCGTCAATCAAGGCTGCTAGTCCGTGTTCAGCCGATGTCGGGGTTTCTTCTGTATAGAGGATACCCACAGGCAAGAATCCGTTTTCCTTAGTGATAGCAACGGTTCCTTCTGTTCCTTGAATGATGGCATATTCTACAGCCAGGTTATTTTTCAGACTCTTGATGCTGATAGTACCCCGTCGGTTCTTGTCTCCCGTATTCTTTTCGACTTGGACGGTCAGTGTACGTTCGGTAATGGAACGGCTGTTTTTCACGGAAATCCAACTTTGTGCATCTTCTGAAATGATGTATGTACATTCTTGGTTGGACAAGTATTCCATCTTTATTTCTCCACCGTCCATGTCGATGGCTTTACCGCGATAGTCGGCAATCTGCAATGTGGCAGCTTCAAGATTTCCCAGTTTGGCTGTGACAGCATACGCCTTGCCTGCTTCGAATTTCTGTCCTTGCAGTTCGGCGGAGGCCATCTCGTTGTTGTCATTGGATATAGATAAGGTATATGTCTTTCCTGTCAGGTCGGTTGGAGCTATCATCATATAGACGGTAATTTCTTCGCCTGCTGTTGCAGCCTTGACTTCAGTCAGTTCCATGCTGATGCTAGTAGCCTTGTCTGATGACTGGATGACAGGAGTCTTGGCGGTCAAGTCGATTTGACCATTGCGGATGAAGACATGCTCTTTGGTTTCCAGTGTAAGGGAGGTATAGTTGCCGGCTTCAGGCACTTTGATGCGCCATTGCACCAATGCTCCCAAATGTTTGAAATCGAAAGATACGCTTCCTTCTTTAGGGGTGGTGGCCGAAGCTGCCATATAGTCGAAAGCTCCCAGATGGTCGGTGTTGTCGTTGCCTTTCTGTAATTGTCTTACATAGGTAGCCGAAACACTCTTGTTGCTACGGTTGTTGTATTCGAATGGGTAATAAGCCATGTATTGTGAAGATGGCTTCAGTGCCCAATCACCTCCATCGAATTCGGCTGTTTGAGTTCCTGCACCGCCCGTCATGGGGAATGCCAACTGATAGCCGTGGTTGGGGAAAATACCGATGGTGTCGTTCTCAGCCCATTCGAAGTTGGCACCTTCGTGTCCTATTTCTACTAAGGTACGGGCAAGGTTCTCTGCACCGATAAAGTCGTGTGCAATGACTTTGATGGACTTAATGTCCTGATTGACTTCCTGCGATGGACCCAAATCGTCGAAGTAATCGTTTTCCGGTGTACATGCTGCTAACCAAAACAGGGTCAGAAGCATCCAAATGTGTATGAATCTTATTTTCATAATAGTGCGTTTTTTCATTAATGATTAACCCCAAGTCATGTTTCCGATGTTACCGCTAGGATTAGCAGTGTTGTCTTCAGGCTTGGCTTCTTGTTTGATTTTGATGGTTTCCTTCAGATTCTTCTCTGTATTGAAGAACGTGATTTCAGTTTCGCGTATGGCCTCTTCGTTGTTGAAGTCTGCTTCGAATAGGATGGTCTGTTCCTTCATCGAACGTGAGGCACTATTCTTAACTTGGTGAAGCCAAGTGGCGTCACAGGACATTTCAAATTGGGTATTGCACTGTACCTTTACTGAGATACTACCGCCTGAATGGTCGATAGGTGTATGGTCATAATCGATTTTCAATTGGTACTGCCGTTCTTGGGTAATGCTTAATGTTTTTTGAATTGTTCCAGCCTTTAGGGTAATGGTGCCCATACGGTCTTCCGGCGTGGTGTTCTTTTCAATGGTAACAGTCAGGGTTTGGTTGCCTCTATCGCCTGAGGCGGCGGAAAGTGTACACCAAGATTGGTCAGACGTGGCAGTCCATTCCTGGTTGGTTGTGAAAGGTATTTGAATACTTTGACCTTCTGTTTTTATCGAAAAAGAGGTCGTATTTAATTCTAGTTTGACAGGATCTGCTGCAGGTTGGGTAATCGTAATCTTCTTGGTGACGGTTCCTGCTTTCACTGTAATGGTTACTGTACGCTCGTTTGGAGTCGTATTTTCAGCCAAAGTAACATCGAATGAGACTGTACCTTTCGAACCTGTCGTTTGAGACAGGTTGCACCAGGATTGGTCAGATGATGCAGTCCATGTTTGGTTGGTTGTGAAAGAAATTCCTATTTTACCTCCTTCGACAAACGATTGAAAGGAGTCTGTCGAACTATTAATGTAGTCCTTCTCTGTAGTTGGAGGTGGAGAAGGAATGTCTTCTCCGCCACCAGAAGAACATCCTCCGGCTAATGAAAGGATTAGGAAAACCCCTGTAAGCCATAAATACAAGTGTTTTTTCATACGTATATATAATTAAGGTGATAAATTAAATTGTTCTGGAATCCGGAAAGGCTTCTACAAATCCCACCGGCATATCCACCCCCGCGCATCCCAAGATGTCCAGACGAACTACAACCTTGGATTTACCCTCTATTTCCAACAATTCTCCTTTGAGTCCAGCCAATGGCCCTTTGATGACCTTTATGTGCTGTCCTGGTTCCAATGGAGAATTGTACATTTCGATCGTATTTTCCGAATAGTCCACCATAAACATGAATTGCTCCATTTGTCTATCTGGGATTATCGCAGGTGTATGTTCTCCTTTAAGAACCAAGTAATGGCTGATGGATGACAATGTAAGTGCTTCCATGCGTTCTTTTTGGGTGGCATGGATGAATATCATTTGAGGAATGAGTACACGCATCACCTTCTTCTTCCGTTGAGACCATTGGTGAATCTCTTCCCGTACGGGAACAAAACTTTCGATACCCATGGCAGCCAATCTTTCGGCTGTCTTACGCTCGTGGAAAAGGCGCACGTAGGCTACATACCATTTTCTTTCTTCTATAGGTGTATTTTCAGTTGGCATTATATTAGGTTACTATCAATCATAAAACAAATGTAGAAACTTTTTCTCTTATAAAAAAGATTATATGTTGAATAAATTCTTTATTATACGAATTCTGATTTAGAAGAGGATTTCAGAGGAAACCTTAATTCTTTGATTATTGACCGGATGCTGGAACTGTAGGCTCTCGGCATGCAGATACAGACGGTCGGCCGCTTGTCCGTAGAGTGGGTCACCCATGATGGGGCAGTTCATGCCATCCGGATGGGCGGAGTGTACACGGAGCTGGTGCGTGCGGCCGGTCTCTGGATAGTAGGCTATGCGGGTATATGCATTTCCCTTGTCATTCAAAGGGGCTTTGCGACGAAGAATCTCGGTATCACAAAGCGTGTTGTTTTCGAGATCCTTCGCTGCGCTCTGGATGACATCTAAAAACTCGTAACGGGTGACAGCCGGTTTACCATATTCAAAATCAACCATTTGCAATGGACGATTGTCGAAATCAGGACGGAGGGGCAGGCGGATGAACCCTTTGGGTTCTACCTGTGGAATACCGTCCAATAAGGCAATGTAGCGCTTCTTGACGCTCCGCCCTTCGAACTGTTTCTGGAGGAGGGCATGGGTGTCCTTGTCCTTGGCTGCCAGGAGCAGGCCGGAGGTGGCCATATCGAGCCGGTGAACAAGCAGCGGACCGGTGGCATCGGGGTAGCGCTCCTGCAGGATGGTAAGGACGGAAGCCTGGCCGGTCTTGCCGGGAACGGAGAGCATGCCGGCGGGTTTGTTGACAACGAGCAGATAATCGTCCTCGTAAACGGTTTCCAGTTGGTCGGCATCGGTTACGGAGGTGAGGAGTGGGTTGGGCTCTACGTCGAGACCTTGCAACATGAATCCCAGGATGGGTTCGCACTTGTGACGGCAGGACGGATAATAGAGTCCGTGCCGGCGGATTTCGCCTTTAGGCGAGTCTCCCCACCAGAATTCGGCCATGGCCAGTGGTTGCAGTCCGTTGAGGTAGGCGTGCTGCAGGAGTTTGGGGGCTGCACATTCGCCCGTACCTGCCGGTGGGTTGCGATGAGCGGTCTCTTCAAAGATTTGTTCGATGTCCTTTTCTTCGCCCAAGGCGTTGCGCAGGCGGAACTGGCGGAAAATCCATTGCTGGAGGGCGATGGAACGCTGTTTGCGTTCTTCTTTTAGGGCTGTTATGTCATCCTCGTTGGTGGATGTATTCAGATCCTTCACTTCGTTCAGGATGACATTAAGGGACGAAATACGGGCTTCTTCCTGTTTGAAATAACCATTGGGATCTAAGAGGTCATAGACCGGGGGGACGAAGAATTCGTGGTGGTTACTCCCTGCCAGATTGCCGGAAAAGGCAGCCAGATATCCGATGCTTCCCTCGGGATGACGGACGATGAGCACGCCGAACATCTTGCCTTGCTGAAGTTCTTCGTGCCAGTCGGTGCGGGTCTGCAGATAGGCCTGTACCTCTTCGGCAGCTTGGACGCAAAGCGCATGGGGCGTGTAGTGGAAGGGGTAGGTGAATTGTTCCGGAAGAGGGATGTGGCGAATGTCGTCCTTGAATGTATGCATGGCTATTTTGCTCAAATGGATAAAAAGTGTGCAATAATTGGTGCGTAATTTCTGAAAAAATCGTACTTTTGCACCCGAAATAACGAAAACGGAACAAATTTATAAAAAGAAATTGAGATATGGGGAAATTAGTCATCAATTCGTATGCGGATTTTGAACAATATGTAGGTAAGGAACTGGGTGTGTCGGATTATGTATGCCTGGATCAGGAACGTATCAACCTGTTTGCCGATGCTACACTGGACCATCAGTGGATTCATGTGGATACTGAAAAGGCGGCTGTGGAGAGTCCATTCAAGAGTACCATTGCGCATGGTTATCTTACCTTGTCGATGCTTCCTTTCTTGTGGGACCAGATCATTGAGGTGAACAACCTGAAGATGCTCATCAATTATGGGATGGACAAGATGAAGTTCGGTCAGGCGGTGTTGTCGGGCCAGAGCATCCGTCTGCGTGCGTCACTGCAGAACTTGCAGAACCTGCGTGGAACAGCCAAGGCAGAGGTCAAAATCAAAATCGAAATCGAAGGACAGAAGAAG
>JAEIGA010016042.1_pt1 | contig 11402 bp, 7 predicted proteins | sample 9270691 | NCBI WGS metagenome assembly JAEIGA01 (sample SAMN17057246, study PRJNA624740) | gut metagenome | biome: biome; isolation source: fecal sample | host: Bos grunniens | place: China: Xizang | collected 2019
CATATTCTTCGTTGCAATTTGTTGCATAGATGTTTGTAACTGAGAATTTTATAGCAAAGACTTTTTAAAACAACGCTTTTTATCGAGTATCAATCCACGCTGCATATCTACATTTTGGTTTACATACAGATTTTCAGCATAAAAACACCTTGTAGACTAAGATGTATAACCGCATTTCTTTACTTATTTTGCTAATAAGAGTAAATTTGCACAGAAATTCATCTACACGCATAATAAATATCGGCATTTCAATATTGCACATTATTATATAAGAATATACATTAATTAAGTAATTTGATTTTATCATGAAATTTAAATTTTTTAAACTATCTGTCATTATGACCATTGCCATGGTTGTAATGTCTGCATGTGAGAAAGAATCAATCGACCCGCAGCCAAATCCCGAGGATTTGAAACCTTTTGCGATGACCTATGTCGATTTCATCACTCCTAACGATGTTCAGATTCTCTCTGAAGACACCACCCTTATCTCGGTAAACATGGAATATGCCGAGAAAATGGATATAAAGTACTTCAAGGACAGAGCTGTTACAATCTGGAGAACAATGGGAACCGTTCCATTTATTCGTAAAATCACCGATGCGCAAGAGCGTGGCAATGAAATCATCCTCACTACTACACGAGGCGAGTTCGCAGATATGTTTGAGAACGTAGATATGTCGCTCGTATCGGATTTGCACGTCGACCGAGATTATCAGCCTATGGGAGCAACCAGATCGGCATCGGGTGAGTTGGTAACAGACATTTCGGATAAATATCAGGACGACAATGGTGTTTATCACCCTGCTGTAATCATTTTCGACGAAGATTCACCTATGGCGATTAATATGCAAACAAGAAGCGGAGTAACAAGGAACTATTTTACTGCCGAGGAGCTTCTTGAGCAAAACGCTACTTTTAATATCATAAATGTTCAATCCGATTTTAAGTTTGACCATAGATACCCTAAAAAGGATGATGAAGTTGATAATAATGGTTCATCGGTTCACTTTAGAGGAAAAGTTGGTGTTTCTGCCGAACTTTCAGCTTATGCCAACGTAAGTGTAGGATTTTTCAAGCTCAAAAAGTTTGAAGCCGGTGTGAAAGGTTCTCTCGGACTAAGTGCAAAAATGGGTGTAGCTATACAGAAACAGGTAGAAAAGGAGTGGGAGCGTGAACTTATGCCCGTTGGTGGACACGTTATGGTTTTCTGGGTTGGTCCTATTCCTGTGCCCCTCGTATACGAGAGTTCAATTAATCATAGAACCAAAGTTTCAGGTACTGCTTCACTCGATTTACTTGCATCGGGAAAATATACCCTCTCTTTTGAGGAAGGCTGTTTGTATGAGGCCGGAAAAGGTTGGAAGAATATATCAAAAGAGTCAAAATCTTCAAAAGCATTTAATTATGACGGTATAAGAGGTTCGGCAAAATTCGAAGCCAATACAGGTATATTCTATGAAATGGGTATATATTTTGGTTGCAGCGCCGGTCCTGAATTCTCTTTTGGCCCATCAATTTCTGCCGAGGCCGAAGTATCATCATCTGCAACAATGGATAAGGGACTTGATGTCAATGCTTCGGTAGCAGCCTATGCAGGACTTTCAGGTGAGATAGGTGCAAAAGTCAAGATTCTGGGTTATAATTTGGCAAAATGGTCAACAACCTTCGATCTATTCAAGCTTACATTATTTGAAGGCTCGCTAAATTGGCACTTTTCCGAAGAGTCTTGGGACAAACTGGGCGTAGAATGGAACACCATTTTGAATCAAGGATCTGACGAGTGGAATTTGGGCAAAGCGACACAGACAATGATCCCCTATCGCTTGCCTGAGTAAGATATGAACTTCTAAAAAAAGGAATGCATAAAATATTTCTTACAGTAATAAAGATTATTTTAACAGTAACCATCTTTTCGGCGTGCTCAACAGATGAAGATTTGAGCACGCCGAATAAGGTGTATATAAACGTACTATTCACGCCGGAGAGTTTCTGCACATTTGGTTATAATGATATGACCATTAAGGCAATAGAAACCTATTCACATAAATATGGGTACGACTACTCATTCTGTGTGCCCGAGTCGTTAGAGGATGGTATGAAATATTATACCGATTGGTGCGAAGCCAAACTAGACGATAATGTAACCCGTTCCCTGTTTGTGTTTGCATCCAGCATATATGACGAGCCATTGTCAAAAGCCCCCCACCCCATAGCAGAATCTCGTAAAGACATTCTCATTTTTGAGTTAGAGAAGGAACTACCGTATGCCTATACATTCGATATAAGCTATTATGGTGCCTCGTATATGATTGGCTCTTACTATTTGAAATTTTCGCCCGTATGCTTCCACGTCATTACAGCCAATCCATACCTATCGGGATTATATGAAGTTATGAATGGCTTGACTGATGCCACAAAAGATACACCGGGCGGTGAGGTCGATTTATGTTACATCGATGAATCACCCGATGGAGGCTTAGACGATGATGACGGAGCATTCATTGCCTGTATGAATATGTATCTCTTGAATAAAGATAAGATGAACATATTCATCCCTTACGCCGGTTTTAGTAATTTAGGAGTATATCGTTTCTCTCAATCCAATAATCAGATAACTGTCGGTATGGATTGCGTTGATCCGAATTCATATTCATACACCTATTTATGCATGAATAAAAGATTGGATTTGGCATTAGATGATTTCTTTCAGCTATGGGTCAATGGCGATGATATTCCAAGACACACATTATATACATTAGAATCGGGAAGAATTACAGTTAATAGAAAGACTAGTATTGATTCCGATTCAGAAGAACTGGACAAACTATTCGAGAAGGCGGTTGCCAAAGAAAAAGAGTACTATAAAAAACAGCAAACAGATGATGAAGATTTATAAAATATGGTTTCTCTTGGCTGCAATTGTCATAATGGGTAGTTGTGAGGACTCACACTTTGAAGAAGAGAAGGTACACAGGAAGATCAAGATTGCTGTTGTCTTGCCCCAGGATTCCTACGACAGGTGGGAACGAGTTATGAATTTTGCACAAAAGAATATAAGCGAAGCAACTGACATCTGTCCTGTATTCGAATTTTATGACGAGAACAGAACAGATTTAATGAATCTTGCTTATGAGCTTGCCAATGACGCGTCAATAGTTAGTATTATCGGTTGCGAGAGTGACAGTAACACCGAGATTTTAGCCTACCAGATGTCGCGACTAAAGAATCCCAAGCCGATGTTTACATTCAATACATCGCAAGATATTATAAGGAAATATGCCAGGATGGGATTTATGTGGGGATTTTCCGAGAGCGACATTACGCAAAGCGAAGTAATTCTATCACAAATAGCGTCGAATATCGCTAATAAAGAGGTTGCACTGATAGCTTGCAACTCATCTTATGGACAGACCTTTGTAGATTGGTTTGCATTTCAGACCGCCGAATTAGGACTAACCCCTAAGGATATACGCACATATAACAATATAAGCGAGATAGCCCCCATTATGAAGGAGCTCTCATCATTGCAGTGCCCTATCGTTTGTGTACCTAATTCATACACCGAAGCAGCCGAGATGGTAAAGTACACCGATAAAGGTTATTTCTCCCATAAAGCATTCAATGACAATATATTTAAAATCTTAAAAGAGAGTAAGACCGATACCGGTTTTTCGATGTATGGAGTAACAATGACATCAGACCCGGCGAGCGGCTTTCAAGATATATATGAAGCAAAATTCGGTCAGACTCCCATATTTGGCGAGGCACCACTCTATGATGCCATAATGGTAACCAGCCTTGCGTATGCCCTGGCTACCGAGCTTGGCACATCATTGAACAAGGCTGTATTCGACCTGTTTTCCGGTGAAAGCCGCCAGCTCGGTGGATGGACACGTGACGGCATCCGCATAGCCTTTCAACAAATTACTACAACAAAAACAATACCTGCCATAAGCGGTGCGATAGGAAAGTTTACATTCTCTCCCGACAAGCATACAATAATTAATTATTCGACATACGCAGTTAATTATATGAGCAACTTCAAGTTCTACCAAACCGATTTTGTCAGTCGTGGTGGCAGAAACAGCTCATCCGAACACAGCGCTTGGATATGGAATAAAATATACGACCAGGATTTCGATTATGCACAGGAAGAAAATAACCTGAAGCCTCACGAGGGCAATAAAGCAGTTTTGATAGCAACCTCATCGGGTTGGAAGAATTATCGTCATCAGGCCGATATATTATCATATTATCAATTGATGAAAAGGAACAATTTCACCGATGACGACATTATTCTTATTATGGCCGATGACCTTGCTTACGACGCAAGAAACCCATATCCCGGTACAGTAATTAAAGACGACAAGCAATTTGAAAATCTATATACCGATGTAAAGATCGATTATAAACTTGGGGAGATTACCCCATCTGACTTAAAAAACATCTTGTTAGGTCAATCAAGCAAAAGGTTACCGGTCGTTTTAGATGCCGAATCCCACGATAACGTTATACTTATCTGGTCGGGACATGGCAGCCCCGGACGATTGTTATGGAATGAGAACCAAAAAACGATTACCGGCGATTTTATGTCGAATTTGTTTAATGAAATGTATTCAACCGGGAAATATCGAAAATTATTCGCAATTATAGAGGCCTGTTATTCAGGTAGTGTTGCGGCAAAATGCGTAGGCATACCAAACCTATTATTGATGACAGCAGCCAATGAGAAAGAGACATCAAAGGCCGAATTGTATGCTCCATTGTGGCAAACATACCTGACAAATAGTTTCAGTATGGCTACATTGCAGAGACTAGAGAATGGTGACTACTACGACCTAACCATAAAAGAATTGTATTCCGAAGCATTCTCAAAGACAATGGGTTCGCATGTTACACTTTACAATATGGAGCATTTCGGAAATATCTTCTTTAACTACGTCGACGATTACTTCGTATGTACGAAATAGTGAAAAAGGCGACACAGACATTGATCAACATACTAAGAAGACTAAAAGATATTTCAAGATTAAATATATAATGTATATAATATAATTAAATAATTAAAAATTATGAGAAGATTTTACATCAGTTTATTAACACTTGTGTTTGCAGCAATACAGGTTTTTGCAGAACCTATCGACCCTGTAAAGGCATTGGATATTGCCAATCGTTTCTGGGAGAGCAACGTTTCGTTGAAGAAGGACAAACAGTTTAAGCTTGTACCCGTAAGAGATGCACAAAAGGCACCTTCGCGCCTGGGCTCATCAACAGAGGATGCAGAATACTATCTCTTCACCGAGACCAACAACAATGGTTTTGTAATAGTATCTGGTGATGACCTTCTTAATCCCATAGTAGGTTACTCTACAAATGCAGCGTCGGGCGAGATGCCCTCGGCACTTGCTGCTTGGCTCGACGAGTACAGTGACTATGTCAATGATGTACGTGAGGGCCGTGCATTGCCTTCGCTGCACAATACCACAGCCACATACACAAAAATCGAGCCTATGCTCGTTACAGCCTGGGACCAGAGTGCACCATACAACAACTTATGTCCCTTGCTCAACGGCGAAAGAACATTCACCGGCTGCGGTAATACAGCAACAGCACAGGTTATGAGATTCCACAAGTGGCCTGCAAGCCCCATTGCAGATGTCGAGTGGGATAACAACATTACCGGCGAGACCGAGTTCTGCGAACTAAAGTCACACGTATATGATTGGGACAATATGTTGCACGATTACAATTCGGACTATAGCACAGCCGAGGCCGAAGCCGTAGCTCTTCTAATGGCCGACCTTGGTAAAGCAACCAACAGCATATACCAGGCAGAAGCAACAGGGAACACAGATATGAGTATCGTCAAGGCACTTGTAAATGTATTCAATTATTCACCCGAAGTGTTCATTGCCAAAAGAACCGACTACACATTCGATGAGTATATAGCATTGATAAGAGACAACCTCGATAAAAGACAGCCAATCATATATACCGGCTTTGGTCAGGACTACGAGGGTGGACACGGTTTCGTATGCGATGGAATAGATGAAAACAACCTTCTCCACATCGACTGGGGGTGGAATGGTGTTTACAACGGATACTTTGATATGGCCTCAATGCAACCCGAGGGAACAGGTATCGGTGGATTCTCATCAAGATACAATGTCGGCCAAAGTGCAATTCTGAATATCAAGCCACGCACCGAAGGCGAAGAGAATAAAAATGTTATTCCTACCGTAGCATTTATGGAAGTTTGTGACAGCGAAACCGAGGAAATATATAACGAGTACAGTTCAACATTTGAGGATGGCGTAGCATCAGTAAGCTTTACATTCGGTGTCATCAATAAATCACACAGCGACACTAAGGGTTCAGTAGGTATTGGAATTTTGGATATGAATGGTGAGCTCGCCAAGGAGCTTGAATTTGGTGACCCCGAAGTATACGTAGCCGGAGAAGGTAATATATACTTCGATGGCTATACTTTAGACGTGAGCAACGTGAAAAAAGAAGAGGAATACCTGCCTGTCGGCACTTACTTAATAGGACTTTTCTATATGAATGACGAAGAAGAGGTTGAATATCTGTTAGGAGCAAATAATAAACTTCTTCTTGAGGTTACCAATGATGGAGTAAAACTGAGTTCATTTGCACCAAAAATAGAACTTAGCAGTTTCAACATTATAAAAATGCCCGAGCACTCAAACGAGAAGTTTGTTTTCGATGCAACATTCGTAAACAAAAACAACATTAATTCATTAGTAATGATAGTTCCTGTTATCAACCACTACGAGGATGGTATCAAGGTAAAAAGTGAGCGATTGATAAAATCGGCTATAGCTATGGAGGTAGTTGACGTTAACAATTGCATTGTAACATTCACCATACCCAACGCTTTTGCTCAGAGCGGCACCTATACAATATCATTTGAATATGTAAAGATAAATGAGGCTATGGAGTTAGATATTGAAGCAAACCAAAACAGACTAAAGAGCATTGAGGGTGAGAGCGACCCATTTGATGTAGAGATTATTCCCGAGGAGACAGAAGAGCCTGACTATAACTTCGATGTTGAGTTCATTGGCCAAGAAACCGATGGCACACAAGAAATTGCCGTTTTACGTACAACAGTTGGCAAAGACATCTCGGAATACAAGTTCGCCATCACCGGCGACACAGATGAGGAGAATCTGGAGGCTATTGTAGAGGCTATCGCTTCGGGTGAACTCGAGGACTGTTACACAGCTAAACAGAGTGCCGACCTGAGAATACCTCTTGAAGCAGGAGAATATGCCATAGTTGTTGTTTTATACGATGTCAATGGCGAGCCACTTGATGAGTACTATAGTTATATCTTCAATTTAACAACAGGTATTGAAAATATTGAGGATGGCCAATCGGTAATAAGCATCGACTGGAACAACAATGTCGTTTCTGTAGCCGAAGAGGGTGTAATTGAGTTGTTAGATGCAAGTGGCAGAGTTGTGAAGAGAGTAAATGGCAGCAACCTCTCTATTGCCAACCTTGAAAAGGGAATCTACATTGTGAAGAACAATAAAAATGTAGTAAAGGTCGTTAAGAGATAAGAGCAATGCCATAGGTTCATTAGAACCTAATATAAACCCACCTTATTGTAGTATAAAATACTGCAACAAGGTGGGTTCTTTTTCCGTTGAATTTGCGGTAAATCGCGAATTTAACGGCACACGCTGGAAAAACATTACTTTTTTATATTGGTGTCCGGTAAAATTGGCTAAGCTAAAAAAAGTGTGCTCGACCGCTGTTACAGCAGCCGAGCACACTTTTTTTAAAGTCACAAGCCCCCCTTAATCAATTCCGAGGGTATTATATTATAAGTAAGAGTTATCTTATCTCTTTTTACTTGTCATAATAGAGAGAATCATACTATCGGTCTGCTGCATACCCTGCGAACCAATAGAGGTAAGATTGCGAATTGATTTATCAACGTCGTCGTCGACAATTCCCTCGAGGGAGGTTACGCAGCGGTGCTCTTTTGCCATCACAGCCGAAAACATAGCAGTAGATACTGCGCTCGCAAGTTTAAGCGCACAACTAGGTTTTGCACCGTCACAAATTACTCCCGTCAGGTTGGCAACCATATTCTTAACTGCCATAGCAGCCTCGGCATATCCGCAACCCATAAGATAGGTTATACCGCAGCTCGAGCCAGTCGAGGCAACAACGCATCCGCATAGTGCCGAGAGACGGCCGAGGCTCTGCTTGATATATATAACTGTAAGGTGGCTAAGGATAAGCGCACGAATAAGCTGCTCCTCGCTTGCCTTAATTTCCTCGGCATAAACAACGACTGGAAGTGTAGAGGCTATTCCCTGGTTTCCACTACCCGAATTACTCATAACCGGAATCTTTGCACCACCCATACGTGCATCGCAGGCAGCCGAGGTGTAAGAGACCATTCGTGTGAATGTTGTATCGCCGAAAATTGTCTGCTGCGGGGCAGCACTTATGGTGCGTCCCAGACAGTGTCCCCACTCCCCTTTCAACGACTCCTCAGCAACGGCTTTGTTTAGGTCGCGAGCCTTAAGGATGAAACTAAGTTCATCAATGGGTGAGGCTGTTGCAAACTCCCACACCTTCTCGAAAGTGAGTTCTACACTTTTGTCCGAAGATGCCACAGCACCCACAGGAGTGCGTCTGTCGTGCAACACAACGCCGTTATGCTCTATATATACAAAATTGGTATGAGCACCCGCGATTACAACTGTGGCACTATCATCGCCCGCCGACACTGTAACCTCGATATACAGCATATCGCAAGCACCCTCTTTAAGAGCAATATTTATGCAGCCGTCGTCTATCATACGGCGCCCCTGCTCTACAGCCTCGGGAGTGGTGTCCTTTAGCACCTCAAGGTTATACTCGCTGCGCCCCACAATGGCGCCAAGAGCAACGGCAATGGGCAGTCCTATCATACCCGTGCCGGGAATACCTACTCCCATCGCGTTTTTTAGGATATTGGGACTGAGGCGCACCTCGATGCTCTGTGGCAGAAAGCCTAATGTCTCTACAGCCTTGGCTGTACACAACGACACCGCTACAGGCTCGGTGCAACCTGTTGCAGGAACAACTTCGCGATTAATTAGCGCTATAATCTCTTTTCTTGTTTCTACAGAAAGCATAATTATGTCGGTTATAATTTTCGTTTCAAAGGTAACGGTTTTTAGCGATTTTAACGACTATATACCAAATTTATTTACTCTGATGAATTGGAATTTCGTGTGTCTCGAAATATCCGTTATATAATCGCAGAGTGTCGTAACGCTCTTCACCTGTGCTATTCTCGTCGTACGACAGTGAGACGTATGCTACATTTGGTTGCAGACGCACCCACTCACCCGATGCCAACGTAGCTGTGTAGGTTGTCGGATGGATTATGAAGGCTGTCGTATCGCCTGACTCAGCAGTAAGAAAAAGTTCTTTGGGGTTTACTGCGAATCGGTCGAAACGTCCGAAGAGCGGAACAAGACTCTTTACCGTTGCCACACCAAGAGAGTCTATCGCATCGACATACAGCGAGGCGAAAGTGCTACCCTCCTCGGTTATATTGCAAGCGATATATCCCTCTCCTGCACGCAGGGAGTTACAGTTCCTTTGCCACCCGACACGAGGTATTTCGATAATATACCCCACACCCTTACACTGCCCCAGGGATACAAAGCGTAGATTATCGCCATAGAGCCCCAGGGTATCGTCGGCAAAGATTGTAGCATCGAATATATCGATTTTGATTGACGACTCCCCGGGAACCACCTTAAATGTTTGTGTGCCCACGGGGTCGACAGGCAGTTGTGGTACAGAACTGTTGCCGCTATCCGACGAACAGGCGCAGACAAGCGGCAACAGTAGTATAAATAGTTTACTTAATAGTTTACACATTATTATAAAATTGTAAATGCAAGTGTAAGACCTGCCATAACAATTGCAACCATACTCATTAGCTTAATGAGGATGTTTAGGCTGGGGCCCGATGTATCTTTACAGGGGTCACCAACTGTATCGCCAACAACAGTAGCTTTGTGAGTATCGCTACCCTTGCCACCGTAGTTATCCTCCTCGATATACTTCTTGGCATTATCCCAAGCACCTCCTGCATTGGCAAGGAAAACAGCAAGCAGGAATCCCGACGAGAGACTGCCGACGAGCAGACCAATGACACCGGGAACACCAAGTACAACACCGGTGATAATGGGTGCAGCAATAGCAAGCACCGATGGAAGAACCATCTCCTGCTGTGCACCGAGAGTAGAAATCTCGACACAACGAGAGTAATCGGGCTCGGCATTACCTGTAAGAATACCCTTAATCTCGGTAAACTGGCGACGAACCTCATTAACCATCTTCTGAGCAGCGCGTCCAACAGCATTCATTGTCAATCCGCAGAAGAGGAAAGCCATCATAGCACCAATGAAGATACCACATATTACCATAGGGTTCATAAGTGTTACATTGAAGTGCTGCATAAAATCGAAGATGTTTGCCTGCATAAGCGGAGTACCATTAATGAGGGTATTGGGGTCGGTACGCTCCATAGCAATACGTATCTCCTCGATATACGATGCCAACAGTGCCAAAGCAGTGAGCGCAGCCGAACCAATGGCAAATCCCTTACCTGTAGCAGCGGTTGTATTTCCAAGCGAGTCGAGAGCATCGGTGCGACGACGAACCTCGGGTTCCAGACCGCTCATCTCGGCATTACCACCTGCATTATCGGCAATGGGGCCATACGCATCGGTAGCAAGGGTTATACCAAGTGTCGAAAGCATACCCACCGAAGCAATAGCAATACCATAAAGACCGAGCGACACATTTTCTGCAGAGGGGTCAAATTGGGTAGCGAGCAAATAAGAAAGTACAATTCCAACAACAACCGCCAACACGGGGATAGCAGTCGAGAGCATACCCAATCCCATACCCGAGATAATAACTGTTGCAGGACCTGTCTTACCAGCCTCGGCAACCTTGCGTGTGGGAGCATAAGACTGAGAAGTATAATACTCGGTAGAGCGACCTATCACGATACCTACCAAAAGACCAACTACCACTGCAAATGACAATCCAAGCCAATTATCAATGCCAAGAGCATACAAGATACCGAATGTAGCAACAACTATAAGAGCCGAAGAGAGGTTAGTTCCGCGTGATAGAGCACCTATAAGACTCTTGATATTTGCATTCTCCTTTGTCTTTACCGAGAAGATACCTATTATAGAGAGCACAATACCAACAGCAGCAATGAGCATAGGAGCAAATACCGCCTTTGTCTGCATTTCGCCACCATCAGCTGCGAAAGCAGCTGCACCAAGCGCTGCCGAAGAAAGGATAGAGCCGCAATAGCTCTCGTAGAGGTCGGCACC
>JAEIGA010016043.1_pt1 | contig 11402 bp, 5 predicted proteins | sample 9270691 | NCBI WGS metagenome assembly JAEIGA01 (sample SAMN17057246, study PRJNA624740) | gut metagenome | biome: biome; isolation source: fecal sample | host: Bos grunniens | place: China: Xizang | collected 2019
AAACTTGTATATGAGTATGTGAGATCTCTTCCGTTTGCCGGTGATGTGGCCATGACTGGTCACTCCCAAGGGGGAGTGGTAGCTTCCATGACTGCAGGCGATCTCGGTTCTGACAATGTGAAGTGTGTTGTCCTTCTTGCTCCTGCAGCCGTTCTTCGTGACGATGCAATCCGCGGCAATACAATGGGTGCACGCTACAATCCGCTCGATCCGCCTGCATTGATTCCGCTCTTCGGTGACATAAAGCTCGGAGGAGAATACATCAGGACAGCCTTCAGTCTTCCTATCTACGAGACAGCGCGCAAGTACACAGGTCCTGCATGCATCATCCATGGCACAGGTGACCAGGTTGTTCCATATACATATGGTGAGAGATACCACGAGATCTGGCCAGGAAGCGAGCTCCATATCCTCCACGCAGCAGATCACGGCTTCTCAAAGAACATGCAGGAAGTCATAGACCTCACAGTCAACTTCCTGATTAAGAATCTATAATCAGCACTCAACTTTTTGATAATCAATAGTTTAAATATAAATGCCTGCCGGAATTTTCAGCAGGCATTTATATTTAACTCGTTGCAGATCAGTATTTTATCTGCTGATGATTTGCGCCAAGACCCTGGTTTGGGAGCCAATGTCGACCAAAACCAGGGTCTTGGTGTATGATGTTAGATCTCAGTGGCGATTGTCTGACGGATGTCGTTGGATGCTGATCCTACAAGGATCTCGAGCTTACCGTGCTCAAGCACCCACTCATTTGTCTCGTTGTCCCAGTGTGCAAGCTCACTTACAGGGAACTCGAGAGTTACCTTCTTGGTCTCGCCGGCCTTGAGAGTGATTCTGTCGAATGCCTCAAGCTCCTTGAGAGGACGTTCAACGGCAGAGTCGATTCTCTTCACGTAGAGCTGTGCAACTTCGTCAGCCTCCATGTCGCCGAGGTTCTTAAGATCGAATGTAACATAGAACTTGTCCTTCTTCTGCTTGCATGTAAGCGGACCGTACTCGAAGTCAACATATGAGAGACCGTGTCCGAATGCGTACATTACAGGAACCTCCTTGGTCTCGAACCATCTGTAACCCACGAAGATGCCCTCAGTGTAGTGTGACTCAGGTGCAGGGAGGTTAGCGATGTACTCCTGGATCTGCTCACGGGTATAGCCTGTTGCGTCGAGGCGATACATGAGGGTGAAGAGGTCCTCGCTTGCGTTCTGACCGAAGTTGCCGAGTGCATAGGCAGGTGAGTCCTCAAGCTTCTTAGGGAATGTGAATGGAAGCTTTCCTGAAGGAGCGATGTCTCCGAAGAGCACCTCTGCAAGGGCAGTACCGCCCTCAAGTCCGTTCCACCAACCCTGTACGATAGAAGGAGAGTATGGCTCAAGGAAACGAAGGTCTGTAGGACCACCTGAGATGAGGACTGTAGCCACGTTAGGGTTAGCCTCGTAGAGAGCCTTGATGACCTCGTTCTGTCCGCATGGGAGGTCTATGTTCTTTCTGTCGCTGCCTTCAGTCTCGATAGACTTGTTTGTGCCACCGAAGAAGATTACCATGTCTGCGTCCTTGGCAAGAGCGACAGCCTCTGCGAGGAGAGCCGGGTCTGCAGGCTCGTCTATAGATGTTGCTGTGAGAGGGTCAACCGGACCTGCTGCAGGTCTGCCCCAACCCATTCTCATCTTGTAATTCTTGTAACCAGGAGCGTACACAACCTCAACACCGGCCTCGGCTGCTCTCTTCTGGATACCCTCGAGAGGTGAGATTTCGTAAAGAGTCTTCACGCCTGCTCCGATACCGCCTGAAGCAGTTGTGAGGACTGCGTTCTGTCCGATTACAGCGATCTTCTTGACTTCATTGGAGATAGGGAGGTTGCCCTCGTTCTTGAGGAGAACGATTGACTTCTGGGCAATCTCGTATGCTACTTGCTGAGTCTCAGGCTGTGATGTCATGATGGTGTTTGCAACATCCTCTGGAACCGGCTCGATAGCGAAGCGCAGACGAAGGATCTCACGTACCTTGTCATCTACGATAGACTCAGGGAGAGCACCGTTTCTTACAGAGTCGATAAGTGCCTGACCGAAATAGTTGTCACCTGTCATCTGAACGCAGAGTCCTCCGAGAGCCGCACCCATTGTGCTGTGTGTGCCGCCCCAGTCCGATACTGTCATACCCTTGAAGCCCCACTCGCCACGAAGGATCTCGTTGTTCAGGTGAGCGTTCTCGGAGCAATAGTAGCCGTTTACCTTGTTGTATGCAGGCATAACGCACATTGCACCACCTTCCTTGATCGCTGCCTCGAACGGCTTGAGGTAGATTTCGCGCATTGTACGCTCGTCCGCGATTACATTCACGCTTCCACGGTCAGTCTCCTGGTTGTTGAGAGCGTAGTGCTTGAGGCAGACAGCTGTACCTGCTTCCTGTGAACCGATGGTGTATTCAACTGAAAGGCGAGCTGCAAGAACAGGGTCCTCGCTGAGGTACTCGTAAGTACGTCCGCCTACAGGGAGTCTCTGGATGTTGATTGCAGGTCCGAGGATGATGTCCTTTCCTCTGAGGCGACCTTCCTTACCCATTGCCCAGCCGTTCTTACGGGCCATTTCCTTCGACCATGTAGCTGCAAGTGCAGAACCGGTAGGGAAGTAAGTTGCAGAGTCAAGTGTCCAGCCGAGTGGGCGGAAACCGTCTCCGTTCTCTTCGCGGATACCGAATGGACCGTCTGTGTACTTGATGTCCTGGATGCCAAGACGAGGAACACCCTCTGATGACATGTTTGTCTTGCTGTGGAGCATCTCCACCTTCTCTTCGAGAGTCATCTGAGCGATGATCTCGTTGATCTTTTTGTCGTTTACTGTGAGTCTGTCCTGAGGGGACATGCCACAGCCGCAGCCGGCAACAAGAAGTACCAATGCTGCAAATTGGAATACTTTTTTCATTCTTATGTGGTTTTGTATATGTTTCCTAATGTAAATATAGTCAGAATTACTCATATGCATATAGTGCTCACGTCCTTTTAAACAAATACGAAATATTATGAACGCAAAAGAAAAAATCAGTAGGGTAAAATTGGTTAAATTTGTAAAATGTAACTAATGACAGGCATATGAAACATATTGTACTTTTACCATTGGCAGCGACGTTGCTACTGACATCGTGCTCCAGTCCTAAGTGGCAGGAGACTGAAACAGAAAACGGTTTCAACGTCATCATTCAGAAGAAAGGCCAGACAATCGCTTATTCTCCGGAGTCCGGAATCAGCATCCTTACAGTTGACGGCTATGCATTCAAGGACCTCAACCGTAACGGCGCACTTGATATATATGAGGACTGGAGACTCAGCGCAGATGAAAGAGCTGAGAATCTTGCCGCTCAGCTGACAATCGAGGAGATCGCCGGAATGATGCTCTACAGCTCGCACCAGTCAGTGCCGTCGCGTGGTGGAATGTTCGGTGGCGCAAAGTACAACGGTAAGTCGTATGACGAGAGCGGTGCGGCTGCATCTGACCTTTCTGATGCACAGAAGAAGTTTCTGACAGAGGATAACCTCAGAGCGGTTCTTGTGACCACGGTAGAGTCACCTGCGATCGCAGCTAAGTGGAACAACAACATGCAGGCTCTCGTTGAGGGTATGGGACATGGAGTTCCTGTGAACACATCTTCAGACCCTCGCCATGAGACATCCGCTACAGCGGAGTATAACTACGGTGCCGGCGGAGAGATTTCCCACTGGCCTACATCTCTCGGACTTGCAGCGACATTCGACCCTGCTCTCGTCGAAGAGTTCGGAAGAATAGCCGCTGAGGAGTATAGGGCTCTCGGTATAGCTACAGCTCTTTCTCCACAGATAGACCTTGCGACAGAACCGCGTTGGACTCGCTTCTACGGCACATTCGGTGAGAGCCCAGAGCTTGATACTGACATGGCTCGCGCATATGTAGACGGTTTCCAGACCAGCACGGGCAAGGATGAGATCGCTGACGGATGGGGCTACAAGAGTGTGAACGCAATGGTGAAGCATTGGCCAAGCGGCGGTCCTGAAGAAGGAGGTCGTGACGCACATTATAATTATGGTAAGTACGCCGTTTACCCCGGAGGGGCATTCGAGACTCACCTCAAGCCATTCACTGAGGGTGCATTCAAGCTCAACGGCGCAACAGGCATGGCGTCGGCCGTAATGCCTTACTATACGATCTCAACAGGTGTCGATCCATCAGGAAAGAATGTCGGTAACAGTTTCAGCAAGTACATCATCACTGACCTCCTCCGTGAGAAGTATGGCTATGACGGTGTTGTCTGCACAGACTGGAACATCACATACGACAATGCCGGAATAGACAGATTTGACGGCAAGTGCTGGGGTGTTGAGGAACTGACGGTTGCACAGAGGCATTACGAGTGCCTTAAGGCTGGTGTAGACCAGTTCGGAGGCAACAACGATAAGGGGCCTGTGCTCGAGGCATATGCAATGTGGGTAGAGGAATTTGGCAAGGAGTCGGCTGATGCGCGTTTCAGAGCATCAGCAAAGAGACTGCTCATGAATTCATTCCGTACAGGTCTCTTTGAGAACCCATACCTTGATCCGGCAGTTTCTGTGGAGATTGTCGGCAAGCCGGAGTTCATGGAGAAGGGTTACCAGGCACAGCTCAAGTCTGTTGTCATGGTCAAGAATGCTGATGGCGTGCTTCCAGTGAAGCCTGCAGAGGCAAAGCCAAAGGTATATGTCCCTCAGAGATATTTCCCTCAGCTCGTCAACTTCTTCGGAATGGTTACTCCTGAAAGATGGGAGGATACATTCGCGACAGAACTTCTTGAGAAGTACTATGAGCCAGTGACTGACCCTGCAGAGGCTGATTTCGCCATCGTTGTCATCGATGCTCCGACATCAGGAACAGGATACAGCACAGAGTATGTGAAGAATGGCGGCAACGGATATGTTCCTATCAGCCTTCAGTATAATGACTATACTGCAGAGCATGCACGTGAGGTGTCTATCGCCGGTGGTGACCGCCTTGAGAAGTCTGCAAACAGATCTTATAAAGGCAAGAGCGTAAAGACAGTCAACAAGTCGGATCTTGAGACTGTGATCGAGACCAGGAAGGCCATGGGTGACAAGCCGGTCATCACAGTGGTAAGCACCGGAAAGCCTTTCGTTCCTGAGTTCGAGCCATATTCAGACGCTATCCTCGTAAGCTTCGGTTGCCAGAACCAGGCTCTCCTCGACCTGATCAGCGGTGCAGTGGAGCCTTCGGCCCTTCTTCCTATGCAGCTCCCTGCTGACATGAAGACAGTGGAATGTCAAAAGGAAGACCTTCCGTTTGACATGGAATGCTATGTTGACTCAGAGGGTAACGCATACGACTTCGCCTATGGTCTGAACTGGTCAGGCCGCATCAACGATGCTCGCACGGCGAAATATGGTATAGTAAAATAGTTCTTTACGGACATCGTCCACACTGATTACGGAAAACCGTGGCAGATACAGCCTTTAAGGTGGGTATCTGCCACGGTTTCTAAGTGAAATCGTGCTTGATGTATGCAGAAAGATTACAGGGCTGGGTAGATGTGTTTCCAGATGAGGTTGATTTCAGCCTGCATGTCATTTATATGGGCTGTGGTTACGACAACTGCGTTCTTCTCCGGAATCATGATGATGTACTGACCGTTTGCACCGTCTGCGCGGAATGCATTGTATCTGCATCTCCACATCTGGTAGCCGTAGCCCTGGAGCCAGTCGCTTGTCTTTGCGACTTTGGCCATAAGGTGAGCCTGGTCAGAGTTCAATCCGGCAGGGACACATGGTACCTGGGCTGCTGAAGCCTCTGCAATCCACTCGGCAGGGACGATCTGCTTACCGCCAAACTGTCCCTTCTGAAGGATCATCAGACCCATCTTTGCGAGATCCTCTGTCTTGAGGAAGAGTCCCCATCCACCTGTGTTTACACCCTCCGGTGACTCTGCCCAGCTGACATTGTTGATGCCAAGCGGTCTGAACAGGCGAGGGAAGAGGTAGTCCACGAGTTTCTGGTCTGTAACCTTCTGTACCATAGCGGAGAGCACATATGTTCCAAGGCTGTTGTAACAGTAGAGTGTACCAGGCTTATGTGTGAAAGGATGCTCCATGAAGAGTCTGATCCAGCTTACTTCAGTGTTTGTTCGTGAAGCGTATGTAGGGTCAGTCGAGTGTCCGCATGTCATGGTGAGGAGATCCTTCACGGTAACCTCTTTCAGGTTGTCAGAAGGGTTCTCAGGGCAATGCTCAGGGAACATGTCCACCAGCTTGTCATCCAGGCTCAGAAGTCCTTCGGAAATTGCCAGACCTACAGCCATCGATGTGAATGTCTTGCTGACAGAGTTGAGGATGTGAGGCTCATCGGCAGATCCCTCGCTCATCCAGTTTTCAAAGACTACAGCTCCATCTTTCACAATCATGATGCTGTGGAGGTCCTGGCCTTCCTTTTCGACAGCTGCAAGATATTTCTCTGCAGCCTTGGCCATTTTGGCTGGAGCATCGGCACGTGGGAGCGACTTGGTAAGCTGGTTGATATCAATCAGTTTGATACCACGCTCATTGATAGCTTCCAACACCTCAGGACTCTTGAGAAGGTCAGTCACGCCCTGACGGTCTACAGCTACATCCTCATAGCCTACGTGCATCACTGTCTGCATCTCTGAGTCGTTGTATGCAGGGTGATCCACGAACATGTATCTCTTGCCCTTCTCCATCTTGTCGAGCGACTTGATGAAACTTTCGACTTTCTCCTCTAAAGTGGCCTTAGGACCATCATATCCTGCATATGTGAATCCATACTGCTCGAAAGATTCAGCTCGGTCGATAGACGGCAGGTTGTATTCGTCAGAAAGTTTCTGGACAACAGCAACGACTTCGGGACTGAATGCAGTCGAGAACATGTGGCCGGAGATATGAGTTATCTGCGGGATATTCTTCAATGCAAGTTCAATCTGGGCACGGAACTCCTTCTCGATCTCTTCGATGTCGAAGTTTGCCATGTTCTCCATGATGGATTGTCCTGGATAAGCCGCGTTCGGACCCATCATTGGGAAGAAGTATCCGTTTTCGTCCACTAGACTAGGGCATGACGTGAGCGGTCTCCACTTAACGTTCTCCCATTCGCTGGTGATGGCAAGGTGGATGCCGACATCAATGCCGGGATTTTCCTTCAGCATCTTCACTGCCTCAGGGAACCATGCGCCTACAGCGAGCACTTCAACGGACTGTGCGATACCGTTCTTATATACATCGATGCTTGCTTCATTTACAGAGTGAAGAGCACCCATATCGTCGATTCTCACCACCAGCTCCTGTGCCTTTGCAGAAATGCATGACAGAAGTATTGCTGCCGTGGTCATTAGTTTGATGGTTTTCATATGCTGGATATTATGGTTTGAAGATAATCAATGCCGCAGCTGCCAAAACAAGGACTCCTACCGTGATCTTAAGCCACATCGGAAGCTTCTGCTCGCCCTTGAGCCAATGGTCTGTGAGCCACTTGCGTGTAGGCTCGTCATAAGCCTTGAATACTCCCCATGCAAGGATGACGGCAGTGAAGAATACGCCAACTGCAGATGCTGCATGCATCCATGTCGGTATAGATCCCACCGGATGCTCTGCCACGAATCCCATATGCAGGTATATGAGAGGGTAGTGGGTGATATAGACCGGATATGAAATATCGCCCAGAAACTTGCACACCTTAGCCAATGCTGGGCTCTTGATGGTGCTTCCTGCACCCATGAGGACAAGAAGTGGGAACACCAGGATGATCATTGCTGCCTGATATGCTCCGTTTGCAACTCCGTCAGTGCCTCCGATGCATGGTATCGAAAGGATTGTGATCAGGATGATCGAAGTCCAGATGAAACCACCCTTCAGGCGGATAGGGCTGCCGCTTGGGTTGTCGGCAGTGCTGCGCTTAGGAAGGATTCTCGAAATGATCAGACCGCAAAGGAAAGGATAGAGGAGTCGGGTGAATCCGAGATAAATCTGTGCAGGGTCAAGTGACCATCCTCCTTTCACATGATACTGTGGACCGTAAGGAAGCATGTCGAACATGTCCCATCCAAGTGTGAAGTCCAGTGTGAATACAGCCGCGCCAGCGCAAAGGATGCAAAGCACGAATGTCGGAAGGAAGCGAAGTACAAGTGCATACAGGATATTGCCGATGTACTCGAATGTCAGCGTCCAGATCGGGCCGTTGAACGAGTTCATCTCGTTCCATCCTCTGATGTCCAGTCCTCGTCCGCATGGGATTATGAACATGCCCATGATGAAGCAGAGGCCGAATTTCCAGAACGGTATATCAAGTGATGCCGTGAAATAGCTTGCTCCGAAGAAGAACAGGCAGGTTCCGATTATATTCGCAATTACGACCATCGGATGCAGACGTGTAAGACGGCGCTTGAAGAAGCCGCCGAGGCTCATCTTGCCCCATCTGTCATCATATGCATATCCAATCACAAATCCCGAAAGGACAAAGAAGAAATCCACAGCAAGGTATCCGTGATTGATCCACTGTTGCGCACCAGGTTTGCAATATGTTTCACCTAAATGGAAAATGATCACCATCAGAGAAGCCACTCCTCGCAGACCGTCAAGGATCTCATAACGTGGTTTTGATTCAAGATAAACGTTTTGTTTTGCCATGATATGGTTTTATTATTTAAATATCTTTTGCGCAAAGATAGTCAAATATTCTCTCCAGTTTCGCCAGATGTGGCCGCCTTCAGACTCGTAGAATGAGACAGGGTAGCCTTTTTCTTCGCAATACTCCTTGAGAAGGAGTGAGTTCGCCATCACTCCGTCAGTCTTGCCGCATGCGATCCAGTAAAGCTTAGGCTTTGCGGCAAACACAGCCTCAAGAGCCTTGTCGTCCTCTTCAGGAGGAACAACGCCAGAGAACATACCCACATAGCCGAATGTTCCAGGGTATTTTCTTGAAAGCGCGGCAGACTGGCGTCCTCCCATTGAGAGGCCGGCAACAGCACGGCTGTACTGATCCTTTCTTACTCTATAGTTCGCCTCTATGTACTTGATGATGTCCGGGAAGCTCTCTTCGATCTCAGCAGTAGACTGTGAACGGCTGTTTGCCATGGTTGGCTGGAACATGTTCTCAGCCACGCCTGGGGCTGCCTGGTTGAAGTATACGCCGTTAGGCATAACGAGGATCATAGGCTCAGCCTTTCCCTCTGCGATCAGATTGTCCAGGATCTGCACGGCGCGTCCAAGGTCAGACCAGGCATCTTCATCTCCGCCGGAACCATGAAGAAGATAAAGCACGGGGTACTTCTTCTTTGTATCCTTCTCATATCCTGCAGGAGTGTATACGGTCATGCGGCGCTGCATCCCGAGCGTAGGGGAGTCATACCATATTTTCGATACGTTTCCATGTGGCGTGTCATTCACCTGATAGTACCAACCCTTGTCACCCTGCTCTGCGCTGATTGTGAAGATGTTGGTCCATGTGGCGATATCTCGGTTCTGATAGATGTTGGAAGGGTCCATCATCTTCTGTCCGTCCACATAAAGAGTGTATGAATAAAGTTCACCTTCAAGAGGAGCAGTAGTATACGTCCAGAGACCGTTCTGCTCTACGAGATCGGCTCTGCCGGGAGCGTCCCAGCTCATCTGGCGGCCATCCCTTTCGAATGTGATCTTCTGGGTAGGAAGGAAGTCTCCGCTGACCTGTACTGTCACGGCCTTTGGATTGTAATATCTGAATGTTACGGTGTTGTCTGCATTGATTTCAGGTGACACGATGCCTGTTCCCGGGCCGAGCGCCTGTTGTGCAAACAAAGCTGCGCCCCACAGCAGGGACGCAGCTATTGCGATTATTCTTTTCATAAATTACTTAGCAAGTGACATTTCGTTAATAGGCTGCGCAGGGGCGAGAACATTGTTCACCTTCCAGCTCTCAGCCTTCTTGAGCTTATACTCGCCAGTGTCGCGGATGTCCATTGCGTTTGCTCCGAACATGACCTTGTATGTACCTGCTGCGGTCTCCCAAGCTGAAGCAGCCTCGTTGAATGAAGCAAGAGTGTACTTGTCAACGGTGATAGTAAGAGTCTGAGCCTCACCTGGAGCAAGAGTCTTGGTCTTTGCAAAGCCCTTGAGCTCGAATGCCGGCTTCTCAAGTCCGCCTGCAGGAGCGGCAACGTAAAGCTGAACTGCCTCCTTACCTGCTGCAGAGCCTGTATTCTTCACAGTGATTGTGGCTGTGAAGCCGTCTGCAGTAGCCTTCACGACTGGCTTGCTGTACTCGAATGTAGTGTATGACTTACCATAACCGAATGGGTAGGATACAGGTGCATCAGCAGTCTGGAAGTATCTGTAACCGACATAGATGCCCTCCTTATACTCAGTGTAGTCAACATCCTTGCTCTGTCTCTTGGCACCGCCCCAGAGGAAATCCCACTCGCCTCTCTGTACTTTCTTGTAATTGTATGGGAAGTTGTGTGATGAAGGGATGTCAAGGTAGCTTATAGGGAAAGTCATAGGAAGCTTTCCTGATGGGTTTGCCTTACCGCAGAGGATGTCGGCAACAGCCAGTCCACCTTCCTGACCTGGAGTCCAAGCGAGGAGGATAGCGTCTGGAATATGCTTCCATGAAGCAGTCTCGATAACGCCACCGATATTCAGTACAACAACGAACTTCTTGCCTGCTGCATGGTAGATGTCAGCAAGGTTCTGGATCATCTCGCGCTCAAGGCCTGTGATAGTCCAGTCACCGTCCTTTGCATAGCGGTCTCCACCCTCACCTGCATTTCTGGAGAGTGTGAAGATGGCTATGTCTGTCATAGGCTCCATTCTCTCGAAATACTCACGGTTGACAGCCATCTCAGGGATTACGGCCTCACCAAGGAGAACGCCGCTGAGACCTCCATTGTTCTTGTTTGTTGTCTTTGCATAAGCGATATACTGCTCATACCACTTCTGGATATCCTGGTTTACCTCGAAACCGTTGTCTGCAAGACCTTCGGCTACGTTGCGGATATATGGCTTGTTCACGTTACCTGAACCTGTTCCACCGGCGATGAAGTCATAAGAACCGGTACCATAGAGAGCTACAGTCTTCACGCCGTTGAGAGGAAGCACACCGTTGTTCTCGAGGAGAACCATTCCCTCTGGAGCGGCCTCGCGAACGAGCTTGGCGTGAGCCTCGATCTCAGGCTTGTTTGAATACTGGTACTTATTGAAGCGTGGAGTCTTAACGATGTATGTGAGCATGTTGCGGACATTCTTGTCGAGCTGCTCCTGAGAGATCTCGCCAGCCTTCACGGCAGCGATGATGCGGTCGATCTCAACCTGCATACCTGGCTCCATGAGGTCGTTACCTGCGTTTACAGCCTTTACTGTACCTTCCTTTGTACCCCAGTCTGTCATTACGATACCGTCGAAT
>JAEIGA010016044.1_pt1 | contig 11402 bp, 11 predicted proteins | sample 9270691 | NCBI WGS metagenome assembly JAEIGA01 (sample SAMN17057246, study PRJNA624740) | gut metagenome | biome: biome; isolation source: fecal sample | host: Bos grunniens | place: China: Xizang | collected 2019
GACAAAAGGCGACGCACAAAAGAGTGCTAAAGATCTCAAAGTCCGAAAGAAGGATTTTGACAAACTATTGTCGGCTATGAGCGATAGTTCAAAAGACAAAGCCGACACTAAGAAATAGTGTAAAGTTGTATATAATTACCTAAAAAGAAAGGAAAATAGTCCGAACTACGTGTGGCGGTTCTACCTATTTCCCTTTCTTTTTATCCAATGTCACCAACTGTTTTTGGCAACATTACCTATAAATTCAATTGAATGCGCATCAGATCAGAATACAAGCTCCGCAACATCGCCGGCGAGACGATAATCGTCAAGCAAGGTACGACAGACATCGACCTGACAAAGGTCATTTCCCTGAACTCTTCCGCCTATATTATATATAGGGAAGTGGTCGGAAAGGATTTCTGCCTGGAGGACATCATGGAGATCCTGGAAAAAAACTATGAGATAGACAGGGAGACTGCCGCAAAGGGAGCCCAGGCATGGATTGATTCAATGAAGGAATGCAATCTGATCGAAGAGTGATGGAGAAAATGTTTCTTGTAGCAGACCACTGCTTCTCCATAATCGGCGAACGTGCCCTGGCTGCATTGGAATCGCTGCCGGGTTTTGTCCCGTTCAGCGTCCAGAGCGGATCGCCGGAATTCTCATTCATGGAAGGCGATGACGTTCCCAGCCTTGAGACAAGCCAGTACACCTTTGCCCATGAAGGAGTCGAAGTAACTTTCGGACTCCATTCCAAGGGTCATATCCTTCAGATGAAACCAACTGAAGGAGAAGGACTTAACCTTTGGACCACAGCCGGAAGCAAGATGATCCGGATGTCCGGCGACTTTTCCTCACGACTGTACAATTATGCCCTTTGGGTAGGGTACGGACTGATGACCCTGGCCCACAACACTGTCGCCATACACAGCAGCTGCATAGTCTGGGGCGACGAAGCCGTGCTGTTCCTGGGCGAAAGCGGAACCGGCAAGAGCACGCACACGGGACTTTGGCGCAGACATATCGAAGGAGCAAGCCTGCTCAATGACGACAGTCCGATAATCCGGGCGATGGACGGCAAGATATGGGCATACGGAAGCCCATGGAGCGGCAAGACCGCCTGCTACAGACAGGAAAGACATCCGCTCGCAGGATGCGTCCGACTTTCTCAGGCTCCGGAAAACAGGATCCAGAGACTTCCGGTACTGCAGGCCTATGCCGCACTGCACCCGTCCTGCCCTCCGACCTTCGCATATGACGGCAGTCTGTATGACTGCATAAGCGACACAATCGGCTCGATCCTGACCTCGGTTCCGGTATATCACCTTGCCTGCAGGCCGGACGAAGAGGCCGCAAGACTCGTCCACTCGACACTATTTCAAAAATAAGTCAAAAAAGTCGTCAAAACTCCACTGATTTTCAACATTTTGACTATATTTGTGCCGCTTAGTGTCAGCCTTTCCAAAATCATGGACGAGAAGGGCTGGATATATCGCACATTATTAAACAATAAAATAACCAAAATCGTACGATGGAAGACAAGAAAGCTAACTATGAAATGCCTCAGGTAAAGTTTGTTGCCATTGAGGTTGAACAGGGGTTCGCGGTATCAGACGGACCTGAACAGTACACTTATGCTGGTGGTGAAGTATTTTAATCAATGGAGAATGATGTCATGAAGAAGTTCTTTTATTCATTTGCAATCATTGCAGCCATTACCGCCTGCAACAAGGACGTCGTCGAATCAACTTCACCAGTAGAGGGAGAAGGCAAGACGTTCACAGCAACATTCGAGGGAACAAAGGTCTACATGGGAGAAGACTATTTCTACCGTTGGCAGGCTGGTGACCTCGTATCTGTATTCACCGGATCCGAGCACGATCAGTACAAGGCAACAACAGGTGACGTGACAGAGACTGAGCTCGAATTCGTAAGCAAGACAGCGGATCTTGACGCAGCTGTTTCTGAAAGCTATGCAGTTTACCCATACAACAAGGCGGCTACAATCGCTGACGGAGTTGTATACACAAATCTTGCAGCAGAGCAGACTTACAGCGAGAACGGTCTCGGAAATGCAATCATGGTATCCAAGACTACCGGAAGTGATTTCGTATTCAAGAACGCATGCGCACTCGTAAAGGTCAACCTTAAAATCGCAGAGGATTTCACTAACCTCCACTCTGTAAAGTCAATCCGCGTATCATCCAAGAGCAAGCCGCTTTCAGGCGCTGCAACAATCGATGTAGCCGGCGGCGACTACGCAGCAAAGGTTTCAACACAGACATTGGCTGTTGATGGCGCAGTGACTCTCGTAGGATGTGAAGAGGCAGGCCTGCTTCAGGCAGACAAGGCGCTCACTTTCTATCTTGCAATCCCTGCAGGTACATATGAGGCAGGCGACCTCACCGTATCAGTACTCACTGACACCGAGTCAGCACCATTCAACCAGTCTTATAATCTTACAAAGAGCTACACTGTAAACCGCAGCCAGTATATAGAAGTTACTGCTACTATTGCTAAGGATTACGAGTGGTTCACAGGAGACGATGAGGAAATCATCATTAAAGAGAATGTTGTCCTTACCAATAAGGCGATCATGACCTATGAGGCAAATCTCATCAAACAGGGATTCTCTGATCAGTATAACATTGAAACTGTCTTCGACGTTCCTGATCATGGAATAAGCATTAAAGGACAGCAGCTCGTTGACTCTGGCGATGCTGTTATAGGAGAAGACGGACGCCCAACAATCACATTTGTTACGACAGAGAACAATGCATTCATTATGAATACATTCACTACCACAAAGAGTGGATACACTTCAACAATAATGGATGACGTTAAGATGACGCTGTCAGACCTTAGAATTACAGGTGAACTTAGAACTAATACAATCGGCATTTATGTTGATCCAGGTGCAATATCTAAAGGACACTGGGGCGAGGAATATTCTCAGGCTAAGTTCAACTCAGAATGGACCAATGTGGACGTTAAGGATTGTAAGATTGTGCCATATACTGTCAATAATTTTGTCCAGATTGGCTCCGCTGTATGTGTTTATGGAACTGTCACATTGAATAATTGCAACATAACCGGAACTACCTGGTCAGAGAAAGGAACTGCTAGCTTAGAAGGAGTAGATTTGTACGATATGGCATGCACCAACTCCACAAAAGTACTTGTAAACGGTGGTGAGATCGGTTCAATTTACGGTTGGGAGCAGAGCCAGGTTACATTTGACGGCGGAGCCCATGTTGATTATGCACATGCAATAAACATCAGTGCTAATGCTAATTGGAAATGGACAGTCAAAAATGCAACAATAGATGTATTTGAAGTAGATCCACACACCACTTTTAAACCAAATGTAACAATTACTGCAGACGCAACAGTTGGAACTTTGATTTTCAAGGATGACAGGGAAAAAGCATATAATTCAGAATTCTGGGCAAACGTTTCAATCGATGCAAATGCAACAATTGGCGAAATCTACGTAGGCGACACCAAGTATGACCTCGCAGGATTCCTTGCATTTAAGGCATCTGTAAAATAAACCGAAATGCACAAACTTTCTATTCCGGAAAGATTGCTTATGACGCTTCTGGAGTCATCCCTGAAAGGGAAGGCTCCAGAGCTTGCTTTCAAGCACATAAGCGACAAGGATTGGAAAGAATGCGCACAACTTGCTAAGCGTCAAGGTGTTCTGGCACTGGCTTGGGACGGTGTCCAAAAACTCCCGCAGGAGCTGCAGCCATACAAAGGCCTAAGGATTTCCTGGGCACTGGCAGTTGAAGATTATGAAAACACCTACAGGCGCTACTGCCGTGCCGTGGATGAGTTGTCCTCATTCTACAAAGAGCACGGCGTAGCGCTTGTTCAATTGAAAGGGGTCGGACTTTCGACCTACTACCCGGTCCCGGAACATCGCGAAGGTGGAGATATCGACATCTATGCATTTTCGGCGGACCGAAGCAGACTGACCGATTCACAGGCCAATGTCCTTGCTGACTCACTGATGGAAGCCAAGGGCATTGAAGTGGATCACTCACATGCGAAGCACAGTCATTTCATATATGATGGAATACCTGTGGAGAACCATGTGACCTTTATCGACGCCGACAGGTGTCCCTTGACTGAAGAAGTCGAGGCATTGCTGCACAAGCACCTTGATCCTCAGGAGGTGGAACTGCCGTCAGGGGAACGGATAAACATTCCGTCTGACAGGTTCAACCTGATGTTCGTGGGTTACCATGCCATAAGTCACTATGGCAGCGGGCTTTGCCTGCACCACCTTTATGACTGGGCAAGCCTCCTCATCAAATGCGGATATGACCTGCCTGAAAGCATGAAGGAACCGCATTTCATGAAGGGACTCGATGCCATGACGGGGCTGTGCAATGAATTCCTGGGAACGGATGTACCGGTAAAGGCAAACAAGAAGATAATGTCCGACATGCTGGAGGATATCCTGCATCCGCTTGACTACAGATACCTGCCCGATACGGGAAAATGGGATGTGCTCAAGTACAAGGCACGGAGATTCAGACACAGCATAAGGTCTCAGCATAGGTTCCTGCACACTCCGATATGGAAGAACAGGAAACTATGGACAAAGGTGACAGATTCAATAAAATGGCACCTTACACATAAAATTGACGGATAAGTAACATAACTATAATCATCATGAAAAAGCTATTTCTATTTTTAGCGGCTGTGGCATCTGTTTCCATGATGTCATGCACAAAGAACTCAGATCTTGAAACACTCGGAAATGAAGCTACCATCAGCTTCTCAATCGAAATCGAAAGCCAGATCGACAAACGCGCAATCAGCGACGGCAACAGCGTAGACTGCCTCATGTACGCCATCTTCAACGGCGAGGGAACCGAGCTCGTTGTGAGCAAGGTTACGGAGGAAAACATGACAGACCTCATCAACGGAGGCAGCTTCAGCGTATCACTTCCTAAGGGACATACCTACAAGGCTGTATTCTGGGCTCAGAACAGCGACTGTACTGCATACACCGTATCAGACGACATGAAGGTGACAGTCAACTACGACGGCTACAACAACGACGAGTCACGCGACGCCTTCTTCGGAAGCACCAAGGCATTCAAGCTCAGCAAGGATTCATTCATGGAAGTGGTCCTCAAGCGTCCGTTTGCCCAGGTGAACGTAGGTACATATCCTTCAGAGATGGAATATGTAAAGGAACTTGGCATCGACATCAAGGAGTCTTCGGCTACTATCAGCGGCGTTGCAGACTGCATCAATCTTCTTGACGGAAGCGTGGAAGGATGCACTGACGTGACATTCAAGGCATCCGTACTTCCTGCCGAGAAGCTCTATGTGGATGTGGACAACAACGACGTAAAGGAAGTTTACGAGTACCTCTCGATGTGCTATGTACTTGCTGACAGAGACAGGACTTCGCACTCCATGTCATTCGAATTCGTTGACGAGAATGGAGAGGGCGTCGGCATTCCTGAGATTTCAAGCGTTCCTTTGATCCGCAACTGGAGAAGCAACATCCTCGGATGGCTCTTCACCAAGAAGGGTGAGATCAACATCCAGATCGACAGCGAGTATGAAAACGACTACACCATAATCACTTCAAGCGAGGGCGTATACTACAACATCACTGAAGACACTACATTCGAGAACAGCACATACATTCTCGGAGACTATAACGAGGGATGCTGGTTTGCAAGCGAGAACGGTCAGCTCGTGACATTGAACAACGTGGACTTCTATGGCTCCGTATGGACAGTCAGCTTCGGCGAGTACAGAGGTCCTAAGTATGCAAACTACAACAACGTCCTCAACAATGTGACATGTACAGACCTTGTGGTGTCGAATACGATCAAGGATCACGATGTATTTGTTTCAGTAGGAACATGCATGTACGGAAATTCAGTCCTCAACAACTGCAGGATGACAGGAACCACGACTGTCGCAACCGTACATTTCGACGGCACTCCTCATGACTATACTCCTGTTGACCTCGGCGTTCCTAACGAGTGCGACGCAGTGATCAACGGCGGAGAATACGGTTCAATGTATCTTTGGACACATGCCGTACTCACAATCAACAATGCCAAGGTAGGCAGGATCATCTGCTCATGCTGCAACTCGACCAAGCATTCGAACCTCACAGTGGCAGCCGGAACTACAGTTGACGTAATCGACTGCACCCAGCCGGCGCGCTATGGCTCAAGACTAATCATCGAGAAGGGCGCAACCGTAGGTGAACTCAACCTCGTGAATGCATCATTCTCTGACATGGTCATCGAAGGAACTGTCAACCGCATCACATACAACGGTGTAGAGTATACACTTGACGAACTCAAGGCATTAGGTCTTTAACAAATGGTATCACTCTGGAAGATATTCCTGGTATTCGCAAAGATAGGAGCCTTCACCATCGGTGGAGGCATTCCTATGATTGCGGCTATCAAAAGCGAGCTAGTCGAAAGAAAATGGCTTAAGGACGAGGATTTCATCGACATAATCACATTGGCTCAGACTGCACCGGGCCTTTTTGCCGTCAACATATCCATCCTTACCGGCCATAGGCTGCGTGGCACCAAAGGAAGCGTCGTGGCGACAATCGCCAGCTGCCTTCCCCCTTTCCTCATCATCCTGCTCATCGCAATGTTCTTCACATCATTCAAGGACAATGAATATGTGATACGTGCATTCAAGGGCATCAGACCGGTAGTCGTTGCCCTCATCGGCGTTCCGATGATCGACATGATCCGTGCGACAAAGATGAGGTGGTGGTCATGGGTCATCGTAGTGTCTTCAATGGTGCTCGTGTGCTTCATGGAGGTATCGCCTATATACATACTCATTTGCGTCATCGTCATGGCGCTGGCGGTCTCATATCATCATGAGAAAAAGAGAAGGGAGGGCATGAAATGATCTATCTGGAACTGTTCGCAACCTTCTTCGTCATCGGAATGTTCACCATCGGCGGCGGATATGCCATGCTCTCGCTCATCCAGAACGAGGTCGTGACCGTCCACGGATGGCTCAACGAATCAACATTCACCGACATCGTGGCCATCTCGCAGATGACCCCGGGCCCGATAGGCATCAATACTGCAACATACGTCGGTTATGATGTACTCGCAAACACAGGCGCATCCGAACTGATGTGCATCTTGGGTTCGTTCACGAGCACATTTGCAGTCGTCCTACCGTCGTTCATCATCGTCCTTGCCCTCTGCAAGGTATATTACAGATGGAAGGACCATTACCTGTTCAAAGGGGTCATGACCGGACTCAAACCTGCAGTCCTTGGACTCATCGGAACGGCAGCATTGGGACTCGCCACACCGGACAACTTCATCGACTGGAAGAGCTTCGTGCTTTGCGCCGCGGCTTTCGTCGGACTGTTCTTCAAGAAACTGAACCCATTCACCGCCATCGGCCTTGGAGCCCTTGCGGGTCTCATTATATATTAACGAACTTATGAACTGGTTTACTGAACTATTCACTTCCCCATCATTCATCCAGGCCATACTCATCCTGTCGCTGATCTGCGCCACCGGCCTCGCCCTTGGCAAGATACGCATATTCGGAGTATCGCTGGGTGTGACCTTCGTGTTCTTCGCAGGCATCATCGCAGGCCATTTCGGAGTCACCATCGACCCTGAGATGCTGGCGCTCGCCCAGAACTTCGGCCTCATCATGTACATATACTCGCTCGGAGTCCAGGTGGGACCGGGTTTCTTCTCGTCGTTCAAGCACGGCGGCATCAAGCTGAACCTGCTCTCGCTCCTGCTTCTGCTGGTGGGATCGCTCATGGCCATGATCATGTTCTGGACAACTGACCTTACCGCTTCGGAGACAGTAGGACTGCTTTCAGGAGCCGTCACCAACACTCCTATGCTCGGTGCCGGACAGCAGGCGCTTCTCCAGGCCGATCCTGAAAACGTCAACGAAGCCAACAGAATGGCAATGGCATGTGCGGTAGCATATCCGTTCGGTCTGATCGGAATGATCCTCACTGTCATCCTGCTCAGGAAGGTACTTGCTCCGAAGAATTCGACCAGGGCCCATGGTTCATCGTCCGACAACACCTTCGTCGCTGAGTATCAGATAAGCAATCCTGCCATCTTCGGACAGACCATCAAGGACATCCGTCAGGGCGCCGACTGCCAGTTCGTAATTTCGAGGGTATGGAAGAACGAGAAGCTCATCATACCGACATCGGAGACCATCCTTGAAGAAGGAGAGCACATCCTCGTGATTTCCGGAAAGAAGGATGTAGAGAAGATCCAGACCCTGTTCGGAACACAGGAAAAGACAGACTGGAACAAGAAGGACATCGACTGGAATGCCATCGACAGCCAGTTGGTTTCAAGCAAGGTACTCGTTACAAAGCCTGAGCACAACGGCGTGAAGCTCGGAGACATGCGTCTGAGAAACTCATATGGAATCAACATCACGCGCGTGAACAGAGCGGGTATCGACCTTCTTCCATCGAGAAACCTTCGCCTTCAGCTGGGCGACAAGCTGACGGTAGTCGGAGAGGCAAGGGCAATCGAGAACGTCAGTGCAATCCTCGGAAATGAGGCAAAGAGACTCACCAACCCGAACCTCATCTCGATATTCGTCGGCATCATCCTGGGACTCATCCTCGGAAGCATCCCTATCATGCTGCCCGGAATCAGCACCCCGATCAAGCTCGGCATTGCAGGAGGTCCCATCATCGTGGGTATCCTCATGGGATCATTCGGACCTCGTTTCCACATCGCCACCTACACCACCCGAAGCGCCAACCTGATGCTCCGCCAGCTGGGTCTGACCATCTACCTGGCAGGACTCGGCCTCAGCGCAGGAGCCGGATTCTTCGAGACTGTATTCACAATGGAGGGTCTCAAATGGGTGGTAGCCAGCATCGCTCTTGCTGTGGTTCCTGTACTGATCGTGGCATTCATTGCAGCCAAGGTGTTCAAGACGGACTATGTCGACAACATGGGTATGCTCTGCGGAGGTATGGCGAATCCTTTCGCCCTCGACTATACAAACCAGAATGAAGACGGAGACGATCCTGCAGTAGCATATGCAACAGTCTATCCGGCAAGCATCTTCCTCAGGGTCATCTCGGCGCAGATAATCATCCTGCTGCTGTCATAGGGCATCTACGGCATAAAAAAACGGCCCCGTGGTTCACGAAACTTTTGATTAAGGGATATGTTTCGTAAATCCACGGGGCCGTTTTTTATGCTAATCCTCCTTCTAGAGCTCCTTTATCTGTTCAAGGATTTCCGTCGCATTACGGATGATCTTCTTATTGATCCGCATGCCAAGGATTCCTCCCAGGATGACACCTACGCATGCCCCGCAATAGAATCCTATGGCATAAGGAGTATCTGCACCAAGTATGGTCCACATCTCAAAGCCAAGCCATATTAGCCATCCAAGTATCATCGGAACTGCGATCCTGTACCAGTTCTTGTAATGGACCCTGACCTTGCTCAGTTTCTGCGCGGTTTCGACCAGGTTTCCAGCCGACAGGTCAATCCTGCCTAATCCGACCCTCTGCACGATGGTCAGAGCGAGACAGACGGCCAGCATGACTGCTGTCGCTACGGTGAAGGCTACTGAACAACCCTGAGACCAGAAGAACCAGGTACAGTACACCAGGGCGAATATGCCAAGGAATATCGTTATCGTGATGGTCCTGTTCATGTCCGACATCTTCGACTTCATCGACTTGCGGATATGCTGCTCATTTATGATGTTCTGCTTTTCAAGCTTGTCCCTGAGGATGCCGATCTGTGAACGCATCTCTTCAAGTTCGTGTGATATGAATGTGTTTTCCATTTCTTCTGATCTTTATTGGTCTGACATCTTCTTCAACTGCTCCTTTATCCTGAAAAGGCGCACGGAAACATTCTTCGGCGAGATTCCGACTATCGAGCCTATCTCTTCATATGTAAGGTTCTCAAGCCAGAGAAGTACGATCGCCCTGTCGAACGGTCCCAGACGGCTTATGCGGTCCTGAAGCATACGTACCTGCTTCATGTCCTCACCCGAGTCATCGAACAGGTTGATGTTCATGTCAAGAGGCACCGTCTCACCTCTCCTCTTCTTCTTGCGCTCCGCCGTGATGCATGTATTGAGACTTACACGGTATATCCATGTCCTTGCACTGCTCTCTCCGCGGAAGCCTTCAAATCCTTTCCAAAGATTGACCAGGATGTCCTGGAACAGGTCCGCAACCTCTTCCTCATCCTTCGAGAACATATAGCAGACGGTATATATCGTCCCCTTATGCTCCCTCACAATCCTCGCAAAATCCATTTCCAATGTTTCCATTTCCTTTTCTTTTTCAATTCTGTACATTAGACGCACGACCTGTCGATTTACTACACATCATGGTCAAAAAAAATGCGTGCCGCCAAAGGGAAGCACGCAGATATCACCATATACTGACATTCAACAGATATTCATTAAAAGATGAGTGCCGCTGCGAAGGCCGCAATCAGCAGGAAGACATATATCCTGTGGAGGTTGGCCATTCTCGGATAGATATCCTCAAGCATCTTCACTCCTCCCTCAACCGAGTTCCTCATCGTCTGTGTACATGCTATCGCTATCGGCAGGGCCATGAAGCTGATGATGGTAGTCACAGGCATGATTCCCGCAATCGAAAGGATCGCCACCCATACGAACGGGAAGAAGACCTCGAAGGTATAAAGCTTTGCGAATGATGCAGTCACATCCCTCTCAATGCCGACAGTGCGATAAAGGGCACGTATGAAGACGCACAAAGGCAATGCTATCGTAAGGAGACTGACTATCCCAAAACCTTTCCAGCCCAGGAAGAGAACCACTGCGAATGCGGTCATTGCCCATGCTGTTGACTTATGCTTATCCATTACATCTCATTTTAATATCTGTCGCAAAGATAGTCATTTTTTCCGTAAAGATAGAGCCCTCTCGATTCACATCGAAAGGGCTCCGCAATTCTAACCTAAAGCTTAGAATTACACAAAGGTAAAAAGTGCAAAATAATTTGCCGATAGGGTTACAAGATATTGAAACATTTGTATATTTGCAGTATGAAACGGCGGATTATAACATTTGGCAGATATTTTGGCGAGTTTATGGAAGGATTGACTGCCAAGGAGAGGGAGAAAGTTGACTATGGTCTGGTGTTGCTGAAGACACAGGACAGGCTGCCGGCAAAGTTTGTCAAGCATATACGTGACGGACTTTATGAATTACGAACAGAGTATAATGGAAACATATACAGGGTGTTTTTCATTTTTGATGAAGGGAAGATAGTAGTCCTATTCAATGGATTTCAGAAGAAGACACAGAAAACGCCAACTAGTGAAATAACAAAGGCATTAAAGATCAAGGAGGAATACTATGAATACAAGCGAACCAATGATTCAGGA
>JAEIGA010016045.1_pt1 | contig 11401 bp, 8 predicted proteins | sample 9270691 | NCBI WGS metagenome assembly JAEIGA01 (sample SAMN17057246, study PRJNA624740) | gut metagenome | biome: biome; isolation source: fecal sample | host: Bos grunniens | place: China: Xizang | collected 2019
CTATTTACCTACATGTGATAAAAACATTACTACTACTTGCAAATCTACTAAAAACATTATAACTAAACTTGTTAATAGTTATGATGTTAATCCTAATATGTTAATACTATTAGTCGTATATCCAGGTCATCAAGAGGGAAGTAAAGAGAGTGAATGGTTAAATGAATATGTTTCTAATTTAAACACATCTTTTATGTGTTGTAAATATCAACCTATAAATCAACATAATTCACCATATATATTAACAATTGAGAAAAAATAAAAGAATTACTTGACTATTTCAAGTAATTCTTTTTTACTATTCAAATTCTTTTTTTAGATACTCTAAATTTTCTAATAATATTTCATAAGACTCTTGATATCCTTTTCTAATGAGAAAATTTATTTTATCTATACTAAAATCTAAAACACCATCTCGAAAATTACCAATAAAGCCTTTCGGATATATTTCGATAAACTCCGCATTTGGATAAAAACGATAGTCTATGTGTTTATTTTCATCTAAATATACTACAATGATAATATTATATCCATTTTCATACAATGGCCTAATAGGCGTATTATCACTTAGTCCACCATCATAATAGATCTTTCCATTCATCTTAACTTTTTTAAATATTAAAGGAATTGAGGCGGAAGCTTTTAAAATGTTTTTAATTTCCTCTTGAGAGTATTTACTAAGTAAAAAAGTTTCAGCTTGATTATTATGATAATTATGGCAAGTTACATAACATTTACAATTACTATTTTTTATTTTATTGAAATTTACTATACTATCTAACAAATTATCAATTTTTTTTGATGATAGAAAAATATTATTTTTTAAATTATTAATTGCTGATGAATTTTTATATCCTATTAATTTAGCTATTTTATTATTAGGATTAGTTTCAAGAGCTGATGAATACCAAAGTTGATAACTCTTATCATATTCTTTTACAGCAAACATATATCCTGTTAGTGCTCCAATAGAAGATCCTGATACTCCCTTTATAATATTTTCTAAACCAAGTTCTCTAATTGCTTTCCATACCCCTAAATGATAAGCACCTTTTGCGCCACCACCACTAAAAACTAACCCTACTTTTATTTTTTTCATACTTAATTATATGAATTATATACCTTTTTATGCCTGAATAATCAAATATCCCCATATTTTGAGGATATTTTTTATTAAACGATAATAATATTAACAACTTTATCTTTAATAGTTATCTTATCTACATCGATATCTATCATTACTTTATCATTAACCTTTCCATCATACTTAGCTAATACAATACCAGATTCAACATCTATTTTGGCATATTTTTTTGTTCCATAATCAAACACTTCTTTTACTATACCTACTAAACGATGATTGGCTAGTTCTTCTTCATATAATCTAACACTTAAATCACTTGTATTAAATTCATATAATAAATCGGTATTAAAGATTTTTGTCCCTTTACATGCGAAAAGTTTTTCACAAATGCGAGTTGATGGAACAAGTTTTGTAGAACCTATCTGAATATAGAAATCATATTGTTTTTGTTTATTTTTAACTTTAATAAAGTTTCCTGGTAATTCATTTACCATAGTTAAAGGTTTAATATTACATTCTTCAATTGCAATCTTACATAAGTCAATATCAAAATTAACTTTATCACCAATTTTATATTTAGGACTTCCTTCTTTAATACTAAATAATGTTAACTCTTCAACTTTTAAGAAATATAAAGTCTTATTTTGGATTTCTTCAATCCACTCAATTTCTGCCTTACCTTTACCATTACCAATAGTTAATGCATTAATTGGCATAGTCATTTCCACATCATAAATATCTTCGCACTTAATAGCATCCGGTAAATCAAATAGTTGATTTTGGAAACTAATTTTACCATCAGCAATATCACATTTAATGATATTTTCTTGTGGAATTCTTCTTCTAATACTACATTCTGTTTTTTTATCGAATACATGAAATTTACGTTTTGAAATTTCAATATCGATAATATCTCCACGTTTTATGAAAACATCTGGGTCAGCTTTTAAAATAACTGCACCAAGGCTTGAGTCTATATTATCTATATTAAGATTTGCATATACTATTGTTTCTCCGCCCAATACTTCTACTGCACTAACGATAGCTTTGTTTGGAGCCCATAATCCATCATCAATAAATTTATTACTTTTCATTCTTACCGCATCAGGTCTTAATCCTAATACAACTTTAGTTCTATTATCCATATATTTTAGAGGTATTTTATCAGCTATTTTATAAGGAACTTCTAACCTTGCTCCACAATCTAAATTGAAATAAATATTATCATTTACTTTCTCAATTGTGGAATCAAAAAAATTCATTTGAGGTGTTCCAATAAATCCCGCAACAAACATATTATCTGGATATTTATATAAATTAACAGGTGTATCAATTTGTTGTACATAACCATCTTTCATTACAACTATTCTAGTACCCATTGTCATCGCTTCTACTTGATCATGAGTAACATAAATAAAAGTTGTCTCAAGACGCTCATGTAGTCTAGAAATTTCTGTTCTCATCACAGTTCTAAGTTTTGCGTCTAGGTTTGAAAGAGGTTCATCAAGTAAGAACACTTTGGGATTACGAACAATCGCTCGACCAAGAGCTACACGTTGTCGTTGTCCTCCTGATAATGCTTTAGGTTTTCTATCTAAATATTCTGTTATTCCTAAAATTTCTGCTGCTTCAGTTACTTTTATATATATTTCTTTGTCTGGAACATGAGCTGTTCTTAAAGAGAATGCCATATTTTCATAAACACTCATATGTGGATATAACGCATAGTTTTGGAATACCATCGCGATATTACGATCTTTTGGTTCATAGTCATTAACAATCTCATCATCAATTCTTAATTCCCCGGCAGTTATATCTTCTAACCCTGCTATCATTCTTAAGGTAGTTGATTTACCACATCCTGATGGACCAACAAAAACTATGAATTCTTTGTCATTTATATCCATACTAAAATCATTAACAGCTTTGACTTTCCCATCGTATACTTTAAAAATATGTTTAAGTGATAAACTTGCCATAATTTCTCCCCTTTAAATTATTTTTATCCTTTAACAGCTCCACCAGTAACCCCTTCTACATAATACTTTTGTAACCACATAAACAATATAGTAATTGGGGTTGCGACAACAACCGCAGCTGCACAGAATGTTGTAAAGTATTGTTGAATCATTTCTCGCTCTAGCCACTTATACATTCCTAGTGATACTGTATACATACCTACATCAGGTACTCCTGACATTATGAATGACACAAAAATGTAATCACACCAAGGTGAAATAAAACTAATTAAAATTGTATAAATAATAATCGGTTTACTGAGTGGTAGAATAATTTTATAGAATGTTCTAAACCTACTTGCACCATCAATTCTTGCAGCTTCATCTAATGCTTTAGGTACTGTATCGAAAAAACCCTTGGCTACGTAGTAACTTAAAGCAGCTCCAGCCGAATAAACGATTATTAAGCTTGCTAAAGATTGATAATTGTTAGGTAATAAAATCTTTAATAAAAAATATACTGCTGACATACTCATAAATCCTGGAAACATTCCAAGAATTAACATAACATTCATCATTCCCTTACGAGCTTTGAATTTAATACGACTAAATACATACGCAACAGAAAGTACAAATACTGTAGTAATTAAACAACTACTTGCAGCAACAAATAAAGTATTCCCATACCAACGTAAAAACTTTGTTTCCGTAAATAAGCGTATGTAATTATTTAATGTCCATTTTTGAGGTAAAAAAGTAGGACTCCATGCTCCTGGTTCTTCTCTAAATGATTGAACAAATAAATATATTAGCGGAATAATCCAAAGAATGGAAATAATAGATAAAACAATCTGACCCGTAGTATTTCCGAAATTTCTCCAGACTTTTTTGTTACGATGAGTTTTCCCTTTTTTTATTGTATTTTTTTGTTCTAATTCATCTATTTGCTTCCATCTTCTTATATCAGGTGAAACAACTTTCTTCTCTTGATATTGTTTTACTTCTTCTGAAACTTTGTGTTTTATCATTGAAAATTGTTTTCTCCTTTCACAGCAGATGATTTGTTATAAACAATTAAACTAAATACAGCTGAAATCACAAATACTAAAATACCTATAACACTAGCTAATTTATAATTTCGATCCGTTCCTAAAGATAGTTTATATAACCAAGTGATTAACAAATCAGTTCCTTTGGCTCCATCAGTATATAATAAAGGATCTCCAGGACCACCACCACTTAATAAGAATATTACGTTAAAGTTATTTATGTTACCAATGAATTGGGTTATTAAATATGGCCCAGTAACAAATAGCATATAAGGTAATGTAATTTTCAAAAATCTACGAGATGATGATGCACCATCTATTCTTGCTGATTCATATAGATCTTCTGGTATATTCATTAAAATACCAGAACACATTAACATACTGTATGGGATACCAATCCACATATTTACAAGCACTATAAAAATTCTCGTAGTATTAATATCTAAACCAAATTTTAAATGATATCCAAATAAATTTTCAATCATTTGTGTTATAACTCCACCACCTGATCCTATTGTTCCACCACCTGTATCTAACATCTTAGACATAATTAATAAGGAAACAAATTGTGGTACAGCTATTGTTGATACAAATAATGTACGATATATTTTTTTAAATCTTATTCCTTTACGATTAATTAATATAGCTAACATCATTCCAAAGAAATAACTTGTGAATGTAGCAAGCACTGCCCAAATCAATGTCCACCCTAAAACACGCCAAAATGTTGCTCCTAAATCTGAATTAGACATAAATAGTTCTTTGAAATTTTCAATACCAACCCACTGGAATAAATGTTCCGGAACTTCATGATTTGCATCATAATTAGTAAAAGCAATTAGAATCATTGTTACCAAAGGAATTATTGTAAACATAAATAACCCTATCATTGGCACAGATAAAAGAGTGAAATGAAATTTATTGTCTAATAAATTATCTATATCTTTTTTAAATGTATCTGGTTTTTTACCTATAATTATATTTTGTTCTAATTCGTAGCTTTCTTTAGTGGCATTAAAGTAAATTATTAAAAAGAAAACTATTACAAATAAAGAAAGAATACTATATAAAATAATATGAAAAGAGTTATCTCCTAATACTTTATCATAGATACCTAATTCTTCATTCCAAACATTTTCACTTGTTTCAACATTACCAATATTACCACCACTAATAATATTTTTAAAGAACATTCCTAAATAATTTCCACCAAAGAAAACTAAATAAGCAATAAATAAAAACTCACTTAGTAAATATACTATTCCTCTAAATATTTGACCTCTAAATAGATGACCTATGCCAATAAATAAGTATGATAATTTTGTTATTAAACTTCCATCTATAAAATTAATAAAGAATAATTTTATAACATTACCTATACCTAATATTATACTTATAGTTTTTCTTATTAATAGACGCCAAAAATCTATAAATCCTTTTCCAATGTCTTTTAACAATTTAGATATTTTATATATAATCTTTTTGTGCCAACTTAATTTATAATATTTAATATCCAAAATTAAACCCCCTATTATATTTCAGTAAAAAACAGGCTGATGTTTTTTCCATTCAACAGCCTGTTAATTCAACTAAAAAATTAAAGTTTTTTCGCATTCTTATTCTTTTCTAATAGATTTACATGTTGCTATTAGTAATTGCATTAATTCTTCATCAGTTACTACTGTACCTTCATCTTTAGCAGTAATAATTGGAGTAATTAAACTTCCCATTGGTGTCCAATAATTTCCAGGAACACCTTTTTGAGCTCTATTATATTGAGCCTGTTCAAGAACTACTGAAATAACAGGATCTTTTTGAACTTTTTCCATTGATGATACAACTTTATTTGTAGGTCCAAATCCACGAGTTTCAAATCTCTTAAGCTGATTTTGTTCATTAGTTAACCATAATGCTAGTTTATGAGCTTCAACTTTATTTTTACTATATCCATTAACTCCTATTAATTTGTATCCCATATATCCAGACAATTGTACTTGTTCACCTTTTACTGTAATCTTTGGTAATACACAAACGCCCATATTTTCTCCTAATAGTTGTTTTATTGTTTCCGCATTCCATGTACCACTAATAGCAGCTGCTGCTTCTAATTTTCCACTTGAATCGGGGGTGAAAGCAGCAATTATTTTTGAATCATCGGTATTTGCTACTAAAGCCTCATGGTTAAGATATGTACGAAGAGATTTCATAACTTCTAATCCAGCTTCTGTATCATAGTTTATTTCAACCTTTTCTTCAACCATATTTTGATTATAAGTTACTTTATATCCTAAATTAGGGTTAGTAAAGAAAAAACTTGATAGGTACCAACCATCTTCATTTAATTTGAAGTGAACTTTTTTGCCAGCTTTATTTGCTATATCTAGCATAGATTCTAATGTAGAAAGTTGAGAAGGATCCGTGTAAACTCGTTTATCATAATACACAAAGTAACAATTATCACATGTTGATGGATATGCATATAATTGATTTGTTCCATTTATATTAATTGTTGCGGAATCTACTGAACCTACTGTGTTTAATTCTTTAACAGTTATTTCATTTTGTCCACCAATCCTAGCCAGTGCTCCACCAGCAATTAATTTATTAATTTGGTCACTTGCGAACGAATAAACATCTGGTCCAGACGTAACATCATTTAATACATTATTGGCAGCTTCATTTTCTCCCTGAACTCCAAATAAGAATTTATATTCATAATCTGGATTCGCATCTGCAAATGCTTCACACATTTCCTTTAACATGGTTTGATCACTTTCTGCTCCCCAAATTGTTAAAGTAATTTTATTCTTTTTAGATATATTGTCTTCACTACATGAACATAATGATAATAATATAGTAAAAATGATTAATAATACATTTAAAATCTTTTTAGTTTTAATTATAATCTATCCTTTCTTAATTATAGTTAGTTAGATAAATATTATCTTCCCATCATATATTTTAATTTTTTAACAGAAATAAACTTTATTTAATTTCCTGCTTCATAAATATTTTTAGTGTTTTTATTAAAATATATACTTTTAAAAATTGTAAAAAAATACCTCTTAAATAGAAAAGAATTATTACATTCATAATCTATCTAAGAGGTATTTAATATCTAAATGCTATTTACGTTTTGAATCAATAGTCATCTTATATATTTTATTTATTAACTTTTCACTTCTGTATCTAGGACTTATTCTCCAAGTCCAGTTATCAGTAGCAATTGATGGAACATTCATTCTTCCAACTTCATTTTCTAATTCTAAATAATCTTGGATGGGAATAATTGCTAGACAAGCTTTGCTGTTTAACGCAAAATTAATTAATGCTTCAGTTCCTGTCTGTTTAACTTTTTTAGGACACTCTACCATAAAACGCTGTTTTACATCGCCATTAAGGTTTTTATACCATGTTTTCGTACAATCTGAATCATGTGACCCTGTATATACAATACAGTTTTCATCTTTAAACATTCTTGGCAAATATTCACTATCATCATCGAAGAAAGCAAATTGTAAAATCTTCATTCCGGGAAACCCTGTAAATGATAATAATTCACGGACATCTTCTGTAATAAAACCTAAGTCTTCCGCAATAATTTTGGCTTCTGGAAATTTATTTTTAATTGTGGAAAATAACTCTATTCCAGGAGCATGTTTCCAACTACCAAATTTAGCTGTATCATGACCATAAGGAATTGAGTAGTATCCAGCAAAACCTCTAAAATGATCTATACGTAAAACATCATATAGTTTAAAACTTTCTGCTATTCTTTTACACCACCATGTAAAACCATCTTGTTTCATTTTATCCCAGTTATAAATCGGATTACCCCATAATTGTCCATCTGGAGAGAACCCATCTGGTGGGCACCCTGCAACTTCTGTAGGTTTATTGTTGTCGTCTAATAAAAAATCTTTAGGGTTAGACCATACATCCATACTATCATGGGCAACATATATTGGCATATCGCCTATTACTTCTATTCCTAAACTTTTAATATATTTATGTAATTTATCCCATTGCTTATAAAACTCAAATTGAATAAAGCGCCAAAAATCCATTTCTTCCTCATAATTTTGAACTAAATTTTTAGCTTGCTCATAATTTTGATATTCACTATCCCAACTTGTCCACTCGGAATAACCATGTTGTACTTTTAAGCTCATAAATAAAGCATAGTCATCTAACCATTCTATATTATTATGACAAAATATATCATATTCTTCATCTTTTTTAAATCGAGAATATGCTTTTCTTAATAAATCGTATCTAGTATTAAATAACCATCCATAATCTACTTTTTTACTTTTATTAACAGCTGTTTTTAATTCTTCGGCTGTTAATAACTTTTCTTTATATAAAGTTTCTGGATCTATAAAATATGGATTACCTGAAACTGATGCAGGAGATTGATATGGGCTATCACCATAAGATGTAGGATTTAATGGTAAAACTTGCCAATATGATTGACCTGTTTGATGTAAAAAATCTACAAACTCATAAGCTTTTGTACCAAAATTACCAATACCATAAATAGATGGTAATGAACTAATTGGCATTAGTATTCCACATTTTCTTTCATTTTTTAATTGATTCATAATTAACCTCACCCTTTAGATATGTTAATATTACTTAGCGCTTTCCCATTATATCATAATTTAGCTTTAAATACAAACTTTATCTAAAAATTTTATAATAAAAGTGCTAACAGTTTGTTAACACTTGTTAATAAAAAACTATAAATCTGTAATTTTTTTACCTATTTGTTTTTCAGGATTTAAGTTTTTATTGTTTTTAAGAATTTGAAAATACACATGATTTCCCGCTTCAGAATCTATTTCAGTAGATCCACTTACTCCGAGTTTATCTCCTTGATTAACTTTTGACCCTACACTTACTACCACTTCGCTTAATCCATAATAACATGTTTTAATATTATCTTTATGTTCAATGACTACATAATTACCATATAATGGATTTTCTTTCACTTCGACAACTTTTCCACTTAATGCGGCTAAAACATCAAAATTAGAATTATCTTTTAATGCATACGATGTTCCAATACTTGTTCTGTAGCTAGACCCATATTTTATTAATGATAACTCTTGTTCTTCTTTTGTTCCATTACGCTCATAGAATTTACGGACAATCTCGAAATCTTTATTTTTATCAAGTGGTAAAATAACTAATTCAACGGTTTCTGTTGTAGTTGGTTCTTCTTTATCAGGTATTACAGGCGTATTAGGTTCATCATCAACTGGTGGTTCATCAACAGGGTTATTGTTAGTCGCACCAATAATGATTAATGAAACAAATAAAAAAGTAAGTATTCCTATAAAGAAGAAAAACTGAAATTTATTTTCATTGATTTTTTTAATCCAATTTTTCATTGTATCACCTCGTTTTTATTATGATACAATATTTGGTTTTTATACAAAAAAGGATTTAACAATCGTTAAATCCTATTTCATTATTATATTATATAATGTTTCAATTAATTTCGTTATTGAACTAGAAAATAGAAAAGCTAATATAAAGGATAAAAATATCATCATTATTCTTATTTCAAATATTTTACCTTGTTTAAAGAATTTTTCTAGATTTGATACCATCAACAATTTTAAAAAAATTAGTGAGCTTATTAAGAAAAAGGCAAAATATAAAATATTTAATGTTAAATCCATACTATCCAAATAATCTTAAAACATCATTAAATGCGACAAACACAAATAATGCCATTAAAAGAATAAATCCTATTGAATGAATAATGTTTTCTACTTTCGAATTTGGTTTTTTTCTAGTGATAGCTTCATAAACAATGAATGCGATACGTCCACCATCTAATGCTGGTAGAGGTAATATATTTAATAAACCAATATTAACACTTAACATCGCAATCCAATTTAATAAAGAAAGAATAATTTCTCCTATCATTAGTTTACCATTTGCATCTCTAATATCAATCATTGATACAGTTGCATCTAAAATTCCAATTGGACCACTTAAATCACTAATACCTACACTCTTATCTGTGAATAGTAATCCTAAAGTTTTAAATACTAATAATGCAGATTTACCAGTTTCTACAAATGGCATATATAAATTTTTAACGAAACTTCTTTGATATTCAGCTGTTATTTCCATTTGTACTTTTGCTGGTTGAATTTCATTATCAAATAATGCTTGCATACTGAATCCATCTATTGTATAAGTTTCTTGTTTACCATCACGTTCTATTACTACTTCGTATTCAAACTTTTCTTGAGATGCATCACTGTAGAAATAAGCCATCGCTTCGGCACGGTCATTAAATACAACACCATTAACACTTACTAAAATATCACCTTTTCTGATACCTGCTTTATATGATAAACTTGTCTCATTGTTTCTAGCAAATTCACCAATTAATAAATTATTGTTATCATCATTATATGCATGAGCAAAAGGTATTTGAATTGTATTGATGTAATTATTAGGATAAACTTTTGTTTTGTTGATAGAATCATCTCGACGATATAATACATTAACGTATCCCGCATAATCAGCTTTACCTGTTGCACAATCATCTAAAGCTTTTGAAATATCATCCCATTTAGTGAAATAATCTTCTTCTTTGATAGAATCTAGGCTTCCAGTTGTTATATATAAGATTTCATCACCATCTCTAAGTCCTGCCTCATATGCTGGTGTTCCTTCCATAATATTATCAATATATGTAACATTAGGATCAGCATATCCTGTACATATTCCTAATATAAAGAATACCGCGATAGCAAGAACAAAGTTCATAAATGGTCCCGCAAATACAGCTAAGAAACGCTCACTAATTGATTTATTAACAAAATTCTTTTCATATGGAGCATTTTGAATAACTTGCTTTTTAGGGAATTTAATAATGACGTCACGTTTTACAACATATTTAACTTCATTATCTTCATCATCTTTAACGACAATATATAATTCATCAGGTAATGCTTCTTTTGTCCCAATTAAATCATTAGAAACAATACTGTAAATAGGTTGATTAGAATCAAATTTCTTTTCATCTACCATTATTTCTTCAACAATACCATTATTGATAACTAATTGACAACGATGATATCCTGTTAAAACATTAGATTCAACTTCTTCACCAGCCATTGAAACAAATCCCCCAATTGGAATAGCTCTAATTGAGTACACTGTTTCACCTTTCTTTTTACTATATATTACTGGTCCCATCCCAATAGCAAATTCGTAACACATAATTCCAGCTCTTCTGGCCATAATGAAATGACCACCTTCATGTAGAAGAACAATGATTC
>JAEIGA010016046.1_pt1 | contig 11401 bp, 4 predicted proteins | sample 9270691 | NCBI WGS metagenome assembly JAEIGA01 (sample SAMN17057246, study PRJNA624740) | gut metagenome | biome: biome; isolation source: fecal sample | host: Bos grunniens | place: China: Xizang | collected 2019
GAGACGCAAAGAAACGTCACGATAAATTACAAGAAATATTTAAGGACGCAAGAAGATTAGGAATTAAATTCTTGCCACCAGACATAAGAAAATCATCATGGAAATTTACTATAGAAGGAGACTCTATTAGAGTAGGCTTATGCGCTATAGCTTCATTCAGTGAAGCAGCATACAATGAAATACTAGAGAAATGTTATCCATTTGACGAAGATATAGACTCACTAGAACAAATTATGGACAAAGTAGAAAAGAAAAAGTGTGGGAAACGTGCTATGATACCATTAATACTATCTGGTGCATTAGGTGATAGATGTGAATGTTATAATACCTTCTGCACTATTAGAAAAGAAGATCCTCAATCAGAATTATTTATTCATAATAAACTAACGATAGATTTATATGCAGAAGATAGAGAAGTAGAAGCTGCTTTATTAGAAATACCATATACAACTTATCCAGCCAATGGTCTACAATCCATAGGCTTAGAAAGCAAACCTAATTATAAACCATTTGAAATAACAGCTTATATAACTCGTGTTAAACAGCATAAGACTAAAACCAAAGAGCAAATGGCGTTCTTGACATTTGATACTGGAGATGGCGAAATAGAGCTAACTGCTTTTGCAGATGTATATAAACCTAATAAGAAACTATTAAAGAAAGATGCTATTATTAAAGCGACTATTAAGAAAACAAATAAAGGTATAATATTAATGAGTGTGGCGAATTAACTTTTCTTTCGCCACACTCTTATTATAAGGAGAGTGTTATTATGGCGAAGATGTTATATTCAGCACAACAATATGTTAAAAGACTTAATGGATTTAAATCTTATATACAAAAAATAAAACAATCCGATGACTTCAGTTTAGTAAAAGATAGACTAAAAGAATCATTAGATTTAATGTGGTTCTATTTAGAAGATATGTTAATATCTTGTGAACCAAATCGTGAGACAGATAAGTGTAGAACACATAAAACACTTATAGAAAGTTTTAGAAATACAATTGCATTAGCAAATAATCTTGATGACTTAGTTACAGTTACATCTCTACTAGATTTATTAAACCCAGACGACATGGAGCATATGAATGAATTTAGATTAAAAGATAATGCATCTGATTTAGAATATGGTAGTAGAGCCCCATTTACAGATATGCCTACGACTTATCTACAAATAATGAGACAGTCTATAACTAATCAATCTATAAATACATTCTTTCCTAACTGTATGGACGGTACTAATGCTAAATATTTTAAGCAAGAAGGAGATACATTATATGGTCAAGAAGAAAGATATATTACACAAGCTAGAGAGCATTTAAATCGTATAGCTAAAGGGCCACTTAAAGGTTCTACTATATCTAATAACTTCTTTGATGCTTTGTTCTTAGTACCTAGAATAGGTTATGCAGAAAGTAAAGATCATATGGGTGTGGTTAAAGAGCCACAAGAAAGATTAGAAATTAGAAATACTATTAAGTATTTAAGACCTGGCGGTTTATTTCTAATAACAATACCATACACTAGATTACTTCCTACATTAGCTATGTATTTATCTAAAAACTTAACTAACGTACAGATAGTTAGAGTTCCTAATGGCGATGAATTAAAAAGAATAACTATAATAGGACTTAAAAGTGCTACTAATAATGTATCTGATAAAGAATTGTATGAAAGACTAAAGGCTATTGATTATGATAAAGATACTATATCTATACATGATTTACAACAAGGAATATATACTTTACCTACAGAATTATTAAATCTAGAATTCTTTAGAGGATCACAACTAGATGTAGCCGACGTATTGAATGCTTGTACGGATAATATGATAGATGTTTTTATGGCTGCACAAACAGATCCATTAGTAGTTAAAGATCAAGCGCCTTTATTGCCTTTTAATATAGGACAAGTAGGACTAGTATTAACTTCTGGATGTCTAGACGGTGTTATAGAAGAAATGGAAGGAATAAATCATGTTATTAAAGGTATGACTACTAAGGTTATAACTACTAATAGAGAAGATTTAGATGATAATAAAATGAGATGTACTGAAACTATAAATAACCAAGTTAAAATAAATATATTTACTGCAGATGGTAAATATATTCAATTAGGTTAAGGAGGAAATTAAATGTCTAATGCAAGAACTTTTAGTGATTTAATACCTGTATCTATAGGTGAAATATCTGGTATCGTTTATGCGACTCAGATATCTTATGACTTATATTCAAATGACTTATTATATATGTCTATTGTAGGATATAAAACTATAATAGATAAAATAAACGATGTTATGATAAAATCTAGAGAATCAGTAGGGATTAGAGCAAGAGGAACTTATTGCTCTAAACCTAGAACTGCTCAGTATATTATGGAGACACGTAAGAACGAGGGCTCAGATTTAGTACACGCAAATATATATATTAAAGATTATCATAAAATGAGTGTTGGTAGTGAAGAATTCTCTATATATATGTTCACTTATGAAAATGATCCATTTAAACAAGATAAATATATAGACTTACTATATGATAAATTATATAAATATAGTTCTGTACCATTAATACCAGAATGGAAAACTTATATATATAATGAATTAGTTAATCAACGTGTGCTTAGAGAAGCTAGAACATTATTAATGGACGGCGTTAGAGAAGTAGAAATATATAAATACGTTGGTAACGTTGAACACATAAAAAACATAATCGAGACAGGTCTAAGATCTGGAACATTAAATATAAATGGTTCTAATGAACCGTCTGCTTTATTAGAAGATATCAGTGGATTAAATGATTATCTATCTATATTTGGTTCATTACTTGCTGATAAAATACAAAATAAATTTAGACCTAAATTCATACCAGGAACTGATGACTATACTAGATATCTTAATAATATAGATGACTATATACATCATAAAGGTATAGAAATGTATGAAGCACAATTGGCTACTATACAATCCGTAGTTAATAACTTTAATGTAAATAAACATAGTATAATAGTAGGCGAAATGGGTTGTGGTAAGACTCTTCAAGCTGGTTCAGCATGCTATGTTCACAACGCTAATAAGTTTAAAGGTTATAACGCTTTAATAATGTCTCCATCTCACTTAGTTGAGAAATGGAAATCAGAAATGGAAAACTATATTCCTAATGCTAAAGGCTATATAGTACACAACTTAGATGAACTACTTGCGCTTGAAACAAAACTTAAGGCTAAAAATAGAGTAGAGAATATGTATGTTATAATGTCTAAAGAAATAGCTAAGTTAGGTTTCGACCAAAGACCTGCAGTTGTATGGAGCAAATCTAAAAAATGTTTTGTATGTCCTGAATGTGGTCAACCTATATGGAAAGAAGAAACAGTCAAAATCTTTGGACGTAAAGTAAAACAGCAAGTTCGTCTTACTGAACTTGATTTCTTAAAACAATTAGCTACTAATACAGTATGTCCTAATAAGATTAAAGTCTGGGATAAGAAAGCCCATGCTTATAAAGAAGAAAAATGTGGCGCAAAATTATGGACTGCATTAAATAGAGACGACATTGGTCATGGTTGGATTAAGCTTGGAGAAGCTGGCTGGATTAGAGAAGAGTTTATAACACAAGAAACTGAAAAGCTAATGGCCAAAGAAAAGCTTGACAAGAAAGAAACTACTTTATTTAATAAACTATTTGACCAGTATGAATTCTATCAAGAGAATGGATATTATAATATAACTTATAAAGGCCCTAAGAAATATCCAGTAGCTCAATATATATACGAAAGAATGAATGGTTTATTTGATTATCTAATACTAGATGAAATGCATCAGTTAATGTCTAATAGTTTACAAGGACATGCTGCTCACTTATTAATGAAAGCTACGAAGCATTGTCTTCTATTAACAGGAACACTTCTTAATGGATATGCATCTAATATCTTCTATACTTTATTTAGGGTTTGCCCTAACGTCATGGTTCAAGAAGGATTCAGATATGAAGATGAAATGGAATTCGCTAGATTGTTCGGTGTTACTTCTAAAGAGTCTACATTTGAAGTGTCCAGAGGCAGATCAGGTAATAGAGTTGGATCTGCTAGAGAGAAAGAATTACCTGGTGTATCACCATTAATCTTTACTAAGTTCTTGTTAAATATTACAGCATTCATAGCATTAGATCAAATGACTGAAGGTCTACCTGACTATGAAGAAATCCCTGTGGCGATAGAAATGGATAACACTACTGCATCTGGATATAATACTATAAAAGATTTCTTCAGACAAAGATGTGGCGGAATGCAAGGACAAACTAAAAAGATAATGAGTAGTATGATTAAACTAATGACTCAATATCCTGACGCACCACACTGTAAAAGATTTATAACTAATCCAGACACTAATGAAGTAGAGTTTGAATCAACACCTCTAGAAAAGACTATAAGAAATAAAGAACAGCGTTTATTAGAAATCATACAAGAAAAGATAGCTTGTGGCGAAAAAGTATTAGTATATTATAACACTATTAATACTACAGACTTAGGCGATCACTTGACTGCTTTCTTGTTATCTGAAGATATAAAAGCATTTGAACTTAAAGCATCTGTTAAAGCAGAGAAACGTATGGAATTCATAACTAAAGAAGTTAATAAAGGCGCGCAAGTTATGATTACCAACCCTGCATTAGTAGAAACTGGCCTTGATTTACTTGACTTTACTACTATAATATTCTTCCAAATAGGATATAACTTATCTACAATGCGTCAAGCATCAAGAAGAAGTTGGAGATTATCTCAAACTAAAGATATACAAGTTTACTTCTTCTATTATCAAGGCACTATACAAGAACAAGCAATGGCTTTAATGGCAACTAAACTACAAGCAGCTCAGACTATAGAAGGTAACTTCTCTGAAGAAGGACTTAAAGCTATGTCTAATACAGATGATATGCTTACTCAAATAGCTAACAACGTAGTTAATGACATTAAACAAGTTGTTGATATAGAAGCATTTAGATCTTCTAAATACGTTAAAGAGCAATCTAATACAGTTAGACAACATGACAAAACAATTGATCAAATAGAATGCAATATGGACAAAGACGGTAAAGTATGTGCATTTAATATTGAACAAACTTTAGAAACTCCACAACGTTTTATAGATGTATCTAAACTTAGTAATCCAATAGAATTATTCTTATAATTAATATATCGGCCCCTTTCATGTAGTAATTATATATTCAGAAAGGGGCTGATTTAATATGGCTTTAATACTTAAACGTGTGACTCACCCATATGAGTGCGTAAGATGCTGTATAACTAAAAAGTTAATCAGCTATGGAGAAGAGTACTATTGGGATCCACAAGATAATTTTATAGTAGATTTTAATTATTATTATGATAGACAAATGGCTATGAAAGTAGAAGCTGCACAAGAAAAAGTGCAACAAGCTATGAATATGTTAGATTACAAACAACAAATGTTAAATGCAGAAAGAGATTTCTTAGAAAAAACTATGTTTGATAGAGAAATATATAATCCATCTAAACATGGACCATTAGAAGACTACCTTAATAAAGAAAAAGGCGGTGACTTATAATGGCTAACATTACAAAAAAGCTACTGCCTTCTAAATATGATGGAGTAAGATACAATTCAAGTGCTAATATAAAACCTCAATGGATTGTTATACATAACGTTGGTCCAGGATCAGCATCTGCTTGTTATAATACTTTTACCGATCCGAATGGCCGTGATGTATCAACTCACTTTACATGTGATGATAAAGAAATTATTCAAATGCTTGAAGTATCTTGGAAAGGTATTCATACTAATGGTAACGCCATGAGTAAAGGTGGATGTTCTGAATGGGCTAATACTAAAGCTCCTGCTGTACCATGTGGAGCTAACAATAGTAACTCTATAGGTATAGAAGTTGGTAACAACGGTGGTGGAGTTACTTCTGTTGACGAAGCTAAAGGTTTAGAAGTAGCTATAGAATTAACTAGATACTTAATGCAACAATTAAATATAGATGCAGACCATGTTGTTAGACATGGTGATACGCAACCTAAAAACTGTCCTTCTTCAATCATGGCTGGAGATGGATCTAACTGGGTTTATTTTAAAGAACAAATAACAAAAAGAAATCAAGAAAATAAACCTGTAGAATTAAATACTTCTAATATATCAGTACAACCTGGAAATAATATGGGCTCAACTCCAGGAACAACAGTTACTCAATTATCAACTGGTGGAGGATACGGTGGCGTTACTTTATTAGATACACCTTTATATGCATCACCTACAGATATAGAAGTACAATTACCAGACGTAGACCATAGAGAAAACATTACTAATATGGATGAAGTTAAAGGTCTTACTTTAATATTCTATCCACCTTATAACTCATGTGAAGGTAGTGAAATGGACTCTCATTTTAAATCTCTTAATTGGGATAGAACATATCATTATGTTATAAGTAAACAAGGTATTGTTACTCCTGCAGGAACTGGTGGTACTGAACCTAGTGGAGGAGTAACTGGTCCTGGAGAAGTAGTAGATCCACCAGAAGGTGGCGTAGATAATCCGGAAGATACACCTGTAGAAGGAACATCTTTATTTGTAATGCCTAGAAGTAATTATATAGCTTATGTAGGTGACTCATTAACTGTAGGTATGGGTCAAGCAATGCCTAACCTTAAAACATATGCTACTACTGGGCACACTGTAGGACAAGGATTTGATAAATATGCTGATCAAATAGTTGCTGATAAACCATTAGTAGTAATCATGAGTTATGGAACTAATGATGCCGTTGACGGCGACACTAAAAAATTTATGAGCGACTATAGAAAATTTATAAAACATCTTAAAGATAATATTCCTAATGTACAAATATATATAAATAAAATACTTCCTGGTGATTCTAATAAAGCAACTAATGATGGTTACAAAAAAGCAATAAAAAATATACCTTCTTTTAATGCTGTTCTATCTGAGATAGCTGCTGAAGGAGCTACAGTTATAGATGCAACTAGTGCTGGTACAAGCGATAACTATTCAAGCGATGGATTACATCTTAATACTGATGGATATAAAGCATGGCATGACGCTATAGAAAGTCAAATTAATAGTAGTGGCGGCGGTACTCCAGATGCTGGAACTCCAGGTGGAAGTGCTCCAGGGACAGTCACTCCGGGTACTGGTGGAGGAGCTATAGATAATGGCCAAGCGCCACCTTTACAACTACCTGAAGGAGATCCTGTTGGAGGAGATAAAACATTAGAAGACGCAGAAGGGTTTGAAATCAAAGGTTGGATAGATGAAAAAACTCAATCAAAAGGGTTTACTGATAATGACACACATACTTATATAGATAGAGCATTATTTAAAAACAAAAGAGAGAAACACAATTTAACTGTTGCATTAATATGTCCTAAAGATGTAGAAGACTATCCTGCTTATGAGAAAGCTTTAATAGAAGGTGTAGCTCTTATACTTCATGAACATGGATTAGGAATAAAAGACTTATGGAGAGAGTTCGATTTAAATAGAGCGCCATCACCATTTTTATATTTAAACACAGGAGATAGTGAAGATTTTGCTCCTTTTGCTTGGCAAGATTTATTATCTGAAATAGAAAAGCAATTAGATTGGAGAATAAAAACACAAGGTGCTTATACAAAAACATATACACCATATTCGGCAGGATCATCTGGTTTATCTGGAGGATCAACTGGATCTATAGGTACGCCTAGTACTGGTATAGGCACAACTCCTGGAGTTAGTTCTCCTGGTACTAGTAATCCTATACAAGGACCTACAGAAATGAACTCTGAGAATGAAGTTGTTAATACAGCTTATGCTACTCTTACAGGATTAGGTTGTACCCCTGAATGTGCTTGTGCCATTATAGGGAATATGGAACAAGAATCTAGTTTAAGACCATCTGTTGTAAATTATAAAGGTGCATCTGGATTGTGTCAATGGTTAGATACTAGACTTACAGGATTAAAAAATTATGCAGCATCTAAAGGTACAGCATGGACAGATGTTGCTACTCAATGTGAATGGGCAATAGAAGAAATCAAAGGTAAAGACCCTACAACTAAATCATTCTTACAAAGTAAAGAAGGATTAACTCCTGAACAATTTATGCAATTGACTGATATATCTAGAGCTGTTGATGCATGGAGAAAATGTTTTGAACGTTGTGGAGAGCATGAAGCTAATGACGCTAAAAGACTTAAATATGCAAATAATTGGTATAGTAAAATAGTTCAAAAAAACTCAGGAGGATCTACATTGCCTCCAGGAATAACTGATGATGATTTAGAAACAGCTAGCTTAGAGCCTATGTTGCTTACAGTAATGCCTAGAACTCCTGAAGGAGGAGATACTAGTACTGATGATTCAACAAATACAAATAGTGCTATATTTGGATGGCCATTGCCTGGTATAAGTAAAGTATCATCTAAGTTTGGACCTCGTACTCCACCTTGTAAAGGTGCATCTTCAATGCATGGTGGTATAGATATAGGAGCTGCTTCAGGAACTCCTATTATGGCTTATGCTGCAGGAACTGTTGTACAAAACGTAGCTTGGAATAAATCTGCTGGTAACTATATTAAAATAGATCACGGTAACGGTGTAGCATCTAGATATTTACACATGGTTGAACCATCTCCATTAGCCGTAGGTACTACAGTACAAGCTGGACAACAAGTAGGTAAAGTTGGTAACACTGGAGTAGGTACAGGAGCTCATTTACATTTTGAAATTCACATTAATGGCGAAAAAGTTGATCCATTATTATATGTTAATCCAGGCGGAGGAACTAAAGATAATCCTAATGTTGGAACTCCAAGTACAGGCGGTATTATTAGTACACCTACTGTAGGTGGTGGCGGAGGAGGAGGAAGTGTAGGTACAATAGGTTCACCAAGTGATGGTTTATTATATGAAGATCAAAAGCAACCAACTACAAATGCACCTATAAGTGGAAATAGTGCAGGTGGTCAAGATCATAATGATTGGGGCGGCGTAATGACTTATAAAAAAGGTGAGCCCACAGACCCATCTGCAGAAAAACCTGAGATACAAACTATAATAACTCAAGAAATGTATAATGATATAATACAGTATTCGGACTTTAAATTAGTTGATGATTATGTAATGGATTTTGAGCCATATAGTAAAGGGCTTGCTTCTGTAGAAGATAATCAGATAACTATGAATGATAGAATTAATGCAATGACTAAACAGTTTACTACATCAAATGAAAATACATTCCACTATAAAGTTATTGAATCTGGACCAGGTTCTAAAGACCATTGTGTTACTATAGCAGAAGAATTAAATTATTTAGCAGTACCTCAAGACTTAATGGTTGAACCTATATATCCAGACTTAGTAATTCCACCTGGATATGTATCAACAGATACTGATATGGCAAGTCCTAATAGTATACCAATAGCAACTGTTAAAGAAGGTGGATCAACTTCTTCTGATTCATTTACTAAACAAATATCTTTTGATTATGATCAGTTAGAAGATAAAGTAAAACAATCTAATAAAACACATCATCCTATCAACTATACTGATCCATATCCTTATGACGAAAAGATAACTGATTTAGAAAGACATTATCCTAAAGTATTTATAGATGAAATAGAAGGACAATTATATAGCTGTAATCATCCAGGTTGTCCTATATCTCAGCCTATGGCTAAAAACTTTGCTATGGTATCAGACGCTATGATGAATCAATCTAAACGCATAGAAAAAAGATTATCTAGAATAGAGAATATATTATCTACTATTATTAGAAATCAAGGACGTTTAGGCGCACGTATGAATATCAATTGTGTATACTATGGAGGTCATTCTACATTTAATAAATATAAATGTATTAGATGTTTACATGATGATAGAGTACATGATGGAGAACTTGTTACTATAGATCAATGTTTAAACTGTACTAGATTTGAACCTATTCTTGGTCAAGTATATCGTATCTTAGATGACTCCGGATTAAATGGTTCTATAATATTAGACGACATGCAAATGTCTTATACTGACCTTGAAGGATTTAGAAATCTTAATGACATAACTCATAGAAGTAGTAGATATCATAATTCATTAGCATTAGATGAAAATAACTGCATAAGACCTTCAAATAGTCTTATTGATTTATGGAAGATGGCTGATAAAGAACGAGCAATAGCTGAAATAAGAGAAGAATCTTCAGATGAATCCGATGCTCAATCTAAAATAGATGCACTTAAAGAAGAAGACTATATATTTAAAATGGACTGGGCCGAAACATTCTTTAATAGTCAAGAACCTGATACAAAACTATTCCCTAATGAAGGTATAGTTGCTAGACAAAAAGCTACAGGTGTAATAGGAGAAGATTCTGTAACTTTAGAAGATTTATTAGCAGATTTAGATCCTACAATGGATGCTGCTATTATAGAGGAGATTAAAGAAAAAATTAAAATACGCGACAATGTTTGGGTAGATACTAGAGAAATAGCAGACGCTGTTCAAATGAATAAGTATTCTTCAGAGAACTTCTTCTTTGAAGATTTCAATAAAGTTAGAATAGGTAAGTATGGTGTTAAATTCAGTGCGTTATATAATTATAATGGAGAAGATTATAGCACTGTTTATTCAGCAACAATGGCTGGTGGCGGTTCTGGAATATCTTTATTAAATAGCAGCACAAGTTCTGCTTTTGCTAGTCAAGTTAGAGATAAGATAGTTGAAATGGCTAAGAAAATATACCAAGATTGTGTTGATGGTAAAGCATGGTATTCTCAAGACTATAGAACAACTGAATATGATAAACCTGTTACAATCAAAGCGGGTAATGGTACAGGTAAAATAGGATATGACTGTACATCATTTGTATCTTGTTGTTATATGTATGCAGGATTAAAATCTATGCATGCTAAAAGTTGTAGCGGAGGAACACTGGTTAGAGAAATACAAAAAGGTGGTAAAATGATTCCATGTACTAAAGAAAACATGACATATATACTACCAGGAGACATTCTATTAACAGCATCAGGTACTGTTACTCAAAACCAATGTAATCAATTACAGTTTATAACAACATCACATGCCGCTATCTATGTAGGAAACAATCAAATAATACATGCCAGAGGTAAAGATAAAGGTATACAAACTAGCAGCATGGATTATTATCTATCAAAAAGTAATTACGTTTTTGTTAGACCTGCGGACTTAATGGAAGCTGATAAAGCAGCAGCTCAACAATCATCACTCACTGGTGGTTCTGTCTGAGTTACAGTAGAATCAGGTACTATTAATGGCCATAATTACGTAGCTAAAATACCACAAGCAGTTGTAACAGCTTACCAAGGTGATGGACAAGGTGCTAACGGCCCA
>JAEIGA010016047.1_pt1 | contig 11401 bp, 12 predicted proteins | sample 9270691 | NCBI WGS metagenome assembly JAEIGA01 (sample SAMN17057246, study PRJNA624740) | gut metagenome | biome: biome; isolation source: fecal sample | host: Bos grunniens | place: China: Xizang | collected 2019
GACGACGGTTTTCCTTATCGATGTCAATTACAACAACTTCGATTTGAGCGCCAATCTGAGTAAATTCAGAGGGGTGCTTTACCTTCTTAGTCCAAGAGAGGTCTGAGATATGAATAAGGCCATCAACACCTTCTTCGAGTTCTACGAACACACCGAAGTTAGTAAAATTACGAACCTTAGCTTCGTGCTTGCTACCTACAGCATACTTAGCTTCGATTTCCATCCAAGGATCAGCCTTAAGCTGCTTGATACCGAGTGACATCTTACGTTCTGCGCGGTCGAGTGTGAGGATAACTGCTTCAACATCTTCGCCAACCTTCAAGAAATCCTGAGCTGAACGGAGATGCTGGCTCCAAGACATTTCAGATACGTGGATAAGACCTTCTACACCAGGAGCGATTTCTACGAATGCACCATAGTCAGCCATAACAACAACCTTACCAGTTACCTTGTCGCCAACCTGGAGGTTTGCATCAAGAGCATCCCAAGGATGAGCTGTAAGCTGCTTGATACCAAGAGCAATGCGCTTCTTTGCTTCATCGAAATCGAGAATAACAACGTTAAGCTTCTGGTCAAGTTCAACGATTTCCTTAGGATCATTTACACGACCCCAAGAAAGGTCTGTAATGTGAACGAGACCATCAACACCACCGAGGTCAATGAATACACCATAAGAAGTAATATTCTTTACAGTACCTTCGAGTACCTGACCCTTCTGAAGCTTAGAAATGATTTCCTGCTTTTGAGCTTCGAGTTCAGCTTCGATGAGAGCCTTGTGAGAAACAACAACGTTCTTGAATTCCTGATTAATCTTAACTACCTGGAATTCCATTGTCTTACCAACGAATACATCGTAATCACGGATAGGCTTAACATCAATCTGTGAACCAGGAAGGAATGCTTCGATACCGAATACATCAACAATCATACCACCCTTAGTGCGGCACTTGATGTAACCCTTAACAATTTCCTTAGATTCGAGAGCTGCATTAACGCGTTCCCAAGACTTAGAAGCACGTGCCTTATTATGTGAAAGAATGAGCTGACCCTTAACACCTTCGAGGCTTTCTACAAATACTTCAACTGTATCGCCAACTGCGAGTTCGGGGTTGTAACGGAATTCAGAAGCGTTGATAATACCATCGCTCTTGTAACCAATGTTTACAACAACTTCACGCTTATTGATAGCTTTTACAGTGCCATCAACAACTTCGTTTTCGCTTACGCGACCGAGTGTGTTTTCATAAGCAGCAGTGAGTTCTTCACGACTCTTTTCGCCTGCTACGTTGCCAGTTTCGAATGCTTCCCAATCGAAATCAGCGAGGGGTGCTACATTTTTTAAATTTTCCATTTTTGTTAGTTTGTTTTAAATTAACAAGTTAGACATTATATTGACTTCTATTTGGAGCAGAACAAATCTAAAAACTCCAAAATCGGGTGCAAAATTACACAAATATTTTAAAACAGTCAAATACTTACACTATTCTTTTATAAAATATTAGCAATTCATTGCATTTTTGATTAATTCTGCTACCCCAAAAATAAAATTGTGATTAAAAAACATGCTCAACATGCTTTTCAACCACAATTAATATAAAAAGTTAGAGCAAACACATATCTTTCTTTACCCTATTCACAACATCTATTCCTTTTAAAGCTTCAATGATTTTAAATGCGAACTCAAATGTAGCTCCAGGTGCTTTAGCTGTAATGATATTATCATCAACAACTACATTTTGGTCTAAGTAATTCGCACCATGCTCTCCCTTTTCAGTACCAGGATAAGTCGTAGCCTTGCGAGAAGACAAAATTCCTAAATTACCAAGGACCACAGCTGGCGACGCACAAATAGCAGCAATGCGTCCGTTCTTTTCATTTGCATTGAGCAAAGCTTTTTTCAACCAAACGTGCTTAAATAAATTGAGCGCCCCAGGCATACCACCAGGCAATATAATACAATCACTATTATCCAAAGCACTTTTCTTAAAAATATCATCTGCCTTCACGGTTAATCCATGAGAACTTTCAACATTGCGAGCACCTGAAATTGAGACCAATCGAACTTCAAGCTGAGCTCTACGCAGAATATCAGCTGTTGCCAGAGCTTCTATTTCTTCAAAACCATCTGCTAATAAAATATGTACCATAATAAATCTAATTACATTCCAAATTATACGTTATCAAGAGCAATCTTCAGAATCAAAATGCTCACATATATAAATAATGAGTGAGAGGGGGACTATTTTTCCTCATCAATCTGAGCTAAATATTTTGCAACTGTCGATTCAAAACCGTAAAACAAAGCATCGCAAACTAGGGCATGTCCGATGCTTACTTCGTCAATACACTTAATTGTTTTGCAAAAATATTCCAGATTTTCAAGACTTAAATCGTGACCAGCATTTACGCCTAAACCTATCGACTTACTATATTCAGCAGTTTTCAAGAAAGGAGCAATTGCCGACGCCGCATCTTTAGCAAACATCGCTGCATAAGGCTCAGTATAAAGTTCAACACGGTCAGCACCAGCTTTCTTTGCATATTCAGCCATTTCGCAATCTGCTGAAATAAAAATGCTCACCCTAATATACTTTTCCTTAAAGAGGCTAACAACCTTTGTCAAAAAGTCAAGATTTTGCTTTGTATCCCAACCGGCATTCGACGTAAGTTGATCAGGCTTATCGGGAACAAGTGTAACCTGCGCTGGTTCTACTTCCAAAACCAAGCGGATAAAATCCTCAGAAGGATAACCCTCAATATTAAATTCCGTTTGCAAAACCTTTTTCAAATCTCTCACGTCCTGATATCTAATGTGTCGTTCATCAGGACGGGGATGCACAGTAATCCCGTGCGCTCCTAAGCGCTCAATGTATTGCGCAACAGCAATTAAATCGGGATTGTTTCCGCCACGAGCATTTCTTAAAGTGGCGACTTTATTGATATTTACAGACAGTTTTGTCATTATGAATAAAAATACTAATTTTGCTTAAAATTGTAGAAAAACACTGCAAATTTACAAAATATTTAGTTTAAATAAACTTAATTTTGTCAAAACAGCATGATTATAGCATTAATCGGTAATATTTACCAAACTGAAAAAAGTAAATACCTCGAAGAAATTATTCAATATTTTCTTTCTATGGGTGATACCATTATCGCTGAAGAGCAATTTTTGACGTTCATCGCAGACAATCTTTCTATTGACACATCACATATTGCTCCATTCTCCAGCACTCAATTCACCGCCGATTTATGCATTTCAATTGGAGGGGATGGCACGTTTCTCAAAGCAGCAGCCTTAGTTGAACACAAAAACATCCCTATTTTAGGAATCAACACTGGCCACCTGGGTTTTTTGGCCGACATTTCGCCAAACGATATCAACAACGACCTCCAAGCGATTCATGAGCAAAACTTCACCGTAGAACAACGCAACGTTATTGAGGCAAGAAATAACAACGGTCTCATCAGCATCTACCCCTATGCACTCAACGAAGTGGCTGTAATGAAACACGATAACTCATCGCTCATCCACATCGAAGCATACGTTGATGGCGTGTTGCTCAACAACTATGCAGCCGATGGTGTCATTGTTACTACCCCTACAGGCTCTACAGGATACTCGCTCTCGGTTGGCGGTCCCATCCTCGCACCAATGTCGGGCACACTGTGTATAAGCCCCATCGCGTCGCATAGTTTAAACACTCGCCCAGTCGTGGTCCCCGACAATGTCGAAATCATGCTGAAAGTCGAAAGCCGCACCAGCAACTTCCTGCTCTCAATAGATGGTCGAAGCGAAAGTTTCCCATGCACCAACAATATTTATATCCGCAAAGCTCCCTACAAAATCAGTGTCGTGCGCATTGGCTATAAAAGTTTTTACGATACACTAAAGAAGAAACTGGCATGGGGCAAACGCGGCGAATAGTCCATAAGAAACAGCCCCAACCTACCCTAACACTCATTTATTATATATATAATAGCAAATGCACAAGTTTCAAAAGTTTAGACAAATCATTGCATGGCTCTGTAACATGAGTCGCGGACTGCGCTTCCTGACAATACTCAACACAGTGTTGGGTCTTATGCTCGTGGCTGCAGATTTGCTCTTCGTTTGGGCTTCAAAACTTGTAATCGATGCCGCCACGCTCAACGAGTATCCGATTTCACTAACGAGTGGCTGCATACTTTTAGCAATAATCATCATTGCACAAATAGTGATTTCGCAATCCGGCAGATGGATAAAAACCACATTAGGTGTGAAAGCCATCAACCGCACGCAACGCACCTTCTTTAGCCAACTCCTCACCACCGAATGGCAGGATTTGCAGAAGTTCCACACCGGCGACATCACCAACCGAATGCAGCGCGATGCCACTGAGATTTCACAATTCATCACAGAGACGTTTCCCAACTTCCTAACGACAATCGTAAAATTTCTCGGTGCGTTTATCTTCCTCTACACGATGGACAAAAAATTGGCACTCGTCGTAGTTGTCATCCTTCCGATTTTCATCATCATCTCAAAACTTTACATCAAAAAACTACGCACACTGACCCACCTGGTGCGCACCATCGAAAGCGAAATCCAAAGTTTTCTGCAAGAAACGCTGCAACACACAATCGTAATCAAAACGCTCATCGGCATAGACCACACATCACAGCGCCTGCAACAGAAACAAGAGAACCTGCAAGCCAAAGTACGCCACAAAACCATCTATACAACGACAACCTCCACCTTGCTCAACTTAGGATTTGCCACAGGCTACTTCCTCACCTTTTGTTGGGGAGCATACAGCTTGCAACAAGGACTAATATCCTACGGAAGCCTCATTGCTTTCGTGCAACTCGTTGGACAGGTACAAGGGCCAATACGCTCGCTCACAAGTTTCGTACCGCAATTCGTAGGACTTGCAACAGCCGTAGAGCGACTTTCAGAACTACAGGATTTGCCCACAGAAACGTCTCCACAGCAACCGCCAACCCCATTAAGAGGTCCTTTAGGAATCTGTATCAGTAAGCTCCACTTTGCTTACCCCGAAGGACGAAAAACCCTCTTCTACAACTACGACCTTGACATAAAACCAGGCAGCAAAGTGGCTATTGTGGGCGAAACTGGAGCTGGGAAAACAACTCTCGTCCGACTATTGCTTGCTCTGCTCCGCCCCACATCCGGAAACATCGAACTCTACGATGACAAAAACAACACCCCACTCTGCGCTGACACACGTTCACACTTCGCATACCTGCCCCAAGGCAACACGCTCCTAAGCGGCACGCTACGTGAAAACCTGCAGATGGCTTCGCCCTATGCTACCGAAGACGAACTCAACCACGCACTCATAATGGCATGCGCCGACTTCGTTTTCGCCCTACCCGAAGGCCTCGACACGCCTACAAGTGAACGCGGGGGCGGCTTTTCCGAAGGACAGGCACAACGCATCTGCATCGCACGCACCTTGCTTCGAAAAGCCCCCATCATCATCCTCGACGAAGCCACCTCGTCGCTCGACCAAGAAACCGAAGCACGCATCATCTCCAACCTCAAGGACTATCTCAAAGACACGACTCTGCTCTTCATTACACATCGCCCTGCGATACTCAGTATGTGCGACCGCGTTGTGCGTATCGAACACGATACCGCATCAAAGCTATAGCGACGCCCCCTCGCCAAACAGGAAAGCACGCAAATAAATTTGCATCAACTAACAAATAACAGTAATCACCTTTCTCCCCATCTGAATTGTGGTTACTGCTATCATTTTTGTACGTACTCAAGCCCCAAATCAACGCCCCAAAGTATTTACAAGACAAAAAAGCGCAAAAAAATTCCACAAAGAACTTAAGAGACTTTCCATGGGTCAAAAAAAACACCCTACAAGGTCATGGAGGAATTTTATAGAGGCCTAAAAATACCCTTCAAGGTCGTGGAGGAACTTTCAAGAGGTCTAAAAAGCTCCTATAAAGTCGTGGAAGTACTTTCCTGAGGTAAATTACACGAAACGTAACTGTTTTTACAAGCAAACGACCTTCGCTAAGTCCGTTTTCATTTATAGCAAGGAATCACACGCAAACTGATATTAAAAAAATCGTGCATTTTGCTTAAATCCTCAAGCCAAGCAGCAAAGTTTTAGTACCTTTGCGCTACCTATTAAAGCAAAATTCAAACATGCCTATTCTCTACTCAATGAAACAATACACAGTCGCAATGCTACTAACATTGCTTACACTCTTTTTGCCAACAAAACTTGTAGCCCAAAATTACGAAAGCAACACCACCTGCTACAATTTGCAAAAAACCTCCAGCGGACATTATGTAGCATCAATCTCACTCAATAACTTAACACAAGTAAGAGCCCAACTTGAATCAGGCATACATACATTATTAATGGATTCTGCCTACGCATTTAACTATCAAAACGAACTTGGAATTGCATTCACCCCAAGCAAATCTAAAATAAATTTAGGCGGAAAGACATACAACATTACGCATCGCGCAGAAGCCACACTGCAACTCAATAACTATGCATACTATAAAGGCGAAATTTTCCTGTTGCCAGCATTCAAAAATGAGTACGAAGTAGCACTGCCCATTCAAAATCTATTTCATCAGAATGGAACAAGGTGCATAAGATTAGACCTTAAAAAAGCAAATTTCCAGATACTTGCAACAAATGAGTCAGTCCCTCAAACATGGCATTCGTTACCGATGAACTTTGACACCTATCTGAACATGCCGGCTATCAACACAACGTTACATATACAAAATTCAAATTACGACGCATCAATCAATGGTAATTTTAACCTTGACTTAGGAAACGCCTCATTAATATTTCTATTCGAACAAAGCAAAACTATACAAGGTTTTTTACAACAACATGCTGAAAAAATAAAGATTCATAACGGCTACGACCGCCAAGGCAATATCATCGCCAAAGCATTCATACCCAAGGCAATAAATATTGGTAATACTTTATTTCTGAATCCAACGATTGCTATCACTAAAGTACTCCCTAAATTTAGCACAGAAGGATGCATCGGACTAAAATACTTTCAAAACCAAACGGTTATTTTTGATTTCGACAACAAAAAGTTTTACATCCAACCTCAACAATAATTCATATTCATTACAAAGCTTTTTAGCAAATTCAAGTAATACGAATACATATAATATTACCCACCATGGCAGACGGAAACTTCAATCGGTCCCCCCTCTCTACAAACTCCTATCAGAGCGGAGTTAGAGCAGGCAAGGCAGCAATGCGCGCAATTGCGCTACAAGCACTCGAAGCTACCTTAAACAATCACTGCTCCACCCTTTCTGCCGAGCAACGAGCAACAATTATCAACACATTCAAAGAAGAAATCAACAAGTAAACATGCCAAATATTTCCATATCAGAAGAATTTAGAGCAATATGCCCAACATTCAAAGGAGCAGCCATCATTGCAAACATCTCAAACAGCCCAACATCAAAAGAACTGTGGCAAGAAATAACCGACGAATGCCGTCAACTCAAATCAGTTTATACAACAGAGAGCATCAAAGAGCGTAGCGGAATTGCAGCAACACGAACAGCCTACCGTAAGGCAGGAAAAGACCCCAGTCGCTACCGTCCCGCCTGCGAACAATTAGCCCGACGTGCACTACAAGGAAAAGACCTTTACAGCATAGACACCATCGTAGACATAGGGAATCTCGTGTCACTATCAACGGGATACGCAACAGCAATGCTCGATTTAGAAAAAATAGAAGGCGAAGAAATCATACTAAGATTAGGAAAATCGGACGACATCTATGAAGGCATCGGACGAGGCTTGCTCAACATTGAATCGCTCCCCGTATATTGCGACACCGCAACAGGCATCGCAACCCCCACGAGCGACAGCGTCAAAACAAAAATCAGCAGTGAAACACACCACCTGCTCATGCTCATCAACGCATACGACGGAGACAACGAGAATCTTCACTTCTCTATAAACAAAGCAATCGACCTACTCAAACAATATGCTGATGCGCAAAACGTAGAGCAATTCATTTACGAATAAACAGTCCTAACCACTCTGCTCATCAAAAACACAAATATCCCAAAGTTTAAGTTTTTTATCCAATTCATTTTTAATTGTGTGACAAATTAATTGTAATTTTGCCAACAAAACAAACAAGCAATGGGTAAAAAGAACAAACACAATTGGATACTCCCTGCAGGAATTGAACCTACTGAATTGGACAAAAAAGTAATGCAATTTCAAGACAAAGGCATACTTGTACCAACACGCAACCTCATAAAGACGCCCGAACAAATCGAAGGCATCAGGCAAGCAGGCATTATCAACACAGCAGCACTCGACCTCGTTGAACGCGAAATCAAAGAAGGCATGACCACTGCCGAACTCGACAAAATGGTACACGACTTCATTATCAGCCAAGGGGCTATACCAGCGTGCTTAGGCTACGAAGGTTTTCCCAAAAGTTGCTGCATCAGCATCAATGAAGTTGTATGCCACGGCATCCCCTCTGACGAAGAAGACTTTTGGGAAGGCGACATCGTCAATGTTGACATCACTACAATATTCAATGGATATTATGCCGACGCAAGCCGCATGTTCATCATCGGAAAAACATCACCAGCTAAAGAAAAGTTAGTACGTATAGCTAAAGAATGCCTTGAAATTGGGGCTGAAGCCGCTAAACCATGGGGACTTATTAGCGAAATAGGCAAAGCAATTGAAAAGCACGCCAAGAAAAATGGTTTCTCCGTCGTAAGAGATTTAGCCGGACATGGAACAGGCCTTGAATTTCACGAAGAACCCGAAGTTAACCACTATCACGACAAAGCAAAAGGCATGCTCATCGTACCAGGAATGGTTTTTACTATAGAACCCATGATAAACATGGGAGTTGCCGATGTCTTTGTTGACGAAGAAGACGGATGGACCGTTGTAACAGAAGACGAAAAGCCTTCAGCACAATGGGAACACACATTCCTCGTAACCGAAACAGGATTAGAAATTCTAACACATTAATCTGCATCATCTTAGCGTCATTCTAAACGCCAGCATCTACAGAGCGCAAACATCCCTGTAGTCTCCCAAACATACATTAAACTATTACCCCGATTCATATACATTCAATAATAAAATATGAGCACCATCATACTTGGCATAGAATCTTCTTGCGATGATACCTCTGCGGCAGTCATCAAAGATGGAATACTCTTAAGCAACGTAACAGCCAGCCAAGCCATTCACGAAGCATACGGAGGCGTTGTGCCCGAATTAGCTTCGCGCGCACACCAGAAAAACATTGTCCCCGTAGTTGACCAAGCCATAAAACGTGCTAATATCGACAAAAAGGACATTTCAGCCATTGCAGTTACATTAGGACCAGGATTAATGGGTTCGCTTCTTGTCGGCGTAAGTTTTGCCAAAGGATTAGCACTAAGTTTAGGAGTACCCCTTATAGAAACCAACCACTTGCATGGCCACATACTTGCTCATTTCATTAAAGAAGAAAACGAAGACAAAGCCGTCCCTCCCTACCCATTCCTTTGCTTATTAGTAAGCGGAGGCAATAGTCAAATTGTAAAAGTTTCTGCCTACAACAAAATCGAAATCTTAGGGCAAACTATTGACGACGCAGCCGGCGAAGCAATTGACAAATGTTCAAAAGTAATGGGATTAGGATATCCTGGCGGTCCAATCATAGACAGATTAGCACGCAAGGGCAACCCAGAGGCTTTTCAATTCAGCAAACCGAATATCCCAGGATTAGATTACAGCTTCAGCGGATTAAAAACAAGTTTTCTCTACTTCCTGCGCGACAAAATAAAAGAAAATCCCAACTTTATTGAAGAAAATAAAGAAGACTTAGCCGCATCGCTCGAAAAGACCATCGTAGATATTTTAATAAAGAAGCTCCAAAAAGCAGTAAAGGAAACAGGCGTCAACCACGTTGCACTCTCAGGAGGTGTTTCAGCAAACACAAAACTTCGCGAAGCCTTCCAGGTACGCGGACAAAACAAAACATGGAACATCTATATTCCTAAATTTAGCTACACCACCGACAATGCCGCAATGATAGCCATGAACGGATACTACAAGTATTTAGACAAAGAATTCTGCCCTATCGAAAAGCCCGCCTTTGCACGCGTAACGGTATAAAACAAAAAATTACTAAAACTCAACACATCAAACACAATGGAATTAGATCTCAAACTAACCTCTAAAGAGATTAACGAAATAATGTGGAGTTGCGGGAAAACCCTCTCCACCGCAGAAAGTTGCACTGCAGGCAGAATTTCAGCTGCCATTACAGCCGTACCCGGCAGTTCTGACTATTTCAAAGGCGGACTCATCTGCTATTCGGATCAAATCAAGCAAAATTTTCTCAACGTTGACGAAAAAATTATAGAAGAAAAAACATCCGTATGCGAAGACGTTGTTCGCCAAATGGTTGTCGGAGCAAACGAACTTTTCGGCACAGACTATGCGCTTGCCATTAGCGGTTTCGCCGGACCTGGCGGCCCCGATGGCGGCAGAAGCGGTGTACTCGTAGGTACAATTTGGATTGCAGTTGGCAACAAAGACAATATTCAAACACGCGTAATCGAAGAAGACAACGGTCGCGACAAAAATCTGTCCTCTGCCACCTCCATAGCCATACACATGCTACACGATTATTTGAAAGAAAACTGCCCTAAAGAACAGAAAATTGAAGAAATCTAATTACAAAATCAGACTTCTTACAACATAATCATGTGTTAAAGAGCAAAAAATCATAAAAACATTTGCTTGTTAAGAAATATTGTCTTAATTTTGCACTCCGTATTGAGAGAATACCTATAAGAAACCTAAAGAGAAAAGATAGCAATGTCTAAAATTTGTCAAATTACAGGAAAGAAAGCCATGATTGGCAACAACGTTAGCCACTCAAAGCGTCGCACAAAGCGCACTTTTGACGTTAACTTGTTTTCAAAGAAATTTTATTATGTAGAGCAAGACTGCTGGATCTCACTCAAGATCTCTGCCGCTGGTCTTCGACTCATCAATAAAGTAGGTCTCGATGCTGCACTCAACAGTGCTGTAGCAAAGGGATATTGCAATTGGAAAGAAATTAAAGTAATCGGCTAAGATTAATAACTATGGCAAAGAAAGCAAAAGGTAACCGCGTTCAGGTGATTCTCGAATGCACCGAACACAAAGAAAGTGGTCTTCCTGGAACTTCACGTTATATCACTACGAAGAACCGTAAGAACACACCCGAGCGTATGGAGTTGAAGAAGTACAACCCCATCCTCAAGCGTATGACAATTCACAAAGAAATCAAGTAAGAAATAAGCCATGGCAAAGAAAGTAGTCGCAACTCTTAAGACTGGCCAGAACGACGGCCGTTCTTACAC
>JAEIGA010016048.1_pt1 | contig 11401 bp, 12 predicted proteins | sample 9270691 | NCBI WGS metagenome assembly JAEIGA01 (sample SAMN17057246, study PRJNA624740) | gut metagenome | biome: biome; isolation source: fecal sample | host: Bos grunniens | place: China: Xizang | collected 2019
AAGTGCCCGGGTATGAAATTTTAATCAGAGAGAGGTATTCAAAATCAGTGTTTTACAAAACAAAGAAAGAATTTACTGAAATCAAGATTCGTTTTGCCGAAATCAAGAAATAATTTTTCAAAATCAAGATTTGAAAAAGCAGAGTCAATAAAGAAGTGATTTTAGTTTGAAATAGGTGTTTCGAAGCTTTGAAAAACAAGGTAAAAATCAATAAATAATACGATAATATTATTTTTGTTGTCGTTTAGTTTTGCTAAGTGCAAAAAAAATAGTAGTTTTGTAGTCTGATATTTCAGAGAATAAAAATCAAATAGCGAATATAAACATAAAAATAGGTGAGATAATGGATAAATTACTTTTATTGGGAGACGAGGCTATAGCACAAGCCGCAATAGATGCAGGCTTGTCGGGAGTATTTGCTTATCCCGGAACCCCATCTACCGAAATAACAGAGTATATTCAAGACTCTAAGCAAGCGAAAGAATTAGGAATAAGAAGCAATTGGGCTGCTAATGAAAAGACAGCAATGGAAGCTGCCTTGGGAATGAGCTATGCAGGAAAAAGAGCAATGTTTTGCTGTAAGCATGTCGGAATAAACGTAGCGGCAGACCCTTTTATGAACTCTGCAATCACAGGAGCAAACGGAGGATTGATATATATAGCAGCCGATGACCCTTCAATGCACTCTTCACAAGATGAACAAGATTCAAGATTTTATGGAGATTTTGCATTGATTCCTGTTTTGGAACCATCGAATCAACAAGAAGCTTACGATATGGTGCATTATGGATTTGACCTTTCTGAAAAGTATCATGTTCCTGTAATGATGAGAATCACCACTCGTATGGCTCACTCTCGTGCAGGTGTGGTTAGACGTGAGGTTTCAAAGCAAAATGCGATCACTTTGCCGGAAAAGAAAAATCAATTCATATTGTTGCCTGCTAACGCAAGAGTTCAATACAAGGAATTGTTGGAAAAACAAGCTAAATTGGTGGTTGAAAGCACAACATCAGGATTTAATAAGTATATAGATGGAAAAGACAAATCTGTAGGTGTAGTTGCCTGTGGTATTGCTTACAACTATTTGATGGAAAACTACAAAGACGGAGAGTGTCCTTATCCTGTGTTGAAGATTTCTCAATATCCTATGCCTGAAGACTTGTTGAATAAGTTGTATGATGAGTGTGAGTCAATTTTGGTATTGGAAGAAGGACAGCCATTGTACGAACGTTTGATTAAAGGCTTGTTGAATAAAGGTAAAAAGGTGAGTGGACGTTTGGATGGTGCGTTACCAAGAACAGGAGAGTTGAATCCGAATTTGGTAGGTAAAGCATTAGGGTTGAATGTTAAAGAAGGATTCCCTATACCTTCGTTAGTCGCTCCAAGACCTCCAAAATTGTGCGACGGATGTCCTCATATCGATTCTTATAAAGCTTTGAATGAAGCAATGCAAGAACATGGAGAATATAAGGTGTTTGCTGATATAGGTTGCTATACTTTGGGAGCGTTGCCACCATTGAAGGCAATATACACGACAGTTGATATGGGAGCATCTATCACTATGGCAAAAGGTGCGGCAGAAGCAGAATTGAGACCTACAGTAGCGGTAATCGGAGACTCAACATTTACACACAGCGGTATGACAGGCCTTTTGGATTGTTGCGTTGATAATGTTCCTGTAACAGTAATGATATTGGATAACGGCATTACCGGTATGACTGGCTCACAAAAGTCATCTGCAACAGGCAGAATAGAAAGCATTTGTCAAGGTATTGGAGTTGACCCTGCACACATAAGAGTAATCAATCCGCTTGCAAGCAGATTTGAGGAAAATGTAAGAATTATAAAAGAGGAATTGGAATACCAAGGCGTTTCTGTTATAATTCCGAGAAGAGAATGTATCGTTTGGGCCAACAAGAAGCGTAAAATGGCTAAGAAATAATCGAAGTAAACCAAATAAAGGAGATTATAAAGATGAAAATAGACATAATATTGTGCGGAGTAGGTGGTATGGGAGCATTAAGTTCGGCAGCAATCATATCAAAAGCAGCACTTGAAATGGGAATGTATATGAAGCAAGCCGAAACTCACGGAATGAGTCAAAGAGGTGGTGATGTACAATCGCACCTTCGTCTTTCTGACCAACCGATTGCTTCAGACCTTATTCCGGAAGGCGAATGCGATATAATCCTTTCTGTTGAACCAATGGAGGCTTTGAGATATTTGCCATTCTTGAATCGTGAAACAGGTTGGGTGATTACCAATCAAAATCCTTTTGTCAATATTCCAAACTATCCTGATCAAGAAGCAGTGTTGGCAGAAGTAAGAAAAATCAAGAACCATATCTTGTTTGATGCAGATAAAATAGCAAAAGAAATCAACAATCCTAAGGGAACAAACATGGTAGTTCTTGGTGCAGCTTCAAAATATTTGGGAATAGATATTGAAAAACTTGAAGCAGCTGTAAGAAGTAACTTTGCAAGAAAAGGCGATGCCATAATAGATGCAAACATTGCAGCATTGAGAGCAGGAAGAGAAGTTGCAGATAAAATGTAATTAAAATCATTCTTATAGGATAGCGAAGCATCGATTGAGTGTCTTGATTCGGTGCTTCGCTTTTTGTTTCTTATTAAATACAATAAGCAATGAAAATAACATTGGGCTTTGGCAGTAATTTGGGAGAAAGAAAAGAGACAATAGAACAGGCATACGAACTTTTGGAGAAGGAATTGGGCGAGATGATTTCAAAATCGTCTTTTATAGAGACCGAACCATGGGGATTTACATCTGATAATATGTTTATGAACTCTGTTGCTGTGTTTGAAACAGAAAAAACGCCTATGCAGGCTCTTGAAATCTGTAATATGATTGAAGAGAAATTGGGCAGGAGACGAAGTGCCGATGATGTGGGTTATGCTTCCCGAAGCATAGATATTGATATTCTTTTTTGCGATTCTCAAATCATCGATACCCAACGCCTAAAAGTTCCCCATCCTTTGATAGAAAAGCGAGATTTTGTTTTGAATCCGCTCAAAGAAATAATGCCTGAGTTTATTCATCCTTTAATTGGGAAAAAAATAATTGACATTTTTTTCGGATAAATAGGTAAAAAATGCTCTGTTTTTAAGAAAAAGCTATTCCATTTCTTTGTTTTTAAGCTAAAAAATCTGCAAAAAACGATCTAAAAACAGAAATAATTTTCACGAAAAAAAGAAAAAAATCGGTCAAATTCGGAGACGAGAAACTGAAACAAAGAAAGAAAAAAATGAATCTTGATTTCAGAAAAATGAATCTTGATTTCAGAAAATTCTTTCTTTGTTTTGTTTTAGCGAGGTTTGTAGAGGGTAAATTTTAATTGTATATTAGTTGTGCAATGTAGTGAATTGCAGATTGTTATCTTTGTTTAGTGAAAATAAAAACAAAAAAATAGGGAGCTAATCTTCGATTACTCCCTTCCTTTGTACATCTGGCCGGAATCGAACCAGCACGGGTTTTATCCCACTAGATTTTGAGTCTAGCGCGTCTACCTATTCCGCCACAGATGCTCCTGATTTGCGATTGCAAAGGTACAACATTTTTTTAATTCTGCAAATAATTCTGCTTTTTTTTTTCAAATTGAGAAAATGTATGTACCTTTGCACTGTCAAAATCAGTCATTCTTTATAGAGGAAAATTATGTCAGAAACACAACAAAAAGACACAACGGCTCTTTTTACAGGTAGAGCAACAAACTACTTGGCACAAAAGATTTCCGACGTGTATCAAAAACCATTGGGTAACTCTATCGTTTTGCAATACGCAGACGGAGAGTTTCAGCCTTCTTATGAGCAAAATTTAAGAGGCTGTGATGTTTTTATAATTCAATCAACCTTTGCTCCATCTGACAACTTGATGGAGTTGTTAATGCTTGCTGATGCAGCTAAAAGAGCTTCTGCACAAAGAATTATCGCAGTTATTCCTTATTTTGGCTTTGCTCGCCAAGACAGAAAGGATAAACCAAGGGTTCCGATTGCGGCAAAATTGGTTGCAGATTTGTTGCAGACAGCAGGAGTCAGCAGAGTAATAACCATGGATTTGCATGCAGACCAAATTCAAGGCTTTTTCAATATCCCTGTTGACCATTTGTTGGCTTCTTCCATATTTATACCTTATTTAAGAGGGCAAGACGTTGCGACAGAAGACCTTTTGTTCGCTTCACCTGACGTTGGGGGAACAAAAAGAGCAAGTCAATATGCAAAGACTTTGGGAACTGGCTTTGTGATGTGCTACAAGCAAAGAAACAAACCAAATGAAATCGGAACGATGCAGCTTATTGGCGATGTGAAAGGTAAACATGTGATTTTGGTTGATGATATTATCGATACCGGAAACACGCTTTGCAAGGCGGCAGAGTTGATAAAATCTTGCGGAGCAGCAAGTGTGAGGGCAATGATTACTCACCCTGTTTTGAGCGGAGAGGCAATGGAAAAAGTGGAAGCCTCATGTATGGAGGAGTTGATAGTAACCGATACAATACCTTTGAGAAGGGAAAGTTCAAAGATAAAAGTGCTTTCAACCGCGTCAATCTTTGCAGAAGCAATCAGAAGAGTTGAAAATTACGAATCGATAGCAGATTTTTACGAAATAGCAGTTAAACAAAAAGGTGTTGTGGAAAGATTCTAATGCACCTGTATTTAATAACAATAAAATAAAATTAAAATGTACACAGTATCTATGAGCGGTTCTCGTAGAGAGAACGTAGGGAAAAAAGATGCAAAATCATTGCGTAAACAAGGCTTAGTACCTTGCGTGGTTTATGGAGGAGCAGAGGAGCAATTAAGATTTTCTGTTGAGCAAAAAGCATTCAAACCGTTGTTGTTTACTCCTGACACAAACTATGTTGAATTGGAAATCGATGGTCAAAAATTCAGAGCTATTCTTCAAGAAATCCAATACCATCCAGTAACAGATGAGGTATTGCACGCTGATTTCTTGAGAATATTCGACGACAAGCCTGTAACAATTTCAATACCTGTAAAGACAGTTGGAACAGCTCCCGGAGTATTACAAGGTGGTAAATTGATGACTAAAATACGTAAGTTAAAGGTTAAAGGTTTGCCAGATGCTATACCTCAATATGCAGAGGTTAATATCAGCGAATTGGGTATTGGTCAAGGAGTTAAAGTTGAGCAAGTCTCAATTGACAATGTTGAATTGATGGACGTAAAATCAAGTATTGTTGTTTGGGTAAAACCAACTCGTGCTTCTGGAAAATAATTCAAAGTAAGATATTTGTTTCTTAAGGCTGTACGGAATCTGTACAGCCTTAATTTTTGAGATATGAAGTATTTGATAGTAGGACTCGGTAATCCGGGAGCAGAGTATGAGCAGACACGTCATAATATCGGTTATATGGTATTGGATAAGTTTGTTCAGAATATAAATAGCGAAAATCCGGCTAACTCATGTAAGTTCTCAACGGAACGACATGCTTATGTGGCTCAAACCAAAGTAAAAGGAAGAACGTTGGTGCTTGTAAAGCCTACAACTTATATGAATTTAAGTGGTAAGGCTGTAAAGTATTGGCTGGATAAAGAGAAAATCCCAATTGAAAATTTGTTGATTATTGTTGATGATTTGGCGTTGGATTTGGGTGCGATTCGCATGAGAATGGGTGGAAGTGATGGCGGACACAACGGATTGAAAGATATAATTGCATCTTTAGGGCATAACAAATTCAATCGTTTGAGATTTGGTATTGGAAATAACTTTTCGAGAGGTAGACAAGTCGATTTCGTTTTGGGAAAAATAGAAGGTGAAGATTGGAGAACGACAGAAGAAAAACTTGATCTTTGTACCGATATAATCAAGTCTTTTGTGAGCATAGGTATGGATAGAACCATGAATATGTTTAACGGAAAGTGATCCTAACTATTCGGTTTGCAGGTGCTTATTATATAATCTGCGACATCTTTTGGAGGAATGCTTTTAACGCATTCGCAGTTGGTGTCTTTTCTACAGATGTTGCAAGATTTTTCTTTGCAGAATATTTTGACGTTCTTTCCAATTGGCCGCCAACGTCCTGGATCCATCGGTCTTATAGGAGGGAAAAGTCCTATTGCATGTTTGTTTAGTATGGCTGCTATGTGCAAAGGACCTGTGCTTGCCGCAATCAGAAAGTCTGAATCATTAATCAAACTGATATATTCTTCCAAAGATAATTGTCCACTCAAATCATAAACATTATCAATCTTATTATCAAATAAATATTGTCTGAATAATTCTCCTTCAGACTCTGTTCCACAAACAAAAATCCTGAATTTGGTTTTATCCAATAAGTTAATCAATGTTTTGAAATTTTCCAATCCCCATTCTCTTGCACTGCCATTGCTTTTCGGATGCAATATTACGTACTTGAAATCTTCGTTTTCAGAGATGTAACCTTTGGGATAATCACTCCTTTTCACAGATACATTCAATAATTCTGTGATATTGTCAAATGAAATCTTGTTCTGTAAGCCCGAAACCTTGTTTAATAATTTTAGATTCAAGATTGCTTCATGTTCATTTGATTTTCTGCGTGAGAAGTTAATCAAACGGTTGCAATATAGTAGGTTATGAACTCTATGAGATGTGCCTATGCGATATTTGATTTTTGCTTTTTTGCAGACTTTTGCTATTTGTTTATCGGGGAATACAAGAATTGCCGTGTTGATATTTTTATTCTGCAACACAGTATGAGCTTTTTTGAGATCTTTTCTTAAATCGTCCCAATTCAAAAAATCATCTATGTCATCGCATAGTTCAATCACTGCTTTGGTGTAGCTTTTGCCAAGAAAGATTACTTTACTTGATGGTAAATAACGTTTTATGGCTCCGACCAAAGGTAAGGTTAATACAACATCTCCAATAGAATCTGTTCTACTTACAAGTATTGTCATTGTTATTTAATTCTTTGAGTTTGGCATATTTCAAAAAGGTTGCAGTGGCTGAAAGTTTACACACTTGATAGCCGGCATAGCCGTCAAGGAACCCTAACTTGAAAATATAGTCTCTCAAAAATTTCCATTTGGGACGAAAATACAATCCCAACAGATTTGTTCTCTTGCCCTTACTATGGGCTTCTTGTGCAGTCAAAGTTGTGAATCTATCTAATTGTTGCAAGTGTGAAGATGTGTTATTGTAAGAATAGTGCAACAAATCGCCTTTTAGATGTATTATTTCTGTGTTTTCAGGCAATGCAAGCGTTTCATGAACAAAGTCTCCTTGCCATTTAATTGTGGATTTGCTGAAAATACGGATTTTTTTATCGGGATACCAACCACAATGTTTTATCCAACTGCCACAATAATTTGTAAGCCTTGATACTTCGTAAACTTTAGATGATTCAGATTCGGATTGCTTGATTTGTAATATGCTTTTTGTTAATTCTTCCGATAAAGCCTCATCTGCATCTATAGATAGAATTGTATCATGTGTAGCATGAGCGTTTGCATAGTTCTTTTGAGCGGAATATCCCAGCCATTCTTGCTGATAGAACCTTACAAACGAAAAACTCTTGGATATTTCTTCTGTTTTATCTTTGGAAAATGAATCGACAATAATAACTTCATCTGCAACACCCTGCAAAGAAGCCAAACATCTCGAAATATTAGCCTCTTCGTTCAGTGTTATAATGACTGCAGAAATAAGCATAAGGATTATAAAATCTTCTCAACGTCTTTGAAAACGAACTCTCTGACCGACGGAAGCAAGGTATTAACGTTTATAATATCGATTTGCTTCTTTGGAATGGCTTTATCCATTTCCATTCCTACTTTCTCGGCAATTCCTTCCGTTGCTTTGTCTGAAAATTCTATGTAAAGCGTTATGTTTTTAGGGCGTTTTTCTTGTGCAGAAACAAAAGCCTTGTGAGCCCAGACGGATTTTATTTCATAGTCTTCAAGAGCTTCCAATATCTCTGCAATGAGTTTTTTTCTGCTTCTTCTTGCCCACCAACCCGGTTTGCGTTGTTTATCCTTTAATGCTTTGGATAAATGTTTGTTTGTTTGTTTGTCTATCATGACAATGAAATTAGAGTTGCTGTTCTCTTATAATTTTACCAAACCTGCAAAACCCATGAAGGCCATTGCAAGGATTCCTGCTGTAACCAATGCAATAGGAATACCTTTTACTCCTTTTGGAACCTCTACAAGTTCAAGGTGTTCTCTTAAACCTGCAAAAATAACCATTGCAAGAGTGAATCCGAGTGATATTCCTATGGTGTATGTTATTCCTTCCAAAAGATTGTATCCTTTTTGCACAACTAAAATCGATATACCCAAAACAGCACAGTTTGTTGTAATCAAAGGTAGGAATACTCCCAAAGCCTGATAAAGTGATGGGCTGATTTTCTTTAATATAATCTCAACCATTTGCACCAAAGCGGCAATAACCAAAATGAAAACAATGGTTTGCAGAAATTCTATACCAAAAGGTACCAACACAAACTTTTGCAGTAAAAATGTCACTATTGTTGAAAGGGTCATTACGAAAACAACAGCCGCACCCATGCCTGCCGCCGTGCTTACTTTTGTAGATACGCCCAAGAAAGGGCAAATTCCCAAGAATTGAGATAAAATAACATTGTTTACAAATACTGCAAAAATGATAATAGTTATGTATTCCATAGCTTTTGAACTTAATTTTTATTTTTGCAAAGCTAACATTTTTTTCTCAATTCGCAAACAAAGACAAGCTTTTTTTTGTTTTATTCCTGTGTAACGCACACATACAAAGCGAGATGGTAAAAAGAATAAATCATTCTCAACGCTCAAAAAGTTGCTGTTTGGATATGTGAAAATAAATCTTGATTTCGTTTGAATGAATCTTTGTTTTAGAAAATTGTTTCTTGATTTCAGTAAATTAAAACAAAGAAAGAATTTTGTGATTCTAAACATCTGAAAAGCAGAGAGATATTTGAGTATGCTAAAATGACGATTCTGTCGGTGGTTTCAAGGTTTGGATTTTTGTATCTTTGCAAGGAAAATATAGAAACCAAAATATGAAACTTTTTTTTAGAGAATTGGGTAATCCGGATGCAGATACGATAATGATAAATCATGGTTGGCTGGGACGTAGTGAGCATTGGTTAAACATAGGTAAGTTCTTGGCAGACTGCGGTTATCATGTAATTATTCCGGATTTGCCAAATCATGGACATAGTTTTCATACCGAGATATTCACTTATGATTCTATGGCAAGGTTTTTACATGATTTTCTTGCCAATCATTCAAAGGGAAAACCTATACTTGTTGGTCATTCGATGGGTGGAAAGATTGCGATGAAGATGCTTGATTTTTATCCTGCGGATTATGAAAAGCTGATAGTGGTTGATATATTGCCGATGGCTTATCCTGAATTGTGCAAAAAAGGTTCAATTGCCGATGTAATATTACAAACAGATTTAACGTTGTTTCAAAGCAGGCATGAGTTGTTTGAGCATTTTAAGCGATTTGTTTCAGATAAAGGCTGGTTGGCATTGCTGATGCAGAATATCGAGGTGAAGAAAAAGAGTTTGCATTGGCGAAGTAATGCTGTTTTGTTGGCAGAAAGCATGAATGAAGTCGCAGGAGGTGTGAACTTGAATAAAAATTCAGTCGAAGCTTTGTTGATTTGCGGTTCGGAAAGTGAGTTTACACGGAGAGAGGATAGGCTCTTGTTTTCGTCTGTTTATGAAAATTCAAAGATAATCGAAATAAAAGAAGCTTCACATTGGGTTTTTGTCGATCGGCCTGCCGCTTTTTTGAAAGAAATTGCCATGTATTTGAAATAAAATTAAGTTAAACGATATTTTTTCTTATCTTTGCAATATTAAGTTTGGGTTATGACGGTACAGATTGAGTTACTATTATTAGTTCTTTCGGCCTTGTTCTTTTTAAGCGTGTTTGCAGGAAAGGCAAGTTCGAAATACGGCGTTCCGGCTTTGCTTTTATTCCTTGCTGTCGGTATGCTGTGCGGAACGGATGGCGTTGGGATAGAGTTCGATAATATTTACATTGCCCAAACCATAGGAACGGTTGCTTTGTGTATCATTCTGTTTTCCGGAGGTATGGATACAAAATTTTCGGAAATAAAACCGATAATGTTACAAGGCTTTTTGCTTTCGACCGTAGGAGTTTTGCTTACGGCCTTGTGTGCAGGTGTTCTGATTTGGCTTGTCTTAGGATGTACAATGCCCGGAGCGGGAATCGGCTTTTTGTCATCGCTTTTGTTGGCGGCAACCATGTCTTCGACCGATTCAGCATCAGTGTTCTCGATACTTCGTTCAAAGGGGGTACATTTGAAACAAAATTTGCGTCCGATGCTTGAGCTGGAAAGTGGAAGTAATGACCCGATGGCTTATATGCTTGTAATAACCATTTTGGATGTAATGAAAATGGGAACGGAAGTAAGCGGTTGGATGATTGTTTTCAAATTATTGATGCAGCTTGTTGTTGGAGGATTGGCCGGTTATTTGTTTGGTAAGTTGGCAGTCTTTGTTATAAATAAAATAAAAATAGGAAACGATGCACTTTATCCGATATTGGTACTGACGTTTTGTATTTTTATATTTTCGGCAACTTATTACCTTCAAGGGAACGGATATTTGGCTGTTTACATAGGCGGATTGGTTATTGGAAATTCCAAATTTGTTCATAAGCGTTCTTCGATGAAATTTTTTGAAGGGTTGGCTTGGTTGTTTCAATTGGTGATGTTCCTTACTTTAGGCTTGCTTGTGAATCCACATGAGTTGCTTCCGATTGCATTGCCTGCCTTGATAATAAGTTTGTTGATGATTTTAATAGCACGACCTTTGTCTGTTATTTTGTGTTTGTTACCATTCAGAAAAATGGGCGTAAGAGCCAAATCTTATATTTCTTGGGTTGGTTTGCGTGGAGCGGTGCCTATTATTTTTGCAATCATGCCTTTGGCCGAGAATATACCACATGCTCGGTTGATGTTTAATATAGTGTTCTTCTGTACATTGGTTTCGTTGCTTATTCAAGGGACTTCTTTACCTTTGGTGGCTCGTTGGATGAAACTATCCGAGAAATCGAAGGATGTTTCCAAATTACGAGACTTTGATATAGATGTCTCTAATGATATAAAAACCGTTTTGGCAGAAGTGGAATTAAATGAAAATACATTTGAAGTAGGAAATCGTTTGATGGATATAAAACTACCGGATAACTCTTTGGCTGTTATGGTTAAAAGAGAAGAGAAGTATTTTGTTCCAACAGGAAAAACGGAATTAAATCCAAAAGATAAACTCCTTATAATGACAGATGATTATGACTCTTTACAAGAAGTTTATAAAAAATTAAAAGTAGAAAAGTAAAAATTAAACACATAATAGAAGAAATGAAAATATTAGTATTAAATTGCGGAAGTAGTTCTATCA
>JAEIGA010016049.1_pt1 | contig 11401 bp, 7 predicted proteins | sample 9270691 | NCBI WGS metagenome assembly JAEIGA01 (sample SAMN17057246, study PRJNA624740) | gut metagenome | biome: biome; isolation source: fecal sample | host: Bos grunniens | place: China: Xizang | collected 2019
ATAGAGGAAGAACTGACCGTCAGCCAACTTGTCGCCCTTGATGCCCCACTTGAAGCGAACATCGCTTGGGAAGCAATCGCGAACCTCTGGCAAACGGAGGTACTTGTTGATAGCAACGGTGTCGGCAGCAGTAGCAGCACCAAGAACTGCACCACCTGCATAACCAGGGTTCAAGAGTGCGAGCAATGGGTTGCGCTCACGAGTGAAGCGAGCAGCAGCTTCCTCCGCCTTTGCCTCCTCCGACAACTCGGCAGCCAAAGCTGGAGCGTCGTTATTAACCTTAGCCTCTACCTCCTTGTTAGCGTCTTTGTATGCCTTAACAGCCATATCAGCACGCTGCAATGCTGGGAGCAACTCCTGGCCATTGTAGGTTGTCCAGAACTCCAACGAAGCGGTACCCTGAAGGAGCTTACGAACACGCTCTGGCTCCTTAACGCCTGGCAACTCAACCAAGATACGGTTTGAGTTTGGCATACGCTGAATGTTTGGCTGAACAACGCCGAAGTGGTCGATACGGCTACGGATAATGTTGAACGAAGCTGCGAGAGCGTCGTCAGTCTCCTGCTTCAAAATCTTAACAACCTCGTTGTCTGACATACCCGACTTGATATCCTTGCGGTCTGGGCTTACGAAGAGGTCTGCCAAAGGCGCACCATTCGAAGCCTTCGAGTAAGCCTCTGCCAAAGTCTCGATGTAACCACCTGTACCCTGGCGAAGAGCCTCGTTAGCCTCGGCAATAGCAACTACGAAGTTAGGATCGTGCTGGCTCTCGCCTGCAAGCGACTTAACTACATCCTCAACCTGAATCTCGAGCATTACATTCATACCGCCCTTCAAGTCGAGACCGAGGTTAATCTCCTTCTCCTTGCACTGCTTGTAGGTAAACGAAGTAAGACCTACATTGTAAACTGTTTTGTTCTCGATAGAATCGAGATAGTACTGCTGCATCGAAGCCTGCTCCTCGGCAGGGAACGATTTTGCATACTCTACGGCAGCCTTCTCAACACTTTGTGTCTTCAAAGTAAACGAAAGCTGGTAGAGGCAAGCCAAACCCATAAGAATGGCTACCCATTTAATTACTCCTTTGCTTTGCATTTGAGTTAAAAATTTAATTGGTTAATATTATTGTAATTTAATTTGTGTCAATCTCTCGCGTACGCGCTATGCTCGCATATACGCGATAAATCGTGCAAAGATAACAAAAAAATCCCAATAAACAATAGTTTGACGATTTTATCGCTTTTTATCGCTTTGTGTAGATAGATATCTCGAAAAAGTGGTGGTATTCCATATTATAAAATTGTTGTGACTATATTTTTCGTATATTTGCAAAAATTATAAACCATTAAACATATCTTTATTATGAAGAAATTGTCCCTTATTGTATGCTTGACGATAGCAGCAGTATTTTCGGTATCGGCACGCAAAACCCCTGTTTTAACTTACGGAACACCCGAGAGTGTAGGTATGAATGGAGAGTATCTCGCTCATACGATAGATTCCATCGCTAACGCTTCAATTGAAGCCGGTTGTTTTCCTGGTTGTCAGATTTTAGTGGCTCGAAAGGGCAAAATCGTGCATCATAAGAGCTATGGCTATCACACAACAGATAAGTTGCGCGCAGTAGAGAATGACCATCTCTACGATATGGCATCTTGCACAAAGGTTATGGCTGCAACTATCAGCTTAATGCACCTTGCAGACCAGAAGAAACTCGACCTAGACAAGCCTATATCAACCTATTTGAAGGAGTTTAAGGGTTCGAACAAAGCGGATTTAACCCTTCGCGAGATACTTACCCACCAAAGCGGTTTGCGTAACGAGAGCTACACTCGCTTGTATGTTACCAAGGATAAGCAATTGAACCCAAAATGGTTTAGCACTACCCAAAGCGAGGAGTTTCCGAATTACTATGGTAATGGATACTATTCCCATAAGGACTCTCGCCAAAAAATATTTAACCGTGTCGTTAAGCAGAAGGTGGGCGAGAAAAAGTTCCATTATTCGTGCTACAACTTCCACCTTACTGCATTCTTGGTGGAGCGTATTACAGGCCGTAACTACGAGGAGTATCTCTACGAGGAGTTCTATAAGCCTCTCGGAGCAAAAGATGCAATGTATAACCCTACACGCAAATACTCGCTCGAGCAGATTGTGCCTACCGAAATCAAGAATCGCTACCGCCAACTCATACATGGTGTAGTTCACGACGAAATAGCTGCATATATGGGCGGAGTGTCGGGTAACGCTGGCCTTTTTGCCAACTCGGCAAGCCTTGCTCCAATTTTGCAGATGTTGCTCAATGGTGGAGTATATGATGGCAAACGCTATTTTAAGCGTAAGACTATCAAAGAGTGGACATCGTGTCAATATCCAGAGAATGGTAACCACCGCGCTGTTGGCTTCGACCGCCGTCGCTTGAATGATAACCTTCCACTTGCGGAGCGTACCACAAAGCCATACTACTATGCACCATCTGCTTCGGAGCAGAGCTTTGGACACTCTGGATTTACAGGCACAATGGTTTGGGCGGATCCAAAAGAGGATTTGGTGTTTGTATTCCTCTCTAATCGTGTGTATCCTACTCGTAAAAATAAGGTATACTTCAAGCTTAACCCTCGCACAAAGTGCCACGAGGCAGCCTACGAAGCAATCAAAAGATACAAGAAGTAGCTTGTATCTTTTGATTGCTAAGGTGTGTTACCCACCCCCTAAATCCCCCTCCTGTGAGGGGGACTTATTTTTGATACAAGAAGTAGCTTGTATCTTTTGATTGCTAAGGTGTGTTACCCACTCCCTAAGCCCCCATAAAATGAGGGCTTATTTTTTGATAAATCGTGTTAAATCCCAAAATAATTCTCAAATTGTTTGCAGGTCTAAAAAATTAGACCTATATTTGCATAGACAAAACATAAAACACATATAACAATGCCTACAATTTTTGAGATTTTTGGACTTCGTTTTTTCTTTTACTCTGATGAGCATATGCCTATCCATGTTCATATCGAGTATGGAGGAAACGATGCAAAGATTGAGATTGCAACTCGTAGGGTAGTACAAAACCGAGGTTTGAAACCAAGAGAGTTAAAGAAAGCAACGCAGTTGGTTGAAATGTATGAGCAGGAGATAATCAAAGCTTGGCACGATTATTTCGATAAAGAGTAAAAACTATGACTATGGAGAAGATTGTTAAAATTTCGTTTTGCGGTAACGATATATGTGTCGTTACCGACAGTGGGAAGGAGTACCGCAAGGCGTTAGAGTTCTTCCCCACTTTGAAGGATGCAACCCCATTACAACGAGAGCATTACCAAATCAATAAGTTTGGCGATGCGGTGCGTTGGGCAGAGATAGACGAGGATATTCACATCACAAGCTTAACAGATGGTGCTCAGCCGACCGAGAATGCTATTTCCGAGGCATTTCGCAAATTCCCATTTCTTAATGTGTCGGAGGTAGCTCGCTCGCTTGGTATGCACAAGAGCCTACTCTCGAAGTATATCTACGGCACAAAGAAGCCTTCGGAGAAACGAGAAAAGGAAATCCTTGATGCATTGCGAGAGTTCGGCCGACAATTGGCAAACATCTAATAAAGCCAAAGGGAGTTGACTGAATTCGTCAACGAACACAAAAAAAGACGACTTGAAAAAGTCTATATTACTTATTCGGTACGCCTAAAGACTTTGTAATAGGATTCGAACGGTCGCTGCAGGATTGAGCAGAGCAAAAGTTGAGAGATAGGCATTAAAACCGGAGGTTTTGAAGGTTAATTGAAAAGCAGATATCAAACTTGTTTGATTAGATGATTTTCGATTAAGATTCAGTAGTTGCGTAGCAACAAAGGCTATCTCGTAACTTGCAGACAACTCTGCCACGCCGCCACCGACTGACTGAATTCGTCAACGAACACAAAAAAAGACGACTTGAAAAAGTCGTCTTGATTTTGTGGGAGTTGACGGATTCGAACCGCCGACCCTCTGCTTGTAAGGCAGATGCTCTAAACCAGCTGAGCTAAACTCCCTTGTTGTTTGCGAGTGCAAAGGTAGTGCTTTTTTTGTTACTCGCAAATTTTTACTGATAATTTATTGAAAAAAGTAGCCTGAAAGTATATTCCAGGCTACTTCGTGTATGATAGTGTATTATTTAACTTCTAACTTGCCAGTCAAACGGATATCTGCCGAAGATGCTCCTACATATACGGTAAATACTCCTGGCTCAACCTTGAATTTGCGTTCGATAGGGTCGAAGAAACGGAACGCCTCATCATCAAGACGAATGCTTACGCGCTTGCTCTCGCCAGCTTTGAGGTGGACCTTATCAAATCCCTTCAACTCCTTGGCAGGACGAATGAGCGAGCATTCGTCATCACCTACATACACCTGTGCAACCTCTGCACCTGCCATCTTGCCACTATTCTTGATATCGAAGCTTACGACAAACTCCTTGCCATCAGCCTTAATCTCAAGATTCGAGTAGTCGAATGTTGTGTAGCTCAAACCAAATCCGAATGGGAACAACGGCTTAACACCTGTCTTCTCGTAGCCACGATAGCCCATAAAGATACCCTCGCGATACTCTACGCGGGCGTGTGGGTTTATGGTGTGTGAACGAACACGGTCTACATTCTCGTGATAGTTTGCCGCACTTGGGTTGTCCTCCAACTTGGCCTCGATAGAGATAGGCAACTTACCTGATGGAGAGATTTTACCCGTGATAATCTCCGAAATTGCAAGACCTCCCTGCTGACCAGGATACCATGCCATAAGTATAGCCTTGACCTTGTCCATCCAAGGAGCCATCTCGATAGCGCCACCTCCATTCAATACAACGACAACATTTTGGTTGAGCTTGAGGATTGACTCGAGGTAATCAACCTGTCCGCGTGGTAGGTCGAATGTGCGGTCCGAATTCTCCTTCTCCGAAAGCTTGCTGTGACCAAGACAAACTACAACGCAATTGGCCTCCTTGATGATGTTGTTATGTGCGTCATCATCGACATATGGCAACTCAAAAGCCATCTCGGCATTGATAGAGCCACCAAGGTTCTGATGCTGAAGCTCGAACTTGTAGGTATGACCAGCCTTCATCTCAAGCTCCATGTAGCCCTGCTGATTGCTATCCTTGTGCCAACGGTCACGCATAACGAGCTGGTCATTGATGTAGCAACGATAACCATCGTTTGTGTTTACGGTAAAGTGGTAAGACTCATCTGTTGCTGGCTTGTAGTAGAAGGTGTGGCGGGTTGATACATTTACCATATCGTTGTGAGCGCCAAATTTATTCTCCAAAATGCCTACTTTGTCGGTTACAAAACTATGAGCCGGAGTTCCTTCGAGCTCACTGTTGGTGTAGTACTCTGCAGCAACACCCTTTGTTGTCATAGCCTTGTCGGCATAGACAACACCCGGAACGGGCAAGCACACCTTCGACATTGGTACATAGGTACTCTTAATCTTCTTGTCAATCTCGCTCATGCCCTTGGCTACAGAGTAGGAGATAAGCGGAGTTACGAAGCCACTACCTCCGCCTGTAACAATCTTATCGGCGTTAGGGCCACACACAACAACCTTACCCTTCTTAAATGGGAGGAAACCATCATTTTTGAGCATCACGATTGCGTTGCGCGAGAGTTTGTGAGCCACAGCATCACACTCGGGGTTGTTCTCAGGCAATGTCTTGTCCAACTGCTCACGCTTGTCGAACTCGAAAGCGAAGATTGTCTGAATGATGTTCTGGCATTTTGCATCGAGGGCTCTTTCGTCTATTACGCCCTGCTCCACCAACTGCTTAATGAGTTCGGGTTTCATACATTGAGGTAATGGCATCTCCAAGTCGACACCCCAACGAACAACATTTACAGGCGAGTAGCACGATACCCAGTCCGACATAACGAAACCGTCGAAGCCCCACTGACCACGCAAAACATCCTGGTTGAGATACTTATCCTCCGAAGCGTGAACGCCATTGAGAAGATTGTACGAGGTCATGATAGTCGCAACATTACCCTCCTTTACTGCCTTCTCGAAAGCAGGGAAATAAATCTCGTTCAATGTACGCTCATCGACATCTGTCGAAACGCTATGACGCGCCCACTCCTGGTTATTACCTGCGAAGTGCTTGATGCAAGCCATTACTCCCATGCTCTGTACACCCTTGATATAAGCGGTAGCAATCTCGCCAGCGAGGTATGGATCCTCACCGAAGTACTCGAAGTTACGACCACACAATGGCGAACGATAGATGTTCGCACCAGGACCAAGTAAGATATGTACTCCGCGCGCACGCGCATCTTTTCCGAGCGAAACACCCATCTCCTGAATAAGGTCGGTATCCCAGGTTGCAGCTGCAGCGATGCCCGAAGGGTAGAGGGTGCTCTTGGTGTTATTACGCACACCCTGTGGGCCATCAGCCATACGCACTGCAGGCAAACCAAGACGCTCGATAGCGCGAACATACCAACGCTTATAACCTCCTACATAGGCTATCTTCTCTTCGAGTGTCATCTTCTTGACAACCTCCGCAGCGCGATCTTTATGCTCTTGCGTTACTTTGTACTGAGCAGACAGCGTAAACGAAAACGCTACAAACATTAAAAATAAAGCTAATTTTTTCATCTTCACAATGTGTATTATATTAAAACTGACAAATTCTGCCACAATCTAGCTGCAAATATACTATTTTATTTCAATATACAAATGATTAAATGAGTAGTGCGAAACTATTAAAAATATATTTTCATTTTTATTGGATTTTTTAAAAATTTATGTATATATTTGCATACACAAATTAACTAACACTCTACAAAATGGGACAGAAATCAAAGCGTTTGAATCTTATTAAGCGCATTATCAGCGAGGAGCTTATAGGCTCACAAGAGGACTTAATCAAGAAGTTGGCAGAATGTGGTGTACGAGCAACACAAAGTACGCTATCGCGAGACTTCAAGGAGATAAATATATCGAAGATGCCTCACCCCGACAAGGGCTACATCTATGTTTTGAGCGAGAAGCTCGGAGCCGAGATTGTTGCCAATGTAGCAAATATCGGAGAGGCTGTTGTAGATATTAAATTCTCGCATAATATTGCTGTTCTTGCAACAAAATCGGGCTACGCAAGTGCAATATCGGTTATTATCGATAGTCGTAAAATAAAGGATATTCTCGGTTCGGTTGCGGGTGACAACAACATTATCTTGATTCTACGCGAGGGTGCTACGCACGAAGATGTTGCAGCGCAAATACACCAAATGTTTCCGAATTTGAAATATTAGTAACTTGAATGGCTGCCCTTGCGTGACAGCCGTTTTTTTAATTCCTATAACTAGTTATTACAAAAACCAACCTTTTAATATTACTATGAAAAAGCTCGTTTTATTAGCATTAAGCCTATCTTTGGCAATGTCCGTATTCGCGCAAGAATACCAGACACACTATCAAAGCGTAACAGAACCCCAAACACTCCTACCTATCGGTTGTATGCCACGCCATACGCGACATGAGATTATCCTTCCAACGGTGAATGGCTACAATCTCTATTCGGCAGATTTACATATTCATACTACCCACTCCGATGGAACCCTCAATGTGAAGGGGCGCACCTATGAGGCTTGGCGCGATGGTTTGGATATTATCGTTTCAACAGACCATATGTCCATACGCGCAAATAAGGATAAAATAGGTGTGACAACTACCGACGAGGTGAAGGCCAAGCATGGCGCTCGTACTGCAAAATCGGTAGAAGAGGTGGTTAAGGCTGGTACCGACTTGGGATTATTGGTTATTCCGGGCGTAGAGCTAACAGGTTCTTCGTCAACCCAAGGACACTTCAATGCTCTCTTTACTACCGATAACAAAACAATCTACGATTATGACGGAATGCAAGCTATTCGCAATGCTCGCGCTCAGGGTGCATTGATTATGCATAACCACCCAGGTTGGCGTCACAAGACATTGGATAGAACTCCGTTTGAGGAGCAGGCTTATGCCGAAGGACTTATTGATGGTGTAGAGATTATGAATGGATATTATTTCTATCCGCGCGCTATCGAGGAGGCTAAATCGCGTAAATGGTTTATGGCAGCCACCACCGATATCCATGTCACAACTGCCCAGACCTATCGCGATAACAACCATTTGCGCAATATGACTATCGTATTTGCAAAGGAGTTGTCACTCGGAGCTGTTCGCGAGAGTTTGGAGGCACGCCGTACATTGGCATATTCGTTTGGCGTATTGGCAGGCGAGGAGTCGTTACTCCAAGATTTCTTTACTGCATCTATTAAGACAAAGAAACTTACCGCAAACAAAAAGAGCGCTCATGTGCAATTGACAAACACAACATCTATCCCATTTGTTGTGCGAGTTGGCAAGGGTAATCCTATCAATATCCCTGCATTGTCATCGGTTATTGTTTCGGCGAAGAGCGGAAAGCCGATTGTTTGCACCGTACTTAGTATGTGGTCGGGAATGGAACAGCACCCACAAGTTAAGTTGAAGTACTAATCGTACAGAGCTTTAAACAGCTCTTGTAATACAAATTTAGACAAAAGTGGCTGTCGCAACTTTGCTTGTTGGACAGCCACTTTTATATTATTGGTGTTGAGGTCTTAACAAATCCTGTACAACTTTCACAGGCGAGAAGGTCGAAATTGGCACATCGACAAAGATTGTGTTCCACTTTGCCATTGCGCCGTTCCACAAACCTGGCAACTCCTGTGCGCGCAACTCGCGACCACCGCTCGATTTTGATGAGATGAAGCCAGTCTTAGGGTCGGTGTAGCCCATCAAATCGAACTTCGAGCCATCAGCCTTGCGAACACCACATACCAAATCAACCGGATTGAAGTGGGTAGCAGCTTTCATCAAAGGCATATCTTCAGCCGAAATCTGGCTCGACTCGGCAATCTGCAACGACTGCGTGCCGTCGTCGTTCTTCACCCAGAATGGACCTCCGCCAGGCTCGCCCTCGTTGCGTACCATACCGCAAACGCGGATAGGGCGGTTGAGCAATGCCTTTAACAATTCGGCATTGTACTCGGCAGGGAGCTTGGTGCAGAGTTTCTTCTCCACGAACTCGGCAACCTCTGTCAAGTTGGCTACGCCCTCGTTCAACGCCTTGAGGTGGGCAAATGCTTGCGCTTGGAGGTCGAGCAATACGCCTGCCAAAGCCTTCTTGTAGCGAATGGTGTCGCCTCGCAGAGCGTCGGTTGTTACATTGTCGATATTCTTTACGAAAATTACATCAGCCTCGATGTCGTTGAGGTTCGATAGCAATGCTCCGTGACCTGCAGGGCGGAACAAGAGCTTACCCTCGTCGGTGAGGAATGGGGTGTTGTCAGGGTTAACGGCGATAGTGTCGGTTGAAGGCTTCTGCTCCGAGAAAGAGATGTCGTACTTGATGCCAAACTTCTCCTCATAGTGCGCTACGCGAGCATCGAGCAAGGTCTTAAATGCATCCTTATGCTCAGGCGATACGGTGAAGTGGAGGCGAGAAACGCCCTTCGATGCGCCGTACTGCGCACCCTCCATAAGATGCTCCTCGATAGCCTTGCGCGCACCCTCGGGGTAGTTGTGGAATGTAACCAAGCCCTTTGGCTTTGCGCCATAGTTGAGTCCCTCCTTGATGATTGCCGAAACAACAGCCTTGTCGTCGCTGAAATCTACGCCCGTAGCCTTCAGCTCCTCGTAGAAGGCAAACTTTTCGATATTCTGCAAGAGGGTGTCGATACCCTTGCCGCGCTTGTCGTCATTTACAAACTCGAACAACTCCTTGAACATACGAGTTGCAGCGCCCGATGCTGGTACGAATTTTACAACCTCGAGTTGTTCTGCCTTCTCATCGTAGAGTTTTACGGCTTTGTCGCAATCCTCTTCCGAGAGTATGGTTATGCCATCTTCTGGCGAAGCCGCCTTTACAACTTCGAGAGATGGAAAACCTCGCTTGAACGCCTCTATTTGTGCTTCGACTTGTGCTACGGTTAAGCCGTGAGCTTCGATTTCGGAAATTTGTTTTTCGTTGAACATATTGTGAAGTTTTAAGGTTTTAAACTGAATATCTAATCAAAGATAGAAAGAAAAATGTGAATTGGCAAGAATTTCTTAAAAGAACAATAAAAAAAACGGAATTATCAACTCTAAACTTTCAACTTTTTTACTACCTTTGTAGTAATTGATAATACTTAAAAACTTCATAAACTATGTTTGACCGTTTTGTAAATAGGCATATTGGAACTTCCAATGCCGATACTTTGAAAGCGATGCTCGACACTATTGGTGTCGGCTCGGTAGATGAACTTATTTCGCAGGTTATACCTTCGGATATTCGTTTGAATGCTCCGCTCCAACTCTCTGAACCTTTGAGCGAGTACGAGTTTGCTCAGCATATCGAGGAGTTGGCTGCACGCAATCAGCAGTTCCGCTCGTTTATAGGTTTGGGCTACTATCCGAATGCTTGCTCGGCAGCCATTATGCGCAATGTCTTCGAGAATCCAGCGTGGTACACCTCATACACACCATATCAGGCTGAGATTTCGCAAGGTCGTTTGGAGGCGTTGCTCAACTACCAGACCGCAATCATATCGCTTACGGGTATGGAGATTGCAAACTGCTCGTTGCTCGACGAGGGTACAGCCACAGCCGAGGCTATGGCTATGATGTTCGCACTTCGCTCTCGCGAGGCGGTAAAGGAGGGACGCAATATCCTCTTCGTGGATGAAAACATATATCCGCAGACACTCGATGTATTGCTCACTCGCAGTGAGCCGTTTGGCATTGAGCTTATCGTAGATAGCTACGCCGACTACACCTTCACCGGCAAGGAGTTTGGCGCAATCGTGCAGTACCCTGCTGCAAATGGCGAGGTACGCGATTACTCCGACTTTGTTGCTGCCGCCCACGCAGTGGGAGCTTTGGTAACCGCTAATGCCGATTTGTTGTCGTTGGCACTTTTGGCTTCACCAGGCGAATGGGGTGCAGATATTGCCGTAGGCTCAACCCAGCGCTTGGGTTGCCCTATGGGATTTGGTGGCCCTTCGGCAGGATATATGGCAACCAAAGAGGCCTTCAAGCGTAATATGCCTGGTCGTATCATCGGTGTTTCGGTGGATAGACTTGGTCGTCGCGCGTTGCGTATGTCGTTGCAGATGCGTGAGCAACATATCAAGCGTGAGCGCGCAACATCGAACATCTGCACCGCATCGGCATTGATGGCATCTATTGTGGGCTTCCACTGCGTATATAATGGAGCCGAGGGTTTGCACCGTGCAGCCTTAACCGCCCACCTCGCGGCTTTGACCGCTGCAAAGGGCATCGAGGCTCTCGGATATAAACTCTCCTGCTCGAACTTCTTCGATACACTCGACATCGAGGCCGAGGCTTCGGTTGTGGAGTCGGTAGCCGAGGAG
>JAEIGA010016050.1_pt1 | contig 11401 bp, 24 predicted proteins | sample 9270691 | NCBI WGS metagenome assembly JAEIGA01 (sample SAMN17057246, study PRJNA624740) | gut metagenome | biome: biome; isolation source: fecal sample | host: Bos grunniens | place: China: Xizang | collected 2019
AGTGGAAGGTGCCTTGCGGAACATCCCTGCCGTGGATGCGGTGGAAGTGGTGCGGTGTAAGGATTGCAAACATAGCAGAGACCGCAACGAATATGAGAAGAACTATCTTGTTGAGGGCGTTCTGATCTGCACCCATCCTGACTGTTCTGATGATTGCTGGTTTGCTACATGGTATGACCATTGGTGCAGATACGGAGAACGGAGGGGTGACGAATGATTCTGATTATTTACGGCAAAGAGAAGGAAATATTCACTTCAAGCCAATACAGTGTCCCGGATGCTATCGTTGAACTTTACCAATATGTGAAGGGCGGTCTGGATGATGACCTGTTTTCGATGGCGATTGACGGCATGGTGAGAACTGCAAATATTTCTGATATGGTACGGATGTTCAATGCGCTGGCGTGTGAAAAGCCGATCTATACCATCTACACGCAAGCACAGGAATATTGGAGGGCTGACGATGCGACTGATTGATGCGGATGCGCTGTTAAAGGCATTTAGCGAGGATATTGACACCGATGTGTGCCAGACCTTTGCTGACTACCTTTCCGAATGGGGTTTTAGTCACGATACGGTGGAAAGAGCCATAACAGATGCCCCCACCATCGAAGCCGAGCCTGTGCGGCATGGGCGGTGGGCTTACATCGGCGGCGACGAGTGGTGCTGTACAAATTGTAGAGAGGTCATAAGCACCGAGGGTAGATGGGAGAGACCACTTTATAACTACTGTCACGAGTGCGGAGCGAAGATGGACGGTGACAGCCATGAGCCTTGATATTAGATTTACTTCCCGAAGAAATGTGATTTGTCCACATTGCAATCACATCGTAGCCCATGAAGATATCCATTGTGTTGATAGTGGTGGGCGTGGTTGGTATGACATTCTTGAATCGCTTGGATATTATGTGCCGTATGACCAGCGTACTGAAGAAAATGATTGGTATGCCAAAGATATGGTGCTGACCACAGACCAAGCAAAACAGGTCTATGACTTTATTAAAAAGCATTCAGACCTTTACAATGCCAATGACATTATTGGTCTTATTGCAACCGCAATTTTGGATGAAAATGCGGTTGTGATAAATGCCGACTGGTGAGGTGACGGCCATGCCGATGTATGAAAAATCTATCAACTGCGCTATGCGGCACATCCAGGTGGCGAAGGACAATTTCGCTTTGCGCCATGAGCTAGATTTCGACATTGATTGGGCTATGGAACAGTTTGAGACCGCTTTGGATATTCTGGAGCGGCTGAAAACCTATACGCCGGAGGAGTAGTTGTGTCCCTATTAAGCTCAAATGATTTCAAAGCGCTGGGTGACGCTTTGAGAAAACATCGTTCGATCACCCTGGAAAGAACGCTGGGCAACGTTCACATTGAGGCCAGTACGATAATGCTGCCCGAAGCCTGGGAGCGTGAGTTCGGAATCCAGATGCGCGTCTTAGTCGGCGGTATGCTCTGGCTCCAGACCTTCGACAACGTGGGAGAGGCCCAGCAGATGGTGAAGGAGATTTTGAAAAATGCGTGAGATTTTGTTTCGTGGCAAACGGCTGAATAATGGCAAGTGGGTGGAAGGTGCGTTTTGCCCAAAGGATTGTGATGATCCGTTTGGCCCTATGGTGTACAAGCCGAGCATTATCAAACTGGATGATCCGTGTGACGGATTTTGGTTTGATGTTGACCCCGACACCGTGGGCCAGTACACCGGCCTGACTGATATGCAAGATGTGAAGATTTTCGAGGGAGACATCATCCAGTTCGGCGGAGAATACGGAAAAATTGAGTACAGCGAAACCGAGGCGATGTTCCATGTTGTATTCGATGCCTGGCTTACCGACTTTGACCATCTGCGAGGTGCGGAGGTGGAGATCGTCGGCAACATCCACGACAACCCGGAACTGCTGGAGGAGACCTTATGACTCGCCGCGAACAAATTATCGAGTGCATGAGAGCCATGGAGGACGGTATGTTCATTACCGCAACCGCCGACCATGTATCACAGATCGACATTCCCAAGCTGCTATGGTGGATGTGTAAGTCGCTTTATCTGCTGCTGCGGAAGGAGGCATACAAATGAATTATGACCCTTGCCCCTGCGACGACTGCGGAATGCAAGAAATGTGCGATGGGTGGGAGGCGCAGTTCTGTTGTACGCGCTGCCAGTGGATGTTCGACGGACTAACGCCCTGTGACGACTGTAACCCGGCTGATATTTAGGAGGTAACAATGGCGAAGAAAAACGCATTCCTGGAGAAGCTGCAAACCAAAGCCGCCACCCGAGAGCTTATGTCTACTGCCGAGGGTATCGGTCAGACAAAGCAGGGCATGGTGGATGCAATCATTGTGACTCTTGGTTATGGCGCTTGCATGAAGAATGATACGTGGGGCGAGGGGCGGATTATGGCGTTCGTGGAGGAGTGCCTGGAAAACTATCAAAAACAGGTGTTCCCCGGCATCGAGATTCGCGACGATTCCGATGCTTTCCGCAAGCAGACCGACGAGCTGATCGCGAAAAAATGTCCCAAGTATTTCGCAGAACAAGGCCCCTGGCCCATGCGCTATCCGTTCTGGACGGAGCTTACCATTGAAGAAGAAGCGGCTCGATGCCGCAAAGTCAACAAGAAGAACAGAAGGAGGAAATGACCCATGTTGAAAAAGAGCTGTGTAAATCCTAATATTACTTATCTGTGCCTGCCTGGCCGACGGCTGATCTTTGACGAGGGCCGTTATATCGGTTGGTACAAGCCTGGAAGGGGCGGTCGCCGATGAAGTGGATTTCTGTTCACAAAAAACTCCCTCACAGATTCCAGCGGGTGCTATGCCTGCATGAGGATGGAACGATCTGCATCGAAGGAATGTACCCTGACAGCGCATTTTACTACGACGCGCTGTACGGCCCGGTGACACACTGGATGCCGCTGCCGAAACCGCCGAGAGGGGGAGGTGCCTAACAAATGCGAAACTTCTTCTTTATCTTCTGCGTCTGGGGGCTTACTTACATCGGCCTGGTCTACTGTTCCACGCTGCCGTATCTGAGATTTATTGCACCCGCTGTCATAAGCGCGTGCTTCGCATTCTGGTTGGAGGGGAGGGTTTTTCATGAGGAAGATTGACGGCGATACAGCGGAGAAATTACTCCGCGAACGCGGTATGTATGACGCTGCCAACCTTATCGCGAATATGCCTACGATCCACTACCGCAGATTCTCCAGAAAGGGCCAGGAGATCGACAATTTCCTGGCATCGAAAGAAGATGTGCTGGAGATCGACACGACGGCATATAAGCGCCCGTTGAGCTGCTATCAATCTTACCGTGAGTATCTGACTCGCTGGAACATCACAACCTGCTACTGCTACATGGAGCAGGGCCGCGTGTTCCTGGAGCGCATACCGGGGAGGGCTGACAATGCGGCGTACAACGCAATACGACGACCTTAAAATCTGCGCTCGATGCAGACAGCCCCGCCGGGAGCTGACAATCCGCCGGTGTCCTAACGAAGCGGTCAACCGTGTGTTAGGCGAATATATCTGCTACTACTGCTGCAAGCGGTGTCGGTTTCATACGACCACACCGTACTGCGGCGCGATAGGATGTGATTATAAACCGTGATCCAGGAAATCAAGAAACGATTACCGTGTACCGAGTATCTTGCCCGTCGCGGTATCTATGTAAAAAACGGCGGACGGTGCGTGTCACCGCTCCGCCAGGGTGCCAAAAACCCGACTTCGTTCTGGGTGGAGGACGACCACTGGTACGACTTCGGCACTGCTGCTGGCGGCGATGTTATCGACCTCTGCGCTGTGCTGGAACACAGCGGCGATGTAGGAACCGCGATCCGCGAGCTTGCCCGTGAGCTGGGCCTGCAAACCGAGCGACAGCACGACGATACCTGGCGTGCTGATATTCAAAACCTGTGCAACCGAGCCGCTGCCTACCATGCAGCGCTCACGCCGGGCGACTATGAATATCTCAGCCAGCGTGGTTTCACCCGCGAGGATGCAGACCGCCTCCTGATCGGCCGCGTCACCGACGGTTATCTCAAGGGCCGTCTGTTCCTCCCGTATTTCAAAAACGGCGCTGTGGTGTATTACGCCACCCGCGCCATGCCGGACTCCAGCTTCGCGGATAACAAGTACATGAAAGCCTCCCTTTCGGAGTGCAAGTCATACCAGCATATCCCCTGGGGCCTGCAAACCCTGAACCGGAAATCCGACACGCTAATTATCTCCGAGGGATATTTCGATGCGCTGTCCTGGGAGCGGGAAGGCTACCCCGTAATCTCTCCGATTACGGGCAGCTTCTCGAAGGATCAGTGGCCCGATGTTCTGTCCGCCTGCCGGATGTTCCCGCGAGTTATGCTGATCTTCGACAACGACGTGGTATCTCACGCAGGCGAGGGTTTCACCGAGCGTACTTCGCGTAAGCTGTTTCAGCACCGCATCCCGTTTCTGGTGGGACACACACCGCCCGGCATTAAGGATGTAAACGACTATTACGCCGGAGGCGGCAATCTCCAAGCGCTGATCGACAACGCCCAGGACGGCCTCAAGTACATGGTGTCGCAGTATACCGACGCGATGGAGCTGAAAAACTTTATTATGTCCATCAACCGATATACCGACTCCACCGCCATTGCTTCGGCTCTGGCTACGCTGTCCGACCGGTTCTCCAACCTGGAGCTGAAATCCATTCAGAAATCCGCCGACGCTGCGCCCACCGAATCGCAGATCGTGGACGAAATCATCGCAAAGCATAATATCATTTATGTCGATCAGGTCGGTTTCTACGAGTGGGACTCCCGCGTGTGGCGGAAAATCTCTGACGGCGTGGTGAAAAACTATGCCGATATCCTGTACGGTAAGCGCTTCGCCACCGCCCAGCGGGTTTCCAGCGTGTGCAATCTCTTAAAATCCCGGTCTATCTGCGACGCGACTTTCGACCGTAACCCGGTGCTGACGTTCCAGAACGGCACGCTTGAAATCGAGACCGGCAGATTCAGAGATTTTTCCGAGGCGGACTACTGCTCCATCTGCATGGACTACGACTACGATCCCCAGGCTGCCTGCCCGGTGTGGGAATCATTCATCGACGATGTTACCGACGAGGAACCCCGCCGAGCAGAAATCTTGCAATTTATCACCGGGTATGTCCTGTTCCCCGACTGCCGCCACCAGAAGGTGTTTATCCTGGTCGGCTCTGGCGGTAACGGCAAGTCCGTGTACCTGGAGATCATTCAGAAACTTTTCGGCGACCGTAACGTAACCCATGTGGAGCCGACGGGTCTCGCCCAGGAGTTCCAGCGTATTCGCATCAAGGACTCTCTGCTGAACATCGGCTCGGATATCAACAGCGATTTCTCTCGCGGCGAGATTCGCGAGTGGCTGCTGAAAGTCGCCGACGGCACATCCATCCAGGCGTGTTACAAGGGCATGAATCACATCGACTTCATCCCCCGCTGTAAGCTCGTATACGCCTGTAACGCCATGCCGACGGCTGAGATCATCAACGGCCTTAACCGCCGCCTCCAGTTCGTCGATTTCCCGTGCCGCTACGTGGAGAATCCTGACCCGAACGATCCGAAGCAGAAACCTCGGGATATTAACCTGGTGCCGAAACTCACCGCCGAGCTTCCGGGTATCTTCAACTGGTGCTATTCCGGCTACAAATTATTAAACACCGTCGGCTACTTCACCGACGCGCCCGAACAAGCCGAGCTTATGCAGCAGTTCGAGACTACCAGCAATCCTGTGCTCGTTTTCACGGACGACTACAACTTCTCTGGCACGATCTCTCGCGACGAAATCTACCGTATGTACCGCGCGTGGTGCGAGGACACCGGCCACAAATCCCTCTCCCGCGAGAAGTTCTTACCCAGGTTCCGTGAGGCCCTGGGAGACCGCATCACGGCAGAGCGTCGCGCCCGTATCGACGGGCAGATCACCAGGGTTTTCGACTTCGCACCTGTCACACCAGCTTGTCACACTTAACAGCAGTGTGACAGGTTTGTGACAGGTTGTGCCAGGTATTTTCGATAAACCTGTCACACCCGCAAACCCTGTATTTTCAAGGCTTTTCTTTATTCTGTGACAAGTGTGACAAGTAAAAATAATATTAATAAGAGAGTAACTAAAAAAGTCTTAAAAATAGCCTATTTTAAGAAAAAATATTATATAAGCCAGCGGTAGGCAAATGTACCTGTCACGCTGTCACACCTGTCACAGGGAGGTGAATCTGTGAGAACTTTCGGGGATTTTCTGTATTGGTACAGAAAATATAAAGCGAAAGATTATGCCCGTCAGATGGCGGGTTTTCACAAAACGACCTGGTACAAACTTTGTCGGGACTACGACAACAAGCAGGACGTTTCAAAATACTTTAAGGAGGAAATATAAATATGGCTGACAATAACAAACCCCTACCCAAGAAACGCGGCCCGAAACCCAAGCCCAAGGATATGCCCGGTTCGTTCGGACTGGAGAACGTTCAGCCCGGCGATAACTCAAAGTACCTGGCACATTCTATGGCTGTTATGAATATGCCCGAAATCAATATCGCAGATATTAACCAGGTGGAGCAGCGGATCGGTGAGTATATGACCCTTTGTGTGCAGAATGATATGAAACCGACTGTTATGGGATTCTGCAATTCCCTGGGTATCAACCGTTCGACTTTGTTCGACTGGCGGCATGGTAATTTCCGGGCGGACACACATCAGGCTGTTATCCTCAAGGCTTATGGCCTGCTGGAGGAGCTGTGGGAATCTTATATGCAGAACGGTAAAATCAATCCTGTGTCCGGTATCTTCCTGGGCAAGAACAACTTCGGGTATCAGGATAAACAGGAATATGTGCTGACCCCGAATCAGCAGAACAGCGATACAGACCCCGAGACTATCGCAGCTAAGTATGAGGAGCTGCCGGAGTAAACACAACTTTCCACCTTACGACTTTCGTAGGGTGGATTTTTTTACAGGACTTTTACGACTTTCACGACTTTTGAGGAAATTATACCGGGCGTAATCAAAACCCAACTCGAAAAAAAAGACGGAAATACAGCGAGTTTTCAACCCGGTTTTTCGCCGGTCAGAGGCCGGTCAGACAGCTCGCTGTAAAAACCTGGAAAAATCCAGGGATCGCAGCCGTCCCGGGCGGACATGATACCCGGCCGCATATGCTCGTAAAACGGCCAGAAACGGCCTAATTTCGGCCGATTATACCGCGGGAATGGTAACATATTAGGGCGTAAAAAATCCGCTTAAAACGGCTTGAAATACGCTTTAAACGGATTGTATAAAATAGCCCTGGAGCCGAACACGGCCAGGGCATGAAAAAGCCCCGGGGTTGATCCCGGGGCCGGTTGTTATATGTTATTGTCCAGCGCTGCACGAAAAATCATCATTCACAAATAAAGTGCCGTCGTATTCTCTGTATATCACGTCGTCGGGAATATCGCCGGGGAAAAGCACCGGCAGCCCGTCGCCGCCGTAAATAGTTTCTTGCGTGTCGTCGCTCCAGAAATACGCGCTTTTTAATTCGTCGAGCTGATCCGGGGAAAGATCGTAAACTGTCATATACATTTTTTTCGCCTCCATAGAAAAAGCCCCGGATCGCCGGGGCTATGTTTTATTTATAGTTTCTTGCTAGCGCGAATATCACGCCAAACGGAAAGTACAGGATCGCGGCCAGGATGAAAAGCAGTTTTTTCATGCGCTCGCCTCCGTCCAAAAATCGCCGTTTGCGGTAAACTCCCACTCGTTAATTTCGGCCGTTTCCGCGAAATACTCGAACGAATTGCAATAGTCAATTTCGTCACGCCAGGCCCGGAAAAAGCTATCCAGGCAAGCCGTTATTAAGTCGTCGAACGTTTCGAAAAACTGTTTATAACGGAGACAATCAATAACCGGCGCTAAAATATTATAGTCATAACATACACCCGTCAACGGGCAATTGTCCATTTCGAACGTTGCGCGGGAATAGCGCTTGACGTGTCGGCATTTGTTCCCGCTCCAGATCAATTTGCCGTAATACTTGCCTTTACTGATCCCGTCGGCGTAATTATTCCAGATATACCGGGCGACGCGCAGCGCGTCCCCCTCCGGGCATTCCGTCGCGCGGCCAGCCGTAACGAAATTATAATTATAGCTCCAGTCGTCAACGTTCCAGCGATACACCTTAATATCAAAAATGTTTTCAAACGCTGCCAGCGTTGCGCGCAATTCGTCGCCGTGATCGCTGGATAGATCAAATGTATTGCTTTTCCATGCCCGGCGCTGTGCCGCCTCCGTTAATTCGTCGAATGTATAAACCGTTGTAATATGCTGTCTCATTTTAGCAAGCCCCCGTTCTAATGATTTGATCGAAATAATAGCGTGTTCCGTTTTTGCGGATATAGGCGCGGCCGGTATAGGTTGTATATACACGGTGCCGGCGGATTTTTTGGAACCCGTCGCCGAAATGCCAGGCGCAAACGGCGCTTTCTCCGTCGCTGCTAATATCCAGGATCGCAAGCCCGCCGAAATTGCTTAAAGTGTACACGCCCACGGGCACGGCGTTTTCGTACTGTTTATATAGTGGTATCATTTTATTTTCCTCCGTTTATAGGTATTTTTTTAAGTATGGGATAAGTTTTTTTCGGCCTCCGACGGCCTTATATACGGCGAATTGCGCCAGGGTGAAAAACATATAAGCTAGCGCCAGCGCGGCAGCCAGGCCGCCGGAAAGAATAACGAATAGAATTAGATCATACATTGTTTGCCGCCTCCTTTACGAAACGCGCGACGCGTTCCGGGATAATACTTTCATAGGTTTTAAAGATTGTTTCGTAAACCGTCGCCGCGTCGGGATCAATGATATAAACCCTAAAGCGCGGGTTCCCGTTTACGTCGTTTTTTTCTCTGATATAGAAATAGCGGATTGCGATATTATCGCAAACAATGGTTTTGAAATCGTGGTATTTAATCATTGTTTTCCGCCTCCCTTTTCGGTTGTTCGTGATATCCGCAAACGGCTACACATTTCCAGCCCGCCGGGGCGCTGCCTTGCGTTGTGCTGATATATTCCCGGCGGCCCTCCGGGCTTTCGTGCCAGCCGCCTATACGTTCGATAATCATATGATAATATTTCATGCTTTCCCGGCCCCTTTCATCAGTTCTCTAAAGATCAGGCGCGTTAGCATAGCCTCCGCTGCTGTCTCTGTATATTTGGCTTTTTCGCTTTCGCTTTCTTCCAGGATTGCGCCCAGATCGTCAACCGCTGAACGGTTGTAGTAGTAACAAGTATCTAACACGGACGGCAACCCTTGGCACCAGTCAATAAATACTCTTTCGTCGGAAAGCATTACGCGGTACATATATTTAGTAGAATAGTATTTTTCATTCTGGAAACATTCCAGAATGAAAACGGCGATTTCAGACCAGGTTTTCGGCGGATCGTCCGTGTAGTTGCTTGCGTCGAAATGTTCAATGATATATTCCCGGATATTTTCGCGGGCTTTTTTGGAATTAGTTTTTAACATTTTTTCATCCCCTTTTAACAATATTTTTATTGTATATTAAATATAACAATATTTTTATTGTAAGTCAACAATAAATTAGTTGTTATTATAAACAAATTAACAATGTTTTTATTGTATGTTTTTATGTGCCTTTAAGCGTGGTTTTTGGCACGCCATACGGGGGTGCCGTCCTGTTTTTTTGATCGCCTGGAGCGGATCGCAACGCCCCCGGGGCGGGGGATATGCCCCCCGCGGGGGCGGGGCGGGTGATGTCTCTCAGCAGAGAAAAAATAAAAAAGACAACAAAATTGTTGTTGACAACCTTTTTATTGTGTGCTATATTGGAATCACACCGATCGCAAAGGGGATGTAGGAAATGCAGAAAACGGCCTTACAGGCAGCAAACGATATTAAGGAACGGTCTGGTATCAGCCAGAAGAAACTCGCCGAGAAGATGGGTTTAAACTCCCAACAGGCGGCTTACAATATGTTGAACGCGAAGAACGGAATGCGTGTTGACAACTTCGTTAAAATGATGGAAGTATTAGGTTACGATGTGATCGTTCGGAATCGCGTGAACGACGAGGAAATCGAGATTATCTCGAAAGGTGATGAAGCAAGGTGAGATACGGATATGTCCGCGTTTCCACAAAGGGTCAGAACACCGCTCGCCAGGAAGTGTTGATGTTGTCGCTGGGTGTTGACCGGGTATTTATTGATAAGTGTTCGGGAAAGAACACCGACCGGCCGGAGTTTCACGCGATGATGGCGCTGCTGGAGCCGGGTGACACTGTAGTAGTAGAGAGTTACAGCCGCATGAGCCGCAGCACGAAAGATTTGCTGGACACGGTTGAGCGGTTAAACGAGCTGGGTGTTGGTTTCGTAAGTAAGAAGGAGAACATCGACACCACGACGGCGGCTGGGCGGATGTTTCTCACGTTTATTGCTGGCATGAACCAGTTTGAGCGTGAGGTCATGCTGGAGCGTCAGGCTGAGGGTATCGCTGCGATGCCGGAGGTGGACGGCCGGAAGGTTAGCAGTAAAACGGGTCGTGGATTCGGTCGCCCTCGGGTTGAAGTGAATGCCGAGAGGCTGCCCGGTGAAACGGTCGCTGCTGCGTGTGAGCGACTGGGTATCAGCCGTAGAACGTGGTATCGGTTGCAGAGTTAAATAATTGGAGATCAAACGAGTATGGAATTGATTGACCGCGCCGAGGCGCTAGAAGTCCTGTTTCCGCTGGGTATTCCCCCGGCATGGAAGTCTGACGATTGGGATTATTGTGTTTCTGCACGCGCGATTTACAACGCGATAATGAAATGCAAGGTAATCGAGGGCGAAGAGAAACCGAGTACACCGATTGACAGTGTGGGTTTTTCACACGTTGCCTACCGAGCGTTTCGCAAAGCGGAGATAACAACGGTAGAAGAAGTGCTGGCTATGAGCCGTAAACAGCTTTTAAGCCTGTACCAAATCGGGCCGAAAGCAGCGGATGATATCATCGCGGCCCTGGAGCGACAGGGTTACGATTGCGAGAGGTTGAAACGGTAGTAGGATTAAATGATATGAGAGATTTAACAGGACAGAGATTTGGCAGATTGGTTGCGCTAAATCCTACTGATAAACGACTGCAATCTTCTATTGTGTGGTACTGCGTCTGCGATTGCGGGAATACTGCTTACGTAAGCGTGAAAAACTTAACTCAAGGAAACACGCGATCTTGTGGATGCCTACATAGTGAGGCGGCAAAGGAAAACGGAGAGATAACTAGGCGCAATATTATAGGACAACGCTTTGGTATGTTGGTCGCAATCCGTCCTACTGAGGCACGCCAGGATAAAGCGGTCGTGTGGGAATGTAAGTGTGATTGTGGAAATACCACTTTTGTAAGTTTGAGGAGTTTGCAC
>JAEIGA010016051.1_pt1 | contig 11401 bp, 11 predicted proteins | sample 9270691 | NCBI WGS metagenome assembly JAEIGA01 (sample SAMN17057246, study PRJNA624740) | gut metagenome | biome: biome; isolation source: fecal sample | host: Bos grunniens | place: China: Xizang | collected 2019
AATATTTGATGTAATGGATCAAATAAATAAAGTGAAAGTGAAAGCGCCTGTGAAATTAGGAGATGTAGTTATTGAGAATGTCGCTAAAACAGGAGTTAATATAATTGCAACACGTTCATTTGAAGCAATCGATTAGGAGGGTAAATATGATTATTGAAAATGATGTTCTTCGTTTAGAAGTATGTGCTGAAGGTGGAGAAATTCAAAGTCTTAAGTACAAAAAAACAGATTATGAAGTAATGTGGCAAGGTAGTGATGATCACTGGAAAGGTAAAAATCCTACATTATGGCCAATCGTAGGGAACACCTATACAAAAGATTATGTAATTGATGGAAAAACATATGCAATGAAAAATCACGGTCTTATTCGTTATGCAACATTAAAGTGTGTTGAAAAGTGTGATGATGAAATCACAATGGAATTAAAAAGTGATGAAAATACATTAGCACAATTCCCATTTGAATTTACATATCAAATTAAATATAAATTAATTGATAATCGTTTAATTGTATCTTATTTCATTACAAACGATTCAGATAAGGTAATGCCATTTACATTTGGATTACACCCAGGATTTAATGTATCTGATTTTGAAAAATCAACTTTAACTTATGCATGTCCTGAAGAGTGTACTCAAGTACATATTAAAGATGGTGTAAGAGAAGAAAAAGTAAGTCTTAAAGAATGGAAATTATCTCATGAAGAAATTCAAAATGAATCAACTATCGTTTATAAAGATTTGAAAAGTCCATATGTTGATTTAAGAGTACCTGAAGCTAATATTCGTATGAGTATTGAGGGGTATCCAATTTTAGCACTTTGGACTAGTGATATGACATCACCATTCCTATGTATTGAACCTTGGTATGGACACGGTGATTTTGGACCAGTGAATGTTCCATTTGAAAAACGTGAAGGTATGATGTTATTATCACCAAATAAAGCATTTACAACAAGTTATTGGGTTGAAATTACTGAATAGGAGGAAAGAGTATGAAAACTTATATTGGAGTAGATTTAGGAGGCACAAACGTACGTGCAGCTATCGTAGATGAAAAAGGAAATATTTTAGAAATGAAAAAGACTGCTACTGAAATTAATAAAGGTACAGCTCATGTAATGACTAAAATTAAAGAACTAATTCGTAGTTTAGAAGGTTATGAAAAAACAAGCGGAATTGGTTTAGGTGTTCCAGGACCAGTAGATACAGTAAATAAAGTTATGGTCTTAGCTTCAAACCTTCCAGGATTTGAAGGATACCCAATCGCTAAAGAAATCGAAGAAGAATTCAATATTCCAACATACATTGATAATGATGCTAATGTTGCTGGTTTAGGAGAAGCTTATCAAGGTGCTGGTAAAGGTGCTAACCCTGTTTATTACGTAACTATTTCTACTGGAATTGGTGGAGCAATGATCGTTGATGGTAAAGTAGTTTCTGGTAAACACGGACATGCAGGTGAAGTTGGAAACTTAATCATTGATCGTAATCGTGAAAAAGTAAATCACTTAAATGCAGGTGCAGTTGAATGTGAAGCAAGTGGAACAGCAGTTACTAGAAAAGGTCAAGCTATTTTTGGTGAATCAATTGAACATGCAGGACACGTATTTGATTTAGCTCGTAATAACGATCCTAAAGCATTAGAAATCGTTGATAATATGGCATACGATTTAGCGACTATGTTCTCATTTATTGGACATATCGTAGACCCACAATTAATTGTAATTGGTGGTGGAGTTATGACAAAAGCTAAAGATGTATTCTTTGACAAAATGGAAAAGAATTATCGTAATATGATTCACCCAGGTATGCAACCAGTTAAATTTGTAGAAGCTGAATTAGAAGAACCAGGAATTATTGGTGCAGCAATGTTACCAATGGCGGATGGTAAATAAAAATGTTAAAAAAGAAATTAGAAAAATATGCTCATTTAATTGCTTTTAGTGGAGCTAACATTCAAGAAAATCAAAATGTTGTTATTCGTGCTAGTGTAGAAAGCGTAGAATTCGTTAGAATGTTAGTAAATGCTTGTTATGAAGCTAAAGCCAGAAAAGTAATTGTAGATTGGAATGATCCATACATTACAAGAACACACTTTGAAAATCAAAGTGAAGAAACATTATGTGATGTAAAAGATTATTACATTGCAGAACAAAAAGATATTTATGAAAGTGGAAGTTGCTTCATCTCTTTAACTTCACCTATTCCTGAAATTATGAAAGGTGTAGATTCAAAGAAAATGATGGCTCGTAATATTGCATATTCAAAGAAAATGCAAGAATTCAGAAGATATACAGCTGCAAATTTAACACAATGGTGTGTAGCTGCAGTATCAAATCCAGTATGGGCTAAAAAAGTATTCCCTGAATTAAATGAACAAGAAGCAAATGAAAGATTATGGGATTCAATTCTAACAACATGCCATGTATTAGAAGATAATGATCCTATTGCAGCTTGGCAAGAACACAATGAAGCATTTGCAAGAAGAATTGAAACATTAAATAACTTCAATTTTAAAGAATTACACTTTACAAATAGTAAAGGAACAGATTTACATGTTTGCTTAGCTCCAAATCATATTTGGGAAGGTGGATATTGTGAAACACAAGAAAAACGTATTGTGTTCAATCCAAATATGCCAACTGAAGAAATCTTTACGATGCCATATCGTAATCATGTAAATGGTACAGTAGTAACTACAAAACCATTAGATTATCAAGGTAATATTATTGAAGAATTTACTTTAAGATTTGAAAATGGAAGAGTTGTGGAATATAGCGCTAAAAACAATGAAGATTCATTAAAAGCATTAGTAGAATTTGATGAAGGAAGTCACTATATTGGAGAAGTAGCTTTAGTTCCATATCATTCACCAATTTCAGAATTAAATGTTTTATTCTATAATACATTATTTGATGAAAATGCAAGTTGTCACTTAGCATTAGGTTCTGCATATCCAACTACAGTTAAAAATGGTGAAAATATGAGTAAAGAAGAATTATTAGAAGCAGGAGCAAATGATTCTTTATTACATGTTGACTTTATGTTTGGAAGCAAAGATATGAATGTTAAAGGAATTTGCTTTGACGGTAAAGAAGTTGATGTATTTGTCGATGGAGATTTTGTAATTTAGAGTTTATCGTTTGATAAACTCTTTTCTTAAAGGAGTATTATGAAAAATATCACTTTAAAATTAGATAATACAACAGTTGATTGTATACAATTTGGAAAAGGAAAAAAACAATTAATTATGATTGCTGGATTAGGTGATGGTTTAAAAACTGTAAAAGGAATGGCATTACCTTTTTCAATTATGTATTCAAAATTTAAGAAAGATTATACAGTTACTGTAATTAGTAGAAATAATACATTAAAAGAAAATGATACTACTAAAGACATGGCAATTGAATTAAAAAAAGTTATGGATATATTAGGAATTCAAAAAGCTGATATAGTAGGTGTATCACAAGGTGGTATGATTGCTCAGCATTTGGCAGTTAATTATCCTGAATGTGTTAATAAATTAGTATTAGTTGTTACTGTACCTTATGCTAATGAGAATACAAAACAATTAATTTCTAATTGGATTCAATATGTAGAAAATGATAATTATAAACAATTAATGGATGAAAATGTAAAGATGATGTATACAGATAAATATTATCAATCGAATAAATGGATGATTCCATTAGTATCAAAGTTTTCAAAACCTAAATCATTTGAAAGATTTATAATTATGGCAAAAGCATGTATCACTCATTATTGTGATGTAACTTCTATTAAAGTTCCAACTTTCATTATCGGTGGAAAAAATGATCAAGTAGTTGGAATCGAAGGTTCAATAGAATTACATAATAGAATAAAAGATAGTAAATTACTTATTTATGATGAATATGGTCATGCTGTTTATGAAGAAGCAAAAGATTTTAATGAACAAGTTTTAAACTTTTTAGGAGAATAAAATGTTGAATAAAGTACATCATGTGGCAATCATTGCATCAAATTATGAAGTATCAAAAGACTTTTATGTAAATAAATTAGAATTACCAATTGTTCATGAAGTAGTTAGAAAAGATAAAAATGATGTAATATTAATCGTACAAGTAGGAGATACTCAATTAGAAATATTTGGAATGAATCATCCACCTAAAAGAGTTACAAATCCAGAAGCTTGTGGATTAAGACATCTAGCTTTTTATGTTGATAATATAGAAAAAACAGTAAGTTGGTTAAATTCAAAGGGAATTAAAACTGAAGATATTCGAATTGATACTATCACCAATAAAAAATTTACATTTTTTAGAGATCCAGATGATTTACCATTAGAGTTACATGAATGATTGTTCTTGACATTTTATAAAAATAATAGTTAAATAATGACATAGCGTTGAATTGGATATGAATACTTGTGATTCAATTAAGAGAGATGTCGGTTGGTGCGAGACATTTTGATAGCATTTATTTACTCCCAAGGAGCAGTCTTATGAAAATAGGAACGTATCTCTGCGTTAAAGAGTTGAGGTGTATGCATAATTTATACACGAAAAAAGGTGGTACCACGAAACGACTCTCGTCCTTTGCAGGAGTCGTTTTTTATATTTTAGGAGGGTTATTATGATCGATATTAAAGAAAATGAACAATTAAGTATTCTTAATCACTCATGTGCACACATGATGGCTCAAGCGGTAAAACACTTATATCCACATGCAAAATTCTGGGTAGGACCAGTTATTAGTGAAGGTTTCTACTATGATATGGATTTAGGTGAAGATGTAATCCGTGATGAAGATTTAGCAAAAATCGAAAAAGAAATGAAAAAAATTGCGAAAGATGGAAAAAGAATCGTTCGCGAAGAAATCACTAAAGAACAAGCATTAGAAATGTTTGCAGGTGATGAATATAAAATTGATTTAATTGAAGGATTAGAAGATGGAACTATTACATGTTACCGTCAAGGTGATTTTGTTGACTTATGTAGAGGACCACACGTTGAATCAGTTAAACAATTAAGAAACTTTAAATTATTAAAACACTCAGGAGCTTACTATAAAGGTGATGCTAATAATAAAGTGTTACAACGTGTATACGGAATTTGTTTTGAAACACCAGAACAATTAGAAGAACACTTATACTTATTAGAAGAAGCTAAAAAACGTGACCACAAAAAATTAGGTCGTGAATTAGAATTATTCATGATGAGTGAATATGCACCAGGTATGCCATTCTTCTTACCAAATGGTATGATTTTACGTAATGAATTAGAAAGATTCTGGTACGATGAACACACAAAAGAAAACTATATTTTCATCAAGACTCCAATTATGATGTCTAGAGAATTATGGGAAACAAGTGGACACTGGTATAACTATAAAGAAAATATGTATACATCAAGTGTAGACGAAAGAGATTTCGCTATTAAACCAATGAACTGCCCAGGAAGTTTATTAGTTTACAAAAATGGTTTACACTCATACAAAGACTTCCCAATTCGTATGGGAGAATTAGGACAAGTTCACCGTCACGAAGCAAGTGGTGCTTTAAATGGTTTATTCCGTGTACGTACATTCACTCAAGATGATGCTCACATCTTTATGAGAATGGATCAAATCGAAAGTGAAGTAGTTGAATTAATCAAATTCATCGATAGAGTATATGCAATGTTTGGATTAACATATGACATCGAATTAAGTACTCGTCCAGAAGAAAAATACATCGGTGATTTAAAAGTTTGGGAAATCAGTGAAGCAGCATTAGCAAAAGCTTGTGAAGCAGCTGGGAAAACTTATAAAATCAATCCAGGTGATGGAGCATTCTATGGTCCAAAATTAGACTTCCACATTAAAGATTCATTAGGAAGAGTATGGCAATGTGGAACTATCCAATTAGACATGAACTTACCAGAAAGATTTGATTTAACTTATATCAATGAAAACAAAGAAAAAGTACGTCCAGTTATGTTACACCGTGTAATCTTTGGTTCAGTAGAAAGATTCATCGGTATCTTAATTGAACACTTTGCAGGTAAATTCCCAGCATGGTTAGCACCTGTACAAGTTGAAGTATTACCAGTTAACAATGCTTACCACTTAGAATATGCAACTAAGATCAATGATGAATTAAATGCATTAGGATTCAGAAGCCACTTAGATGCAAGAAATGAAAAATTAGGTTATCGTTTACGTGAAGCACAAGTGAAAAAAGTACCAATTCAATTAGTATTAGGTGATGGAGAAAGAGACAACAATACTGTAACTATCCGTCGTCAAGGACAAAAAGAATCTGTAACTGTACCATTTGAAGAATTTGTTTCAATGTTAACAAAAGAAGTAGAAGATAAAGTAAGATGCGATATCTAAAAATATTATTAATTGGTTTATTATTAATTGGTTGTACACCAAAACAGGATGAATCAATTAAAGTATTAGCTCCTAGTGGAGCACCTGCATTATCACTTGTTGAACAAGTATCACTAGATGAAAATTCGATTGATATTGTATCGGGTAGTGAAGTATTAAGTGCTGAATTAGTTAAAAGTGATAGTGAATATGATATTATTTATGCACCTGTAAATTTAGGGTGTAAAATGATTCAAGCAGGGAAATCAACATATAGATTAGCTGCCGTTATTACATGGGGTAATTTATATGTCGTTGGTACAAAAGAAGGATTAGTAAATCCTACTAAATTCACTACTTTTGGTGAAGGAACAGTTGTTGATTTTGTATTAAAAAACGCATTAGATATGAGTAAATATGAAGTAGAATATTTTTCTAGTGCACAAGATGTACAAGGTCAATTGTTAGCAGGGAAAACTAATCTAGCGATGCTTGCAGAACCTGCAGTTACTGCAACTATTAAAAAAGCAAAAGAGAATAATATTGAATTATACGAATTAGGTAATTTACAATATTTATATCAAACAAATACTAATTCTGAAACTGAAGGATTTCCACAAGCTGCTATCTTTGTGAAAGAAGGTAGTGAAACTAAAGTAAGTGGATTCTTAAAAGCAGTTGAATTATGGACAAATGAAACTGCTGTTAATACTCCTGAAAAGATTGAACAATTAGTAGATAGTGTTGGTGCAGAAACTTTAGGTGTGCCAAGTGGAATGATTTCGAAAGCTACTTGGTCAAGACAAAATATTAGATATGTTGATGCAAGTACATGTACTCAAGATTTAGAAACATTCTTATCTTTAATGGGTATTACTTATTCAAAAGACATGTTATCAAAATAGGAAGATAAATTCTTCCTATTTTTTGTAATTATTTTGTGATATAATTAACATGCAATGGAGGTATAATATGTTAGTTATTAGAAACGCAGAAGTATATGCACCAAAATATTTAGGTAAAAAAGATATTTTAGTAGCAGCTGGAAAAATTTTAAGAATGGAAGATTCATTACCAACTTATGAAGGTTTTGAAGAATATGATGCAACAGGAAAAATCTTAATTCCAGGAATCGTGGATCGTCACGTTCACGTAACTGGAGGTGGAGGAGAAGGAAGTTTCAAAACACAAGCTCCTCGTGTTGAATTATCTGCATTAATTAAAGGTGGAGTTACTACAGTTGTTGGAGTATTAGGAACTGATGGACTTAGCCGTAGTGTAGAAAACTTATTAGCAAAAACAAAATCATTAAATGAAGAAGGAATTACTGCTTATGCATGTACAGGGGCATATGGATACCCTGCACCAACAATTACAGGTGATGTAAGTAAAGACGTTATGTTCATTGATGAAATCATTGGATGTAAATTAGCTGTTTCAGATCACAGAGCACCAAACATTTCTGTACAAGAATTAATTCGTCTTGCAAGTGATGTAAGAACAGCTGGTATGTTAAGTGGAAAACCAGGAATCTTATGTTTACACATGGGTGATGATAAACGTGGATTAGAACCTATTTTCAAAGCTCTAGAAGAAACATCTATTCCTATTAAAACATTCCAACCTACTCACGTAGGACGTAATCCTTTATTAACTGAGCATGCATTAAAATATGCGAAAATGGGTGGAACAATTGATGTTACATGTGCTCAATTAGAAAAGAAATTCAAACAAGTAGCAGGTGTTTTAAGACAAGTAAAAGAACAAAATATTCCTATGGATAAAGTAACAATTAGTTCTGATGGATATGGAAGCTTCTCTAATTATGATAGTGAAGGTAAATTATTAAATATTGGTGTTTCTGAAGTAGATACAGTTTATCGTCAAATTAAATATCAAGTACAAGTTGAAGGATGGACATTAGAAGAAGCATTACAATTTGGTACTATCAATCCTGCCAAAGTATTAGAAATTTATCCTCAAAAAGGAACTGTTGCTGAAGGTAGTGATGCTGATATGGTTTTATTGGAACAAGACCTTACAATGGATGGTGTAATTGCTAGAGGTAAGTTCTTAATGAAAGATAAAGAATTATTAGCAGAAGGTACATTCGAAAACGTATATAAAAATATTTATAGATAGGAGAAATCCTATCTATATTTTTTTAGGATAGGATATTATAATTATATATATAAGTAAATTAAGAGGTGTCTATGAAAGTAATTGATGTTTATAAACAATATTTTAAAGGAAATTGTATTTATAATGAAGTACAAAGAAATGGTGTATTAGTAACATTAACAGCAACTAGTGATTCTGGTATGATTAAATATGAAGTAGGAATTTCATTTTTTCCACATGTAAATGAAGAAGATTATTCTATTTCATATGATGCTTGTTTAAGTAAAGAAATATATTATGACAAGGGTAGACGTTCTAAAAAGAAAGAACAATTATTTTTAGAAGAAGTTAGAAATCATGCCAATGAATTAGCTATTCAATTAAATGGAGAAATTTATTGGGAAGAACCATTAAGAGAAGCAATTTTTGGATAAATCTCTAGAATGGAGTATAATTATGAATAAAATATTTAAAATGATTTTAACTATAATGATGTGCTTTTCATTAGTTGCTTGTGGAAAAGAATCTAATGAACCAAAAGGAGAAGTAATTGTACATGTTACAATTAATCCAGAATTTAAAGTGTATATTAATGATAATGATAGTGTATATCATGTAGAGTTTTTAAATGATGATGCGAAAACTATTGGAAATTCTATTGATATAATTGGGAAAACTTGTGAACAAGCCATTACATTATTATTAAATGAGACATATCAACAAGGATATTTAAAACAAGGTAATGATATTACCATAACAGTATCAGTATCTGAAAATATTTCAAATCAAATGGACACTTGGAATAAAAAGGTTACAGATGGATTTAGTAAAGTGTTAGCACAAAATAATATAGATGCGGAAATTATATTTAATTCTCAAGTAATTAATAATTCAACTACAAATACAGACAATACTAATTCAACGATTGTTGATGAAAATGGTACTATTTCTATTTTTGATAAAGATGGTAATTTAGTTCAAGTAACATTAACTGAAGATAATGGTAATGTTATTGTTCAAGATTATGATAAAAATGGGAGTATAATTAAGCAAACGATAACTCAACCAGATGGTACTGTGATTACAATCGATGGAAATGGAAATATGATTCATCAAGTTGTTGTTCAACCAGATGGTACGGTTATTGAAATTGATGAGAATGGAAATGAATCTTATCCCAACTTCGCAAATCAAACAATCACAAATATAGATGAAAATGGAAATTCTATTGCAACTACATATGATAGTAAAGGTGCTATTTTTGAACAAATTACTACATTTACAGATGGAACAGTGATGAAATTAGATCAAAATGGTAAGATTACATATCCTAATCGTGCAAATCAAACTATTAAAGAAACTGATGATTTAGGAAATGATGTTTATAAAACATATGATCAAGATGGTTATATTCAATTTTCATATTATGAATATAAAGATAATTTTGGTTTTGATTGGCGTGTAGAGACAAATTATACGGGAGTAGAAGTTGAACAAGTTAAATATTATCGTTCGAATGGAAAATGGGAACCTGCAACTACATATCATAGTAATGGAGTTATCGCTAAAGAAGTTGATGGTGTTTCATCACATGGTTTAACAATCAATTTTTATAATGATAGAGGTCAATTAACTGAAATTCATAGTGTTGATAATTATAATAATCCAACTCGTATTGTTTATAATTCTGATGGGTCATATACTTGTTATACGACTTATAAAGATGGTTCTATTCAAACGGTTTATTTTGATAAAAATGGAAATGAAGTACATAAATAAAACTTGTTTACAAGATTCTTCATATTATTTCATTATGTTATAATATTATATAAATAGGAGGTAATTATGGATACATTACAAGCAATTCAAGAAAGATATTCATGTAGAAATTATAAAGATGGAAGTATTGATAAAGAAGTACTAGATAAGGTTGTATTAGCTGGTTTACAAGCTCCTAGTGGCTTAAATCAACAACCATGGAAGATTGTAGTCATTACGAATAAAATGTTATTAGATGAGATGGATAAGGCTACAATGGCTCATTTTAAAAGCATGGAAGATAAAACATTATATGATCGTATGATGTCTAGAGGTGGTAAAGTATTTTATAATGCACCATGTTTAATTTTAGTAGTTAAACAAAATAATAAAGATTTAGATTGTGGTATTGTTGTAGAAAATATGGCTTTAGCTTCTACTTCTTTAGGTTTAGGAAATGTAATTGTTGGATTAGCAGGAATTACAATGAAGTTAAATGATTATTCTAAATATATACCTGAAGGTTATGAATTTGCAGTTGGTTTATTAGTAGGACATGCCAACCAATTTAATAAACCTCATGAAATAGATTATAATAAAGTTAGTTACATAGAGTGATACATTAGTATCACTTTTATTTTGGTTTAAAATCAAGTATAATATGACCATGAAAAAAAGAGGTTTAATTACAATATCTATATTATTAATACTATGGATCATAGGTGGAAGTATTGTAGATAATTCTATATTATTACCATCATTTTTTGATGTAATAATTTATATGAAAGATTTATTATTTCAATATAAATTCTATGAAGCTTTTATATATACTTTGATTAGATGTTTATTTGGATTAATACTTGCATTAGGTCTTGCACTTATATTGGGTGTAGCTAGTGGTTTAAATAAGAAGATTGAAGAATATTTTGAACCTATATATATTATTTTAAAAAGTATACCTAATGTATCTTATATATTAATTGTATTAATATGGACAAATTCTGTATTTGCAACATGTGCTATTAGTTTTATGGTAATGTTTCCTATGGCTTACGCAAATGTATTACAAGGCATGAAATCAATTGATGAGCAATATATAAATATATTACGTTTATATGCACCAGATATGAAATATGCCATTCTTAAAGTATATTTACCATTAATATCTAATTATATTTATGCAT